>Ga0193726_1000236_pt1 | contig 73181 bp, 72 predicted proteins | sample H2c1metaG_FD_144928 | JGI IMG/M metagenome (GOLD analysis project Ga0193726, IMG submission 144928) | Soil microbial communities from a riparian zone of the East river system, Colorado, United States - H2c1 | ecosystem: Environmental > Terrestrial > Soil > Riparian zone | place: USA: East River... | reverse complement strand
CAGGATTGCTACTGCCTGCCATGACAAAGGCACGACATGGTCCCAACCGGTCTTCATTTTGGCGGCTGGAATAGTCCAGCGTTCGGCATCCCAATCGACCTCGCTCCACTCCATTTCATTGACCATGCCGGGGCGGGGAATGGTCAGCGCATCGAAGCGCAAGGCGAGACCAACAACGTCACCAAACCTCGCTCTCGTCCACGGTGCGCTGATGAGCTTGAACACGCGCGTCACGTCGCGTGGTTCGGTGACGCCGGGACGCGGCGTCGAAATGTTGGCAATCATCTGCCCATTCAGGTTGCGGAATGGATTGTAGCCGTCGCCTTCTACATCGGCATAGTTGCAGATTTGCTCACCGATACTGCGCACGCGGTCGCGGGTTTCCAGCTTTCCCTCGGCTTCGTATGAACGCATGAACGCGAGCGCGTCCGGACGCTTGATGTCTTGCCTGAGCAGCTTGCCGAAGCGATCCTTGACGTAGCCGACACGCAGCTCAAGCACCTCGATGGTCTTGGGGTCGCGCACCGCGACGATCCTGCCGCGTTTGACTTTTTCCACCTTCTTCTTCGCGAGCCACTCGTCGGCCCATTGCTCGAATGGCCGAGCGGCCGCCTGCCTGTGCTTGTCGAGCTGCTTCTCGGTGCTCGGGTCTCTGCCTTCCTTGAGCAGGTCCTTGGCCTTGTCGCGCTCGCGCCGCGCGTCGGCGAGCGAGAACGTGCCATCCTTGCCGTTGCCGTAAGGGCCGATGGAGTAGGTTTTCTGACGGCCGTGGAAGCGGTAGCCCATCCGCCAGAGCTTGGAGGCCGCGTTGCCGGGCCTGCTCTCGTCCGGCGTGACGAAGAGATAGAGACCGCCGCTGGTCACGTCAGAAATCTTGGCGGGGCTCCACGCGTCCTTGTCGAATTTCGGTCGGGCGGCGCGGCAGTCGACGTCGGTCCTGATCTGCTTGGGGTTGGTACACGCGCCATCGTTCTTGCGGGCCATCTGCTCAATTCCCTTCGTTCGGAATAGCGAAAGTCGCCGTGAACGTTTGTTCTCCCGATACCAACAAAAATACCAACAAATCGGACGGCTGGGATCGGATGAGAACAAACGGTGACGAACACCGATGTACGCAGAAGAGTCTATTTTTCAAGGGTTTCCGAGCACTGCGCGGACGGTTGCGGACGCTTTGGAACGGGCTTGAACAGCCTAGTTGGTGCCCCTGGCCGGAATCGAACCAGCACTCCTTGCGGAACTCGATTTTGAGTCGAGCGCGTCTACCAATTCCGCCACAGGGGCCTTCGAACATCAGCCGGCAGGCGGATGTCGCGAAGCCGGCGGAATATAGCGGGCGCGCCCTGCCGGTCAACCCGCAGCTATCGGCTTGACCCGAAGCTGCAAATTGCGTTGGTCCGCGCGCCTTTGCCCCGGCTGCACTCCTTGCCCCGGGGGCGCCGATGAACTGTTTCCACCGTGCCCCCGACATACTCCGCATCCGCCTCCCCAAGACACTCCAGTGTGATCGAGCCCGCCTCGACAGCACCCTGTGCGCGGGATAGGACGCTTCCAGACGGGAGATGATCGTGACCTTTGACGCCACCGCAAACCGCTCGCATGCGGGCGAGAGTGCCACCCCCGCGCTGACGGCGGCGATCGCCATCGCGGCCATTGCGGCGGCGACGCTGGCGGGCGCGTGGTTCTTTCAGCTGGTGCTGGATATCCGTCCCTGTCCGCTCTGCCTCGAGCAGCGCTACGCCTATTATCTGGCGATCCCGCTCGGCGCGCTGGTGGCGCTGGCGGCGGCCAGGGATGCTTCCCGGGGAGTGCTTGTTGCGGGGCTTGCGATACTCGCAGCCGCCGCGCTCGGCAATGCCTGGCTCGGCGCCTATCACGCCGGCGTCGAATGGCATTTTTGGCAGGGGCCGACCGATTGCACCGGCGAAATCGGAAACCTCGGCAGCGCCGGCAACCTGCTGGAGCGGCTCGACAGCGTGAAGGTGATCCGCTGCGACGAAGTGCAGTGGCGCTTTCTCGGCCTGTCGCTGGCCGGCTACAACGTGCTGATCTCGCTCTTGATGGCCGCGATCGCCGCGTGGGGGATCGTCAACACGTCGAGGCGCTGAACCTCTTGGTGAGGAGGCGCGATAGCGCCGTCTCGAACCATGAAGCCCCGATGGCGCCCATCCTTCGAGACGCCGCGGAGTTTATCATCGGGCCGCGCTTCGCGCGGACCCGTTGGCGGCTCCTCCAGCGATAACGGCGAAGCCGTTACGCAGGGATGAGGCCACGATCTAATCGTCGACATCTTCCTGCGGGCGTCCGAACAGATGGACGATGCCCGGCGTCGTGATGGTGACGAACACGAAGCGCGACAAATGATGCGCGCCGACGAAGATCGGATCGATGTGCAGCGTCAGCGCCAGCGCCAGCATGGCGTCCATCGCGCCCGGCGCGAACGCGACAATGATGTCGGCGAACCGCACATGGGTGGTCAGCGCAATCACCGCGACGAAAACAGCGGAAATGGCGATGGCGATGGCGAAGGAACCCAGCGCCGCATGGACATGGCTGAGCAGGGTCTTGGTCTTCATCCGCGCGAACCGGCTGCCGATCAGGGCGCCGATGCCGACCAGCGCCACCGCTCGCACCCATGGCGGCAGACCGCCCTCGATCAGTCCGGTGCCGTGCAGAACGCTTGACCCGATCATCGCTCCGAACATCCAGCTCGCCGGGAATTTCATCAGTCGCAGCAGGAGCGCCGCTGCCACTGACGCGGCGATCAGCTCAGCCAGTTCGAGCGGCGAGGCGATGGCTACCGCGTTGGCCGGTGACGACGGCGGGGCTATCCCGGTCAGCGCCAGCAGCAGCGGCAGTGCTGCGGTGAGAATGATCACCCGCATGGTCTGCACCACCGCGATTGCCGGCACGTCGGCGCCTTTCTCGATCGCGAGCATGGTGATCTGCGACAGCGCGCCGGGGCTTCCCGCCAGAAACGCCGAGGTCTGATCCCAGCCGTGGACGCGCTGCAGATAGATGCTGCTGCCGAAGGTGGAGCAGAACGTCGCCAGCGCCAGCAGTGCGATGGTCAGCGGATAGGCGCCCATGTGCTGCAGGAGCTGCCGCGACACCAGTGAGCCCAGGGAAATCCCGAGCAGCACCAGCACCGTCTGGGTCAGGATCGGCGGCATGGTGAGCGGCCGTCCCGCGATCGCGGCGATGCCGACCGCGATCATGGCGCCCGAGATCAACCCGCCCGGAAGATTGAGCAAAAGAAACAGCGTGCCGCCGGCGGTGCCGATAGCCAGCGTTTCGAGCACGTTAAGGATCTTGATGCGGCTGGGAATGGCAAATGCCATCGGTGCGGGAATTTGGCTCACGCCGCCTTATGGCAAATCCCGGCGCAGGGGACAAATGCGCCAACGCAACTGCAGCAATGCGCGACCGGATGCGAGGCTCGATGACTTTGCTGGCATGCCCCGCGAATGCGGGGCATGACGTATTTTGAGGCGTTACGGCTCAATCATGGGCAAGCGGATGACTGATCACCCGCCGGAGCCCGTCACCGGGCTCGCCAAGCAAGACCCGGTGGCGGATGGTGACGCCATGCCGTGCAATCGCGCTCGCTTACTTCGCCTTGTCGGCCGCTGTTTTCTTGCATTCGGACATGAACTTCTTGCGCTCCTTGCCGTGCAAGCTCTTGCCATCGGCTTCCTTCGAGCATTCGAGAGACGCTGCGGTACGCGGTGGCTTGTCGGCCTTCTTTTCCGCGGGCGCCGCTTTCGTAGCCGGAGCGGTGGCCGGTGCCGCGGTCTGTGCGAACGCGGAGCTCATCAGGAGGAAGGACGCGACAACGGTTGCGGCCGTGCGGGTAGATATTGTCATCATGGGAAACACCTCGGATTGAAGAAGAGCGCAACGTCGCGCTGGGATGCTGAACCGAAGATGAATGCGACCGCGTGGGCCGTGGTTTTGGCGTCACTATATTTTCACTCAACCACCGCGCGCGCCGTTGTCACGCGCTGTCGCCGCGCTAGGATGGGGAGTTTCAAGATCGCTATGCCCCAGGGGAGACCAAGGATGACCATTCAAGCAAGAATATTATGCGCAATTGCGGTGTCGGGTTTTGCCGCGCTTGCGGCGACATCGCCAGCGCTGGCCCTGACCGCGCAGGAATGCAGTGCGAAATATCAAGCCGCCAAGACCGCCGGCACGCTCAACGGCCAGAAGTGGAACGATTTCCGCAAAGCGGAATGCGGATCGGATGCCGCAGCGGCCCCCGCCGCCGCGCCTGCTGCAGCACCGGCGGCGCCGAAAGAGGCGGCAGCCAAGCCGAAGAAGGAAGCTGCACCTGCCGCCGCGCCTGCCGCTCCCGCGGGGCCCGCGGTGTATCCGTCCGCCGTGGATCCGAAATATTCCAAGGAAACCGCCGGCAAGGGCCGCATGCACACCTGCGTCGATCAATACAACGCCAACAAGACCGCGAATGCCAATGGCGGCTTGAAATGGATTCAAAAGGGCGGTGGCTATTACAGCGAGTGCAACAAGAAACTGAAAGGCTAAGCGCCTGCTCACGCGGCCGACGCGGCTGGATGCCCCGCCGGCCGTTTGTTCGTGCCTCGCCGATGCTGATACTGCTCGCCGTTTCCGAGCCGGCGCGTAGATCATGGTCCGATTAGATTGAATCGGATCATACTCTCATCCTTTCGTTTGCGCATGATCTCCGGGCAACGCTTCGCGTTTGTCCCGAGGGAAAACCGGTACCCACCCATCGGGTCGTGGCCCGAGGGCATGCTTTTCCGGATCATGCTCTGAGGCGACCGATACCGCGCGCCGCCGGTTAACGGCGGGACATTGACAAGTGTTCGCCGGGATCGCCTGATGCGGAAGTTTTCCCCCGCACGGATAGCGAATGATAGCGAGCCTCAGCCTTATTTTGCTGTGTCAACTGGCCGGCGAGGTCATCGTGCGCGGGCTCGGCCTGCCGATGCCGGGTCCGGTGGTCGGCCTTTTGTTTCTGCTGCTGTTGCTGCTGGCGCGTGACCGCTTCGTTGCGCTGGCGCGCGGGCCGCTGCAACAGGATGGCGTGGAAAATGCCAGCCGCGGCCTGCTCGCGCATCTGTCACTGCTGTTTGTCCCGGCCGGCGTCGGCGTCGTGCAGAAGCTCGATCTGGTCGCCGAGCATGGCGTCGCGGTCGCGGCGGTGCTCGCGATCTCCGTGGTGGTGACCTTGCTGGTGACGGTGGCGACGTTTCTCGTCGCGAGCCGCTTGGTGTCGCGCGGACGGAGCGCGCCATGAGTGCAAATCCGTTCTCGCTGTGGGTATACCTTTCGCAGTCGCCGCTGCTGTGGCTGACGGTGACGTTGCTGGTTTATGCGACCACCGACGCGTTATCGCTTGTGACGCATCGGCATCCACTTGCCAATCCGGTGCTTCATTCGATCTGGATCATCGGGGCGTTCCTGATGCTCACGGGCACATCGTACACGACCTATTTCGGCGGCGCGCAGTTCGTGCACTTCCTGCTCGGGCCGGCGACCGTGGCGCTGGCGGTGCCGCTCTACGAAAACCGCAAGGTGGTGGCGGCGGCGATCCTGCCGATGCTGGCGGCCCTCGTGGTGGGCTCCGTGACCGCGGTCGTTTCGGTGGTGTTGCTGGCGGAAGCCGTGGGCCTGCCGCGCGCGGTGGTTTTGTCGCTGGCGCCGAAATCGGTCACGGCGGGCGTCGCGATGGGCATCAGCGAATCGTTGCACGCCGATCCATCGCTGACCGCGGTCGCGGTCGTCCTCACCGGCATCATGGGCGCGATCATCATCACGCCATTGATGAACCGGATAGGCATTACGGATTTCCGCGCGCGCGGATTCGCAGTCGGAATCGCGGCGCATGGCATCGGCACCGCTGGCGCGTTCCAGGTCAACGCGGTCGCGGGCGTGTTCGCCGGCATCGCGATGAGCCTCAACGCGCTCGTGACATCGCTGCTGGTCCCACTGGCGGTGACGCTGCTGGTGCGGTGATCTTCATTGCGATTTTCTATCATGTCACCATGGAGATTCGCAGAAATTCCCTCTAGGGTCGCGCCGTGCAAGCAAGGCTATTACCTTAATGATCTCCATGATGCAGGGCGTGCTGGGACTGGCATCGGGAGCGCTGGTTGGATTTTCGCTGGGCCTGGTCGGCGGCGGCGGATCGATCCTCGCGGTGCCGCTGATGGTCTATGTGGTCGGCGTGCCCGACGCCCATGTCGCGATCGGCACCAGTGCCATCGCGGTCGCTGCGAACGCCGCAGTCAATTTGTCGAACCATGCGCGCGGCGGCACCGTGATGTGGTCGTGCGCGCTGACATTCGCGGCCGCGGGAATTGCCGGGGCCTTCGCCGGCTCGATCTTCGGCAAAATGCTCGATGGTGAGAGGCTGCTGGCGCTGTTTGCGCTTCTGATGCTGGTGATCGCGGTGCTGATGCTGAAAACGCGGTCGCGGATCGGCCTGCCCGACGTGCAGATGAGCTGGGCCAACACGCCGGCCATTGTCGGCCTCGGTCTCGCGACCGGGACGCTGTCCGGCTTCTTCGGCATCGGCGGCGGATTTCTGATCGTGCCGGCGCTGATGCTAGCGACGGGAATGCCGATCATGAACGCGGTCAGCTCATCGCTGGTTGCCGTGACCGCCTTCGGCCTGACCACCGCCGCCAGTTATGCCTATTCCGGGTTGATCTCGTGGGGGCTGGCAGGATTATTCATCGCCGGCGGCATCGCCGGCGGATTGATCGGCACCCGATCGGCGCGGCTATTATCGGCTCGTCGCGGCGCGCTCAACATTGTGTTCGCCGCCGTCATTATTGCCGTGGCGCTCTATATGCTGGCGCGTAACATATCCCTATCCTGAGCGTAGATAGATGCGACTTGGGGCCGGCCAGGAGAACAGACATGACCAGATCGTTCGATCCCGACCGGTTGAACCCGCGACGCACCCGGCGCGAAACGCTTCGCGCGCTTGGCGCCGGCGCGGTTATGCTCGGCATGGACTTCGCGCCGGGTTCGGCGCTGGGGCAGGGCAGCGAAGAGACGGTGCTGACGGAAGCGCTGGTGTTGCGCGACCCGGATATCCCGGCGGCAGGAAATGTCGATGGCGACATTACGATCGTCGAGTACTTTGACTACCAGTGTCCGTTTTGCCGCAAGATCGAGCCCGAGCTGCGGCAGGTGGTGCAGGACGACGGCAAGGTCCGCCTGGTGTTGAAGGACTGGCCGGTCCTGGGGCCGGTCTCGGTGATCGCGGCGCGGATGGCGTTGGCGAGTAAATTTCAGGACAAATACCTTCAGGCGCATGAGGCGCTGATCGGTGTCAACTCGAAGCTGACCGAGCTGCGCATCAGCGAGCTGCTCGCTGGCGCTGGTATCGACGTCGATCGTCTCAATCGCGACCTCGGCACCAATGCCAAGGCGATCGACGCGATCCTTGCGCGCAACGACGATCAGGCCAAGGCATTCGGTTTCAGGGGGACGCCGTCGTTTATCGTCGGCAAATTTCGCGTGCCCGGCATATTGACCATGGCGCAGTTCGATCAGGTCATTGCCGATGCGCGGAAGGCGGCCGCGAACAAATAGCCGATAACCGACAGCGAAACGCCCTCATCGACGGACGAGGGCGCTTCGATTTTTGTGTGCGAATGGTTTAGCGCGATTATTTCGACGACAGCTTGATCCAGTCGTCATGGGCGCGCACCTTGAGCGTGTTCCAGTTGGTCTCTGCGACGTCCCAGTTGACTATGGTGCGATTGGCGGTTGCTACCTGGCCCTTGGCGACCGTCGAGGTCGCCATCGAGTCATAGATATAGACACCCGCGACCAACAGCAGCATACCCAAAATCATTCCGACAAAAGTCTGCATGGCAACCTCCAATGATCCCGAACAACGCGCGTGGAACGCGATGGTTCCACCCGGTCGTCCCCTCGAACGCCGGCACCCATACGCCGTGCCGCCAGATGCTTGGCACGGTGCTTGTTGCAGATGTCTCGATGAAGGCAATGCCGGTGGTTATGGATCACGGCGTTCGCCGGGACGACCCGCGGAGAGGTGGCGCCCAAATCACGATCGCGTCTTCGTTGGTGCCGGTAACGTCGCAGGCGCAGGTACCGGCGCTGATGCAGGCGCCGCCGTCACCATATTGAGCAATTTCAGCTCATCCGGCTTGAAGACGAACAGTTTTTCGTGCGGGGTCTCCATGGCGTGAACCCAGACCTGCAGGTTCACGCCCATGTCGCCGAGATAGCGCTGGCAGCGCGCGGAGATGTTTTGCGCCACGCTCATCTCATCACGCAGAGGGCCGCTGGCGGCCGAACTGATCGCCGCCACCTGGTGCACGCCGATTATGGCCTTGTCGGCGGCGCGTCGCTCGACGCCGCCGGCGAACACCAGCGGACACGACGACGCGCAGTATTTTCCCGCCTCGACTTCCGTCGAGAATTTTCTTTCGCGAATGAGCCGCCCCATCGTCAGAGCATCGGCCACCGAGCCGCCCGGCGAGTTCAGCACCACGGTCTTGATATAATCACCGCGCCTGCTGACTTCCGCCGCGAAGGCTTCGGAGATTCCCGGCGTGATGGTGCCGGTCGCCATCAGCTTGCCGCCGCCCACCAGTTCGAAGATCATCGGCTTGGCCATCGCGCCCTCCGGCTGCAGCAGCGGGACGAGGCGCTTGTCGCCGCCGGGCAACAACGGTGCCAGGATCGACGGCACCAGGCCGGGAAGATCCACCGTCGGTGAACCCTGCTTTAGCTCGGCTGGTGTCGCCGCGGGGGCGGGGTTGGCGATCCACCCGTTCATGTTGACGAGGTCGAGCGCGAGCACTGCGATCGTCACCGTGACGCCGCTGCCGAAAATCCAGCGCAGGATGGCTTGGTCCGGATTGTCCGACAACCAGGCGTGTAAACGTTGCTGCATGGTGAGGGATTGCGGCACGGCGATCCGCTATTTGGTGAGTCGCGCCGACGACAGCGAAGTGACATTTTCGTCCGCGCCCGCCGCCGGCTCGGCAATGGGTTGGCCGTCTGTCTTCACTTCGGCCAGCGAAACCTCTTCGTTTGGACTTCGGCGCCGCGCGTCCTCGACCTCGCGCGCCATCTGCAATGCCGCGAGCAGCTCGCCCGCTGTCATGTTGGATGCGCTGACAGCCGGAAGCCCTTCGCGCCGGATCGCGGCGTGCACGACGCAGAGGATAAGCACCAGCACCGCCGGCATCAGGTCGATCGAGATCGCGCCGGCCCAACTCGGGATGAAATCGCCGGCATAGCGCAGCACCGCTTCGGCGGGCGAAAGTGTCTGAAACCTGATCGGTTCGATCCGCGGCGTGGCCAGGATCTTATCCGCGGCGTCCGAGAGCGATGCCGCCTGTGCGGCGATCGAGCTCTCCACCTTGCCAACCACCGCGGTCTGCCGATCCGCAAGATCGGAGGTGCGACCGCCCGCGGCCGGAGCGATGAAACCCGAGGACAGCGACGTTGCGGCGCGCTTGACCGCCGGTGCGACGGAAGTCTGCTGCAGATTGGCGATCACGCCCATCAGGGCCAGCGACTCGGTCGCGAATGCATCGCTGCGCGTCGAAATCGGTCCGCGATCGCTGATCAATTCGCGCATCCTGGCGAGACTCTTGCCGCCCTGCTCGTACAATGCCGAGACGCGTTTGCCCGAGGCCTGAACCTCCTGGCCGAGACTGTCGAGCTGACCGGACATCTGCGTCAGAAGCTGCACCACGGTGCCGGATCCGGCGGTGCCCGTCAGCGAACCGGCACGCTCGGCGTCGGCAAGTTTCGCGAAGCGCGATGACGCCAGCTGGATATCCGGCAACAGGCCTTGTGCTGCGATAGCGTTGGTGTTGGCGGTATCGAGATCGCGGGTGTAGTTCTGCACGGTGATGGCAAGATGCTGCTGGATCGCAGCGGCCCCGGCCAGTGCCGAGGCGTTCAGCCATGACGACATCGCCACGATCATCAACGAACCGAGCAGCATGCAACCGAACATCAGGCCGCGGCCGGTGCGATCGATCACGTGCGGCATGAACTGCATCAGGAACACCCAGAACGCGTAGATGCCGACCGATACCGCAACCGAATAGATCACCGCGGCGAAGAACACCGTGGTCGGGCTGCCGTTGAGCAATTCGCGGACGCCGAGATAGGTGTAGACGCCGGCGGCCAGCGCGAGGATCGCGGTGGTGAGTTTCATCGTGCCTTCGAGACGCGTGACGCCGTTGGACAGCAGCACTGAAGCGGAGCGGGAAGGCGGGGCCTGCGATGCCTGGGTGCTGTTCGGGGGCATAATGGAATCCATGCGGTTCAAAAACCAACTGAACAGCGCCCCCGCTGCTCGCTAAACCCTTAGCTTCTGGAGATAAATTCGGACGAGATTATGTCGGCAGTCGTGGAAAACAACCGCCAAATCGGCTATCATGGCGCATGACGACAAACAACGTTTTGACCGATGTGATCGCGGAGTTCGGCCGGAAATACCTGTGGTGGGAACCGGTGAGCGGACAGCCGCATTCCGAAGATCGGATCATCGCCCAAACGATGAACCTCGGGACATACGACGACATTCTTCTGCTGGAGGAGGCGGTCGGCAAGGCACACTTGCTTGACGTAATGTTGCGAGCCGAGCCCGGTTGGATCAACGACCGCTCCTGGGAATTCTGGCGCGGCCGGTTGTCGTTTGCCACGGGAGCGTCGATCCCAGAAAAGGGTCCGCGAAGAGCGTTTCATGCCGCGACACCTTGAACCGAAGCTCTCCATCCTGCCAGCGGCGCAACGGCAAATCTGGACCAGCCTAGCACCCGCCCTTCAATTGAGTTTTGTCCTTTACGGGGGGACAGCGGTCGCGCTCCATCTCGGACATCGCGAATCGCTCGATTTCGACTTTTTCCGATATGGACCGCTCGACAAGGATCAGATACGCGACGCATTCGGATTTGTTCGCGGGGCAGCAATCCTGCAAGACACGCCGGACACGTTGGTAGTGTTGGCCGAAATGCCATCCGGCCTGGTGAAGGTTTCGTTTTTCGGTGGCATCGGCTTTGGCTGCGTCAATGATCCACTTCAGACCCGCGACGGCACATTGCTTGTCGCATCTCTCGACGATCTGATGGCGACCAAGCTGAAGGCGACACTCGATCGCGCCGAAGCCAAAGATTATCGGGATATCGCCGAGATGATTTCCGCGGGCGTGTCCTTGCCGGCTGGGTTGAGCGCATTCAAGCAAATGTTCAATGGCGAACCGGCGCAAGTCCTGCGCGCGCTCGGGTATTTCGAGGATGGAGATTTGGCTACGCTCGACAAGGCCGATCAGAATCTTCTACGGAATGCGCGGGATAAAATCCAACGACTGCCAAGCGTAATTGTGAAGTCTGGCTCTCTCACAGGACGTTGATTCGAGTTGCCGACGTCAACCGCCCAGCAGACCCATTCGCTCCACGAGAAAATCGATGAACAGCCGCGCCCGCACCGGGAGCTGCCTGCCGAAGGCGTGAACGACATGCATTGGAACCTTGGGCATCGCCAGATCGGGTAGAATTTCCACAAGGCGCCCGGCGGCGAGATCGTCTTCGGCCGCAAACCGCAGTACCTGAGCGATGCCGGCGCCGTGAAGGGCGGCCTGAAATAACGTGATGCCGTCGTCCGAATCGAGCGGTCCGTCCGGTGTCAACGAGGTGCCGTCGGCGAACATGAAGGGGTAGGATCTTCCTGCCAGCAGATATCGCAGGCAGGCGTGTCCACGCAGATCTTCGATGGCACGGGGCACGCCACGGTGCGCCAGGTAATCGGGCGAGGCGACAATCACCATTGAAAGGTTGGCCAGTTTGCGGGCCGTCAGCTCCGTGTCCTGGAGTTCGCCGATGCGCAGCGCGACATCGAAACCTTCGCGGATCAGATCGACATGCCGGTCGGTGACGCTGAGTTCGAGCTTGACGTTCGGATGTCGTGCGAGGAAGGCCTCCGACCATGCCCCGATCAGCGTCCTTCCAACAAAGACAGGGGCGGTCACGCGCAGCAAGCCGCGGGCGCTATCGGCCACCTGCACGACGTCCTCGGCATCCGCGATCGCCCGCAGCAGCGGTGCGACGCGTTCATAATATGCGGCACCCTCGGTGGTGAGGCTCAGCGTCCGCGTGGATCGTTGCAGCAGCCGCACGCCGAGCCGGCGCTCCAGACGCGCGACGCTCTTTGACACCGCAGATGGGCTGGACCCGATGAAGCGCCCGGCACCCGAGAACGAGCCCGAATCGACCGTCTGCACGAAGGCAACCAGGCCAGCGGTTTTTTCGAGAATCGTGGTCATTCGAGAATTCCAGGCACAATTGATGTGCTGAGGATGAGCCTAATCGGCCATCCGATCCTGAGTAGATAGGTCGCCATGGACATCGGCGACAGAGCCAACAATCAGGAGAATTCGGATGAGTGACCTCAAGGGCAAGGTGGCGATCGTCACCGGCGCGTCGAAAGGTATCGGCGCAGGCATAGCGAAGGGCTTTGCCGCGGCGGGAGCCGCGGTGGCGGTGAATTACGCTTCCAGCCGGGAAGGCGCGGACCGCGTCGTGGCCGACATCACAGCCCAGGGCGGCAAGGCGATCGCCGTGCAAGGCGACGTGTCGAAGGCTGCCGACGTGAAGCGGCTGTTCGAACAAACCAGGGCGTCGTTCGGTGCATTGGACGTGCTCGTCAACAACGCCGGCGTCTATCGCTTCGATCCGCTCGAGACCGTGACGGAAAAGGAATTTCACCGGCAGTTCGACACCAACGTGCTCGGAACCATCCTCACGATCCAGGAAGCGCTGAAATATTTCGGCCCGCAGGGCGGCAGCGTTATCAACATCTCATCGATCGCAAGCCTGAACCCGACGCCGGACTCGGTGGTCTATGCCGCAACCAAGAGCGCAGTCGACTCGATCACGCGCGGCCTGTCGAAGGAACTCGGCGCTCGAAAGATTCGCGTCAACGCCATTGCGCCCGGCGGCACCGCGTCGGAAGGGCTTGCCGCGGCCGGCATCCTCGGCAGCGATTTCGAAAAGCAGATTATCGGCATGACGCCACTGGGCCGTTTCGGCCAGCCCGAAGACATCGCGCGCGTGGCCGTTTTCCTGGCATCCGACGACTCCTCGTGGCTGACCGGCGAACGCATCACCGCGTCCGGCGGTTGGCGCTAGAGCATGATTCGGAAAAGTAGGGACCGGTTTTCCGAAAAGATCATGCTCAAACAAAAAGATAGAGCGGGATGACGATTCGAAGAAAAGTCGTCCCGCGCTAGGCCGACGCCGCGGCTGCTGCGGAGGGCTGTCAGCGCCCGCCAGAAGTGACTATCTTTCTCCCGTCGACAGGCGTTGCCGCTGATGACGACGGGAGACTGAAGAATGACCGACAAGACCAGCAAGGTGGCGATCGTGACCGGAGCATCGCGCGGCATCGGCGCCGCGGTGGCGGAGCGGCTCGCGACCGATGGCTTCACGATCGTCATCAATTATGCCGGCGACACAAAATCCGCCGAGGCGCTTGCCCGCCGGATCGAAGGCAAGGGCGGCCGGGCGCTCGCCGTCAAGGCCGATGTCAGCGATCCCAAGGCGGTGCGCGGCCTGTTCGACAGCGCGGAAGCCGCGTTCGGTGGCATCGACGTGCTCGTCAACAATGCCGGCATCATGAAGCTTGCCAAGATCGCCGACAGCGACGATGCGCTGTTCGACCAGCAGATCGCTGTCAATCTCAAGGGCAGCTTCAACGCAATGCGCGAAGCCGCCAAGCGGCTGCGTGACGGCGGACGCATCGTCAATTTCTCGACCAGCGTCGTCGGGACCAAGCTCGAGACCTACGGTATCTATGCCGCCACCAAATCCGCGATCGAGACGATGACGGCGATCCTGTCGAAAGAGATGCGCGGCCGCGGCATCACGGTCAATGCCGTCGCGCCGGGGCCAACCGCGACCGACCTGTTCCTCGACGGTAAATCGCCTGAACTGATCGACCGCCTGGCTAAAATGAATCCGATGGAGCGCCTCGGCACGCCCGAGGACATCGCATCCGCCGTCGCCTTTCTCGTCGGTCCCGATGGCGGATGGATCAACGGCCAGGTGTTGCGCGCCAATGGCGGCATGGTGTGAGCCTCATCGTTCGGCGCGCAGCCAGCCGAGTATCGCCGCGTTCATCTCGCGCGGATAGCAATGGCTGAGATCGTCAAGCTCCCGGTAGGTCACATCGGCGCCTGCCGCCGACAGCAACTCCCGCGTCTGCCGCGCCACTTGCACCGGAAACATCCAGTCGAGCCGGCCGTGCACGATATGGATGGGAAGCCCGCGCAGCCTTTCCGCATCGGCCATTTCCGCCATCAGCGGATGGAAGGTCGCGGCAATTGGCGCAAGATGGGTGAAGGGCGAAGCGCCCTCCAGCCCGGTGACGTAACAGAACGTGCCGCCGTCGCTCATCCCGGTCAGCAGCAGCCGGCTGGAATCGATGTTCCAGCGTGCCTGCACGGAAGCGAGAATGCGCGCGAGGTTCGGGGTGTCGGTGTCTTCTCCCATCAATGCCCAGGTGCTTTTGTTTGTGCCGCCGGTCGCGGTGGGTGCGACCAGGATCGCACCATGGCTGCGCGCGTCGCGCAGCCAGCTCCACAGGAAACCGCGGCCGTTGCCGCTGCCGCCATGCAGCGCCATCACCAGCGGCCAGGCGTGGTCCGGCGTGTAATATTCCGGCACGTAGAGCGAAAAGCCGCCGCGGCTGCCGGGTTCGTTGTCGTGGTGCATGATCCCGGTATTTTCCTGTCCCGGCTCGGCGAGACGCGCCAGCAGATCGGCGTCTTCGCGTAGAGGCGGATCGACGAAGAAACTGCTCACCGGCGGCAGTTTTGCGGAGAGCGGATACAACGCCTCCTGCGCGCGGGGAGCGTAACGTAGCGCGCGAAACACCGCGACCAGGTCGCCATTGCCGTGCTGGACCGCGCGCAGTCCCTCGAACGCCGCAAGTGCCGCATCGCTTGCGGTCTCCAGCGGCGCGCGCAGATGCGCGAACTCGACCGGCCAATCAGCCAGCCGCGGACGGACGGCCTGCAACGCCTGATCCGGTGTGCCGGCGGCTTCCATGACAGCATCGAATTGCGGCGGGTTCAGATGACGGGCGATGAAACCGAGGGCTTCGAGCGATTGCAGCAGCGGCGGCAACACCGCAACGATGTGGTCCACCACGGCCTCGCTCATCGCGCGCGCCCCTGTGTCAATGCAGCCGCGGCGCCTTGAGCAGTTTGATCCGGTCGGTTGAGGCCAGGACCACGTCGAACGTGACGCCTTCGTGGTAGACGGTGAGCGGCACATCGACACCCGCGGGTCCGAGCGACCAGAGTTTTCGGTAGAACTGCGTCTGGCTTGAGATCTTTTCGCCGTTGACGGCGAGGATGACGTCGCCGGCCTTGAGTTCGGCGCGGGCCGCCGGCCCCTTCGCGGAGATGCCAACCACCACCACCCGGTTCTCGATCTCGGTTGAATACATCCCGAGCCAGGGCCGCGCCGGTTTATTGACGCGTCCGAATTTTCGCAGGTCGTCGAGCACCGGCTTGAGCAGATCGATTGGCACGGTCATGTTGACATGCTCGGCCTTGCCGTCGCGCTCGCGTTCGAGCTGGAGCGAGCCGATGCCGATCAGCTCGCCGCGGCTCGAGATCAGCCCGGTACCGCCCCAATTGGGATGCGCGGGATAGGTGAAGATCGCCTCGTCCAGCAGATATTCCCAGTAACCGGCGAACTCCTGCTTGGCGGCGATGTGGCTGGCGACGGAGCGCGTGCGTCCGCCTGTGCCGCCCACCACCACGCGGTCGCCGATCTTGGCATCAGCCGAAGAACCGAGCGGCACCGGATCAAGATCGATGCGGCCAAGCGCCTGCACCAGGCCGAAGCCGCTCACGGAATCAAAGCCGAGCGCGTGACCTTGCACCACGCGGCCGTCGCCGAGATGCAGCCAGACCGCTTCGGCCTCGGTGATCAGATAGCCGATGGTCAGCACCAGCCCGTCGTCGATCAAGACGCCATTGCCGGCGCGCTCGGTACCCAGGGTATCCGCGCTGAAGGCGTCGCCGGGGATGATCGAATGCAGGCCGACCACCGACGCAAGCACGCGATCGAGATCGAAACTGTAGTCGCCGGCGCGGGGCTGCGACGCCAGCGGCACTTTCCATTCAGTCAATGAGGCCATGAGGGTCTCCTGCTCGACGATTGCGCCAGTGCGCTTAGCGCTCCGGCATGATCGGAATCCAAAATGGTCAAGGCATGACCGTCTTATGAGACTTATAACAGTGAAACGATCGCGGATCGAGATCGGAAGTTCGTCAGTTCCGCCACTCCTCGAAGTCCCGCTTTACCGCTGCTGCTGCGGTCTTCGCGGCGGCGTTGAGCCAGCCGTGCGGACGTTTCTTGAGATCGGCCCGCAGTGTGGAGGCGCCGGACGCTCCAGCGGCATGGATCGATGCGAGATCGAATCCCATCGCTTGCAGAACATTGACCCTGATCGAGCCGCCGGCGTCAACGAGTTCGATTTTGCGGGAATCGGCGGCGATGCGTCGGAAGATAAACTTGTCGTGCGCGTCGAGAAACGGATCCGGAGCACGGTATTTGCCATTTGCCAAAGCAAGGAAGTGGGACGCTTTGGATTTTCCGCCATTGGCCCAGGTCCACGCCGACGGCACGAGTGCCTTGGCCTCGCGCAGCACCTGGCCGCCGCGCCAGAAGGCGACCGCAACGAAACGCGGCCGTCCAAGGCTGCCAGTGCCGGCGATGCGCGAACAAAAGCGGATATTTTCCGCGTCCTTCGGCAGGCTCGCAACCAATGCATCGGCAATCTTGCGCGGTGGGGTCGCTTTTGGATAGCCGGCAACCTCTTTCCAGAACTTTATCGACTTTTCTTCGGTGTCGGCGGCGTAGGGGCGCAGCCACGTTTCCCCCTCGTCGAGCAGTGCTGGCTGCGGTTGGGCAAGACCCGCTTTGTAGCCTTTGAGCAGGGCCGCGGCGGCCGCCTGATTGCTGACCGTGAGATCGGAAAGGCGGATGCTGGCCGCGAGACGGATTAGATCGAGTGAGTACGGCATCACGGCGGCTTCGTCGAAATCGTTGACGCCCCAGACCAGGCGTCCGTCCGCGTCGCGCCAGGTCCCGAAATTTTCCAGATGCAGATCGCCGACGGAAAGCACTTGCGTCGCGTCCATCAATTTCGGACACCAGTCGCCGATTTTCCTGGCCCAGCGGAAATAGGTCGCCCTCAAGAATGTAAAGGCGCTCTTCTTCATCCGGTGATGCTTGTAGTCGACGTCTTTGGTGACGACGTCGCACTGCTTGCCCAGCCAGGCTTCGTAGTCAGCATTATCCTCGCGAAAAGACATCTTTTCCCCTGCGGTTCGATTGAGCGCGAGATCGCGCTTGCGTCAATCGGCGCCATCCTACCTCAGGATGTATCATCTTGAAACCTCGCCCTGCGCGCGGCCCGCTCCGGCCGCTTACTCAGCTCGCTTTGCCTGATCACGCGGCGGCATCATCTGGAATGCGCGGCCTTCCTTCAGCCACGCCGCGCGCTCGTCGCGCAATAGCGTGCGGCGGACTTTGCCGGAATCGTCGCGCGGGCCGACGCTGACGATCTCAAAACTTTCCGGATGCTTGTAGCGGCTGAGCCGCTGGCTGAGAAATTCGCCCATGCCGTCGGCAACCGCCTGCGCGTCGGTGGTCGCGTCAAGCTCGAGGATGGCGTGCACGCGTTGCCCGAATTCTTCATCGGGCAGGCCCACCACGACGCAGGAGCGCACGTCGGGATGTGCCGCCACCGCGGCCTCGACCTCGGCCGGATAGATGTTGGCGCCGCCGCGCAGGATCATGTCGGCGAGCCGGTCGCCGAGATAGAGATAGCCGTCGGCATCGAGCCGGCCGATGTCGCCAAGTGATTCCCAGCCGTCGGGACGGCGCTTCGGCGCGGCGCCGAGATAGTGATAGGTGCTGCCCGGGCCGTCGTTGGGCAGGAAATAGATTTCGCCGGTCTCGCCGGGCGGGACATCGTTGCCGTCCTCGCCGATGATCCTCAAGCTTGAGGTTTCGCCGATTTTGCCGACCGAACCCCTGTGTGCGAGCCATTCGACGCCGGAAATCACGGTCGCGCCCTGCCGCTCGGTGCCGCCATAGAGTTCGTAGATTCGCTCCGGCCCCAGCCATTCGATCCATTTTTCCTTCAGCCATGGCGGCATTGGAGCCGCCATGTGAAACACGATCTGCAGGCTCGACAGGTCGTAGGCGTTGCGCACCGCCTCCGGCAGCGCCCAGATCCGATGCATCATGGTCGGCACGAAATTGACCCACTGCACCCGATTTGCGGCGATCAGGCGCAGCGCCTCCTCGGCATCGAATTTCACCATGCCGGTGACGCGCCCGCCCGCGAACAGCCCGAAATGCGACAGGATAAACGGTGCGTTGTGATAGAGCGGGCCGGGGTTGAGCAGCGATATGCCGCGCGAGATTCCGAGCGAGGCTTCGGCTGATGTATCGAGGACCGCGGGCTGATGGTCGAGGATCACCTTGGGCCGTCCGGTCGAGCCGCCGCTGGTCATCGCCTTCCAGTAACGCGCCACCGGGCTGTTCAGCGGTTCGTCCGACACGCCTTCCGGCTTGAAATCGGCGGGCACCGAATTCGGTGCATTCCAGTCGGCTTCGCCACCGACCACCAAGGTCGGTTTGAGAATTTCCAGCACTGCAGCGGCTTCGCCGCGCGGCAGCCGCCAGGACAGCGACGTCGGTGTCGCACCGCACTTCCACACCGCAAAGGTGGTCTCGAAAAAAATATTGCTGTTGGGGAGACCGATGGCGACGAAATCGCCGGGTTTTACACCCCTTTCGGCAAAGGCGCGGGCGCGGCGGTTGGCGCCGCGCTCGAGCTGCTCCCAGGTCAGCGTGTCGTTGCCGTGGCTGACCGCAACCGTGTCCTTCGGCTTGCGTTCGGCATACCAGTGCGGCACGTCGGCGATGGGAATCAGCATGCGAGCGTATCCGTTACAGGGCGTCTTAATGCCGCTCTTGTGCTTCGAGGTGGCACGTCGCGACGAAAGGCACATCACCAACAGGAACCGTTGTGAGTCAAGATGCGCGCCGGACTGCTGCGGCAATCCATGCCTCCGACGGCCGTCTTGAAAGACGTGTTGTACCGTTCGACAAGGCGAATCCGCGATCGTCGACGCATATCCTTCGCGCCGGCCGCATGGCTGGTGCTCCGAGCGGCGCTAGGCGGGGTGTGGTGAAGCTGATAACGATTTCACTCTCACAGGGATCGGGGACGGGATGGACAACCGCAGCGACATTTGGCTTGGCGTTGACGCGATCAAGCCGCGTTTCATCGCCTTGAGCGACAAGGTCTGGGCGATGCCCGAGGTGTGCTACACCGAGGCGCGCTCCTCCGCCGAACATCTGGCCGAACTGCGCCATCAGGGTTTCCGCATCGCTGAGAATGTCGCAGGCATTCCCACGGCCGTGATGGGCGAATGGGGTGAGGGTGGCCCGGTCATCGCCTTCCTCGGCGAATACGATGCTCTGCCCGGTCTAAGCCAGGAGGCGGATGTGGCGGAGCCTCGTCCGCTCGAGGTGGGAGGCCATGGCCACGGCTGCGGCCACAATCTCCTGGGCTCGGCCGCGCTGCTCGCCGCCACGGCCGTGAAGGATTGGCTGGCTGCGCACAAGATGCCGGGGCGCGTGCGTTATTATGGCTGCCCCGCCGAGGAGGGCGGTGCCGCGAAAACCTTCATGGTGCGCTCAGGCGCCTTCGATGACGCTGACATCGCCATCACCTGGCACCCGTCCAGCTTCTGGGAAGTGGCGGTAACGCCTTCGCTGGCAAACACGCGCGCCGATTTCATCTTCACCGGGCGAGCCTCGCATGCCGCGGCCTCGCCCCATCTGGGCCGCAGCGCTCTCGATGCGGTGGAGCTGATGAATGTCGGCGTCAACTACATGCGCGAGCACATGCCAAGCGACGCCCGCGTCCACTATGCTTTGCTCGACACCGGCGGCATTGCCCCCAATGTGGTGCAGGCCCACGCCCGCGTGCGCTATTCCATCCGCGCCCGCGATCTGCCCGGCATGAACGAGTTGGTGGAGCGCGTTGGCAAGATCGCGCAGGGCGCGGCGCTCATGACCGAAACCAAAATGGAGATGCGGATCATTTCCGCCGTCTCCAATGTCTTGCCCAACACCCCGCTCGAGCAAACCCTTCACCGGATCATGGAGGATCTCGGTCCCCCGCGTTTCGACGAGGCGGACGAGGAATTCGCCGCGAAAATCCGCTCCACCCTGACCGAGAAGGACATCGCTGCCGTCTATCATGCGATCGGCATGGATCCCACCGAGCGCCCGCTGGCCGATTTCATCGTGCCGCTGGACGCCAAGCGCAACCCTCTGATCGGCTCGACCGATGTGGGCGACGTGAGCTGGGTGGTTCCGACTGTTCAGGTTCATGCGCCGACGGTCGCCATCGGCACCCCGTTCCACACCTGGCAGATCGTCGCGCAGGGCAAGAGCCCGGCCGCCCACAAGGCCATGGTGCAGGCCGCCAAGGCCATGGCGGGGCTCGGCGTCAAGGCGCTTAACGAGCCGGACCTGATTGTCGCCGCCAAGGCCGACCTCAAGAAGCGCACCGCCCGCACGCCCTATGTCAGCCCGCTGCCGGACAATGTCGCGCCGCCGCTGGACATGTCCTTGACCTGAACCTGGACCTGATTTGGCGAATACATTTTTCGCCTGAGAGGCAGCGACAAAATCCGCGGGCAAACCCTACGGATCGAGCTCGGTATCCCAGTATAAATAATCCAGCCAGCTATCGTGCAGATAGTTCGGCGGGAACAGCCGGCCGTTGCGGTGCAGCTGATGCACCGTCGGCGCGAACGGGGGTTGCCGCGGAAACATCCGCGCCTGCTGCGGCGTCAGGTTGCCCTTGCGCAGGTTGCACGGCGAACATGCGGCGACGACGTTTTCCCAGGTGGTCTGGCCGCCCTTGCTGCGCGGAATGATGTGATCGAAGGTGAGATCGTCGTTGGCCGAGCAGTACTGGCAGACGAAGCGGTCACGCAGGAACACGTTGAACCGGGTGAAGGCGGGATGCGTGGTTGGCTTGACGAAGGATTTCAGCGACACCACGCTCGGCAGCTGGATCTCGAAGGAGGGGCTGCGCACCGCGCGGTCGTAGTGCTCAACGATATTGACGCGGTCGAGGAACACCGCCTTGATCGCGTCCTGCCACGACCAAAGAGACAGCGGATAATAACTGAGCGGCCGGAAGTCCGCATTCAGCACCAGCACCGGCCAACCACCTTGCGAGACATGTGCGTTCAAGTAACGCCTCCAGAGCATCATCCGGCAGCGTGGAAACCGGTTTGCCGCAAGAAATGCCCCCAGTTATAACTTGCGCGTACTCTTTTCGCAAAACCGGTACCCGCTTTTGCGGAGTACGCGAGCCTTCGGATCAGCTGCGAAGCAGCATGAGTTGACATACTACAGGCAGCGTGACGGGATTGTGAAGAGCGTTGGGGGGCTTATCCGCCGCTGAGCTCGTTTGCGACCGGATTGCGCGGTCGGCGTGAAGACCGCTAAATCGGTTCCCCAGGCACGTTTCGCAGCCGGCGCGGCGCCTCGAAGTAGCGAAAGAGCGAAAAGCACGGGTTAACGTGCACTGCATAAGCACAGCGCGGAGGGCCACATGCGTAGATTGCTGACGGTTATGGTCGCGGCCCTTGTTGGCCTCGCAGGGACCGGCATGGCCGCGGCGCAGGGCTATCCGACGCACGCGATTACCATGATCGTGCCGTTCCCCGCCGGGGGCGCGACCGACACCCTGGCTCGCTTTCTGGGCGAGCGTATGCGCGGAATTCTGGGTCAACCCGTAATCATCGAGAACGTTGCCGGTGCTGCCGGCAGTCTCGGCGTCGGCCGTGCCGTTCGTTCAGCCGCCGACGGCTACACGCTGAGCATCGGCACCTCGACCACGCATATGCTGACCGGCGGGCTCTACGCTCTTCAGTTCGATCTGTTGAAAGATCTCGAGCCGGTCATTCAAATCGGCAGCGAACCGCTTTTGATTGTCGGCAAGAAGAGCCTGCCGGCGGAAGATCTGAAAGGGCTGATCGGGTATCTCAAGGCCAATCCGGACAAGGCGTCGGTAGGCATCGCCGGCGTCGGCGCGACGGGTCATCTCACCGGAATCTCGTTTCAGAAGGAGACCGGAACCAGGTTTCAATTCGTGCCGTATCGCGGCAACGCGCCGGCCATGCAGGATCTCCTGGCGGAACAGATCGATTTCATGATCGAGCCGTCGTCGAATTTCAAATCGCTGGTCGGCGCCGGAAGCGTCAAGCCTTACGCGATCACTGGCCGGACGCGGTTGCCCTCGTCACCGGATATTCCGACGGCGGACGAGGCGGGCCTTCGCGGCTTCTTTGCCTCGCTCTGGTATGGACTTTGGGTGCCGAAGGACACGCCGAAGGATATCATCGCCAAGCTGAATGCCACGATGGTGCAGGTTCTTGCGGAGCCAATGGTGCGCAAGCGCTTCGATGAACTCGGTATCGAGATCACGCCGCTCGCGCAGCAATCGCCCGAAGCCCTGCGCGCGTTCCAGAAGGCCGAATCGGAACGATGGTGGCCGATCATCAAGGCATCCAACATCAAGGCGGAATGAAGAGCGGGGCTTTTCGGCAGGCCCGCCCTCGGATAGCATGATCCGGAAAAGTGGGAACCGGTTTTCCGAAAAGATCAATGCTCCAACAAAAGGATGAGATCATGATCCGATTCAATCTAATCGGATCATGATCTAGCATCGCGAAATCGGCGCATTTAACTGGTTCTTGGCCGTCATGAAGGTCCTCGCCATTCAGACCGGGTTCGTCCGGATCAAGACCGCGCAGGTCGAGGGGCAGGGGCACGGCCTGCCGCGGCGGCTTGCGATTTTTACCGACCGGAACTGGACCGGCTGGCTGCCGACTTACGCATGGGTCATCGATCATCCGGAAGGCATCATCGTGGTCGACACCGGGCAGGGTGCGCATCTGCTCGAATCCGGCAAGTCGCTTCACCCTTATGTCCGGTGGGAAGTCGGGTTCCGCATCGACCGTGAACAGGAGATCGGTCCGCAGCTGCAGGCGCTCGGCATCGGGCCGCGCGATGTGAAACGCGTCGTGCTCACCCATTTGCATATGGACCATGACGGCGGCCTTGCGCACTTTCCGAACAGTGAAATCCTGGTCGCGCCCGGCGAACTGCAGACCGCAAGCGGATATGTCGGCCGCATGCGCGGTTATCTTCCGCATCGATGGCCGTCCTGGTTCGATCCGAAGCCGCTCAATCTGGCAGCCGAACCGTCTGGTCCCTTCGCCAAGAGCCGCCGGTTGACAGAAGCGGGCGACGTCATCGCAGTCTCGACGCCCGGCCACACCGCGGATCATATCTCCATCATCGTTCAGGCCAGCGAGATCACGTATTTTCTGGCCGGCGACACCTCCTATAACGAGGAACTGATGCTCGCCGGCAAGCTCGACGGCGTCAGCGCGAATGAGCAGGTCGCCAGCGGGACGCTTGCGGCGATCCGGCGCTTCACCCAGTCCCGTCCAACCGTGTATCTGCCGACGCATGATCCCGGTGCCGCCGAACGTCTGGCGAACCGGGGATTGGCCGCGGTCAGAGAAGGGCTGCTCTCCAACGCGCCGGCGTGAGCGTGCTTCACGCTAGATTTTTTCCAGCTTCTGCAGGCAGCGGACCACCGCCGGCATTGGCGTATCTGGAAAGCTGGTCTTCCAGTTGGTGACGCCGACTTCGCCGACATAGATGTCGCCCTTCGAATCCAGCGCGATGCCGTGCGGCGCGAGAAATTTGCCGGTCTCGAGGCCGGGACCATTCTCGCCGCCGAGCCGCGCGATACGCTTTCCTTTTGAATCAATGATGCTGAGGCGCGGGCCCAAATTCGGCGCTTTCAGGTTCACCGGCATGCCGGGGCCGAGCTCGCCGATGATGAAGTTAGGCTGCTTGCCGCCGCAGCAATGCAGCGCGCAGGGCCGGTGCAGATTATTCCACTGCGCCTCGTACTTGCCGTTGCCGTCGAACACCTGCACGCGGTGGTTCTCGCGGTCGGCCACATACACCCAACCATCCTGGTCCGTGACGATGTTGTGGACGATGTTGAATTGGCCCGGATCGGTGCCGGGCTCGCCCCAGGTTTTCAGCAGTTTGCCGTCAGGCGTATATTTGTGGACGCAGGCATTGCCGTAGCCGTCCGACACGTAGATCTCGCCCTTCGGCGACAGCGCCGTGTGGGTGCAGCGGTGAAACGGTTCGCCGCTCATGAACGGCGCCGGCTTGTTCGGGATGCCGATCGTCAGCAGCACCTTGCCGTCGGCCGAGCACTTGCGCACCGTGTGGTCGCCATCATCGGTGCAATAGAGATTGTCGTCGGCGTCGATGTGCAGCCCATGCGCGCGATTGAACAGGCCTTCGCCCCAGCTTGTGATGAAATTGCCCAGGCGGTCGAGCACCACCATAGGATGGGCGCCGCGATTGAAGACGTAGACGCGGTCCTTGCTGTCGACCGCGACGGAGGCGACGTCGGTCAGGTTCCAGCCGTCGGGCAGCTTCGCCCAATTCTCCATGACGCGGTAGCGATGCTCGTCCGAGCCGAGAATGGTCGGCATGTGGTTCTCCCTGGATTTGTTTAGCTAAGGACCGTCATTCCGGGATGGTCCGGAAGGACCAGACCCGGAATCTCGAGATTCCGGGTTCGCGCTTCGCGCGCCCGGAATGACGGGATTCTGTAATTCACACACACGCGGCATCCGTCTCTGCCGCGCGCGCAACCCGCGGCAACAACCCTTCCTCGACCGCCTTGATCTGCAACGCGAGGTATTTCGAGTTGATCCGGCATTGCGCGAGGCCGCCGGCGATGAACCACAGGCCGGGCTGGCGGGTGCGCGTATACATGTTGCGCAACTCCTGGGTCTCGCCAAACCCCCAGATCGGGCCGATGCGATCGACGACCTTCTCGCCGAACAGTTTCCGAACCAGTTCTTCCTGGCGTTTGTATCCGGTCGCCAGCACGATCAGATCGGCGGCAAGCGTCTCGCCGCTCTTCATCCGCGCGCCGTCGGCGACAAAACCCTCGATATCGGAAAATTGCTTCAGGGCGATCTCGCCTTTGACGATCAGATCGGAGCAGCCGACATTGAAGTAGTAGCCGCCGCCGCGGGTGAGATATTTGAACTGCCAGCCGGTGTTGCCGTCGCCGAAATCGAGCTTGAAGCCTGCGCGCGCGAGGCCATCGAGCAATTCCTGGTCCAGCCGTTTCGAGTGCTCGGTCACCATCGCATGGCTTTTCCTGGCCAACGCCAGCGGCATCGAGGTCGCGATGAGATCGTTGTCCTCCAGCGTGCCCTCGTTATACGGCGCGTAGACCAGTTGCGCCGACGGCTCGATGCTGACGACCAGCGTCGAACTGCGCTGAACCATCGTCACATCGGCGCCGCTCGAATGCAGGTCCTGCGCGATATCGTGGCCGCTGTTGCCGGTGCCGATCACCAAGGCCTTTTTGCGTTGCCATTCCTCACCGTCGTTATATTGGCTGGAATGCAGGATGGTGCCGGCGAAGTTTTTCAGGCTGGGAATATCGGGCACACTCGGAATCCCGCTGACGCCGGTGGCCAGCACGACATGCCGCGGATGCATCGTGCGCTTGCTGCCGTCGGCCCGGCGCAACACCACGGTCCAGCGTTCTTCCTTTTCATCATGGCTGCCACTTTCGAACTCGGTACCGGTCCAGTAGTTGAGCTCCATGCTTTCGACATAGGTCTCGAACCAGTTGGCCAGCTTGTCCTTGGGAATGTAGGTCGGCCAGTTCGGTGGAAACGGCATGTAGGGCAGGTGATTGACCTGCACCTGGTTATGCAGCGTCAGCGCATGGTAGCGATTGCGCCAGTTGTCGCCGATGCGCGCCTCGCGGTCCACGATCAGCGTGTCGACCTGCAATTGCTTCAGCCGCGCGGCGATGCAAAGTCCGGACTGTCCGCCGCCGACCACCACAACGGCCGGATCGCGGTCGCCATATTCGGCCGCGGCTTTCCGCAGGTCGAGCCAGTTGGGGCCGCGAAAATCGCGCGAATAGGCGTGGCCGCGGGGCCGCGATATTCCGAGTTGCTCTTCAAAACCTTTCAATTCGTCGAGCGCCGTGAGCAGCGTCCAGGCTTTGATGGTGTCGCTGTCGCCGGCATCCGGAGCCAGCCGCAGAATCCCGCTGCCGCGGCCTTGCGCCGTTTCAAACTTGAAGATCGCTTCGATGGCGTTGGTGCCGGCGCGCATCACCTTGCGCGGCGCGGCCCGATCGGGATCGATCGCAAAACCGGCGGGCCGGGCGCGCCCTGCCTGGGCTTTCAATTCTGTCAGGATGGCATCGGCGCCGTTGAGGGTCTGGATGTTCCAGCTTAGCGCCAGCACATCGCGCCAATAGCTGTCGGGATGAAACAGGGTCTTGAGAAGGGCTTGGTCGCGCGTGGTCAGCGCGGTTTCGAATTGCGCCAGCCAGTTTTCCGTGGCGATCGAAATATCATCGGTTCTGTCCAGCATTCGCTTTTCTCGCACCGGCCGTCTGTGCGGCGTTTCCCTAGGTATCAAGCCTATACCGTTTGGGGTCACGCAGAAAGGGCGGGCTCAATCGGGCCTGGCCGGGCTATCTTCGCAGCCCGCCCCGTTCCGGCTGCACGGGGGTTTGCGGCTGCTCCATTTCGAAGTGTGCGAGCGGCAAAGGCGCGCCGGCCTTGAGCGTCTGAATGGCAATGTTGCTGCGTACCTCACGCACGATCGGCAGATTAAGGAGTTTGCCGACCAGAAAGCGCTGATAGTCAGCGAGATCGGGTACCACGACCTCGAGGAAGTAATCCGCCTCACCGGAAACGAGGTGGCACGCAACAACCTCGGGCATCGCAACGACGGCTTTCTCGAACTGCAGCGCGCGCTCGTTGGTATGCCCGTCGATCTTGACGCCGATAAAGACCGAGAAGCCGAGCCCGATGCGCTCGCGCCGCAAGGCTGCCCGATAACCTTCAATGTACCCCTGGCGCTCCAGGCGCTTGACGCGACGCAGGCATGGCGATGGCGACAAACCGATCTTGTCGGCCAGTTCGACGTTGCTCAAACGCCCATTGGCCTGCAGTTCGGCAACAATCCGGCAGTCGGCGGGATCAAGATCAGGTTTTGGCATATCACCGAAGTCTTCAGGTCAAAAAAGGCACAGTATTGCGTTTTTATCGCCGATCTCAGCGTCTTTCGCAAGGACATGCCTTCGGATCGCGTGCCACGATGACGGCATCAGCCCTCGAAAATCCAGTGAGCCCGTGATGCCCGACCATGCCAGCTACCATTCCCTGCTTGACGCCGTTGAGCGCTACTTCGACCTGATGTTTGACGGTGACGTGTCACGCTTTGGCGATGTATTCGCGCCGAGCGCCCAATTGCACGGATTGCGGGATGGAAGTTTGCGTCTGTTGTCGGCGCAAGAATTCAAGAACGCACTCGCTGCCGGGCCCTCGCCGAAGTCCAGGAACACCCCGCGCCAACAGGAGCTGCTGCTGGTGGATTTCGCGTCTCCCACCCAGGCGCTGGTAAAGGTTCGCGTCAGGATCGATACGTTTCTGTATCTCGACTACCTCTCGTACCATCACGTCAACAGCGCGTGGCTGATCACGGCGAAGTCGTTCCATATCGAGCAGAGATACGATGCGCCAAACAACTGACGCATCGATGTCCGTTGCGTGGAGACGGGGTGTGTCGCGAAGCGTGCGCAGCGTCGTCCGCTCACTCCGCCAGCGACAGCATGTGCCCCTGTTCCGGCGGCACGCGGCCGTTCAATGTATCGAGATAGACTTGCTTCACCGCCGCCGGCCCGCGGCCCTCGGTTATTTTGAGCCATCGGTCAAGCATCGGGGCAAAGCCCGACCAAGCCGCGCCGAAACGCTGATCGATGCCGCCCGGGCCCCATTCTTTGGCACGCTTGCCAATCTGGTCGGGCGCGGAGAACCATGACGGGCTGGCGCCCGGCAATTCCGGCTCGTCGGGCGATGAGCTGCGATGGGTGAGCCCGATGCGTCCTGAGTATTTCATCTGGTCGCCAAAATGCCGGTGCAGCGTGGCGCGCAACTCGCTATTCCCCGCCATGTCCACCAAAGCAACCGGTGAAGCTGATGGCAGCGACGTCACGCGGTCATAGGTCACCACATCGTCATAGCAGCCGAGCGATCGCACGAAATCGGTGTTGGCCGCCGAGGTCAGCCCGATCACCCTGATATCCTTGCGCAGCGTATGCAGGAGATGGGCGAGGCCGAACGCGGTCTTGCTGGAAGCGCTGGAGAGCATGACGCTACGCGCGCCGTAAAACTCATGCTCGGCCAGGTGGGCGTCGACCAGGAACGACAGCATGAACAGAGGCCGCAGCAGCGCTTGATAATCGCCCTGCCGTCCGGCAAAGGCAGGATCGCCGCCGATGCGCGCATAGGCGTTGTAGACCGGCGCCACGCCCTGGCGATGTGCGGCGGCGTCGCGCAGGCCGCGCTTACTGACGTCGGCGGCTTCGATCACCAGATGTGTCGCCATCGGGAAATAGCCGAACAGTCGATCCCCGATGGGGACACCCGGATGATTCGAGGCGATCACATCGCCGAATCCCCACACCGGAATGTTGCCGAAATCTTGCGGCGCCGGAAACAGCTGCCAATATTTCAACTGATCACCGAGAACCGCGTAGGTGATATTGTTGGCGGTAAACGCGAAGCGATCGATTTTGATCAGCAGCGCGTCCTCCGGCAGCGCGGTCGCGTCAGGCAGCCGCGTCTCGATCGATTTGCATTGCTGCAAATCATGGCGTGCAACGATGAAGTCGGTGGCGTTCATTTTTTCGATCCCGATGCTTTTGCAGCCGTGATCTTTGCTTTTCCCGATGACCGTTTTGCAACAGATATCTTGTTTAAAACGGCGTTCGGTTTTGCTGCGACGATCCTCAGGTAAGCGAACCAGGCGGGATTGGCTGACTGCAAGGATGTCAGCCAATACCTCGCTTCGGTGGCCGCGCGACTAGCAGCCCAGGCGCCAAGCAGAAGAATGTAAGGAACGAACATATCTCGACTCCCTCAAGACGCCCTTGTTCCGCTCAGAGTCTAGCGCCCGCTGCGAGGCGGCAGCGGAATAGCGGAGGAAAAGACGTTGTCGGGATCGTAGAGGTGCTTGGCCTCGATCAGCCTTTGCGCATTGTTGCCATAGCTGCGTGCGGCACGGTCCGGCTCGTCCCTGCCGAGAAAATTCGGATAACCGCCGGGCAGCGCCGTCGCGAACGCCTCACGGGTGACGCGAGCCCATTGCCGATGCTGTTGCTCCTCGGAGGCATCAGATCGATCGGCGAAGGTCGCCAGCACCTCGACCAGCACATGGTCGCGACGAAGGCCGAAGGCTGTCGCATCCGCCGCCACCCGGGAAGCGGCGCCTTTAAACTCGTGGGTGATGATGGCGCATCCCGGCGAGACGGCATTCTCCATGGCACGGATGAAGACATCGACGCTGTCGCTGTCGAGTGTCGGGATCCAGCAGGTTTCCATCAGCGCCCGTAGCCCGCTGACGATTTGCGCGTCGAAGGTGGCCAGCAACGCGCCGTAAGATTTCCTTTCGGTTGTGCCGGCCAGCAAGGTTCCAAGTTTGAGGAACGGTGCCACCCCTGCTTCGCCGTGTTCGGGCGGGCCACACCACGTTGGAATAACCAGGACCACAAGTGCACCGCTCGGATCGGCGAGAAGCCCGAGCTGGACCGTCAATTCCTCGGGCATCGAAGCCGCCAGCGCGGCGCAACCTTCGAGCACGGCTTTGGCTTCGGAGAACGGGTAGACCAGGAGACCCGAATGGACGCTTGGCAGATCATGGAGACGGTGACGCATCGCCGTCACGACACCAAAATTTCCGCCGCCACCGCGCAGTGCCCAGAACAACTCCGCATTGCTCTCAGGATCAGCCGAAACGATCCTTCCGTCCGCCAGGACAATCTGTGCGGCGAGCACATTGTCGAGCGCAAGGCCGAAGCGCCCTATCAGGGGTCCGTAGCCGCCGCCCAGGGCAAGCCCGGCCATGCCGACGTCGCCGGCAGAGCCCGCGACCGCCGCGACGCCGAAAGGATCGGTGACCGCGGTAACGTCGGAAGCGCGAGCGCCTCCTGCAATCGTCGCGGTCTGATGGTCGGAGCTGAGAACCACGCTTCGCATCTCGCTGAGATCGATCACGATACCATCGCACAGCGCGCGGCCGGCCCAGTCATGGCCGCCACCGCGCACCGACAGCGGAAGATCGCGGTCACGCGCCGCTCGAATTGCCGCCTGGATATCTTCAGCGTTGCGGCAATGGACGATGGCGCGCGGCATTCCGCCGACCGGTTTCGCCCAGATTCGGGTCGCTGCGGCGTAGCGATCGTCGCCCGGCAACGACACGCGGCCGGGCAATTGCTGGTTGAGATTGTGGAATGCTCGTTCGATCAAATCGGACATAGGTCTGCTCTCCGGTTCGGCGGCGCGAGCGGGAATGCGGCGCGCCGTGTAACGTCCGACTTACGGAACAGCGGGCGACTTTTCGTGAAGATTCCTGCTGTTTTGGCGAGCGGTCAGGCGCCAAGTTGAGAGGGCGCAACGCCGTGAACGCGGCGGACCCACCGCGACAAGTGACTCTGATCCGAGAAGCCTGTGTCTGCTGCGATTTCAGCCAGACCCGTTCGTCCCTTGCGGACATGCTCGATCGCGGCCTGCAGGCGCAGGTGCACCACATAGCGGTGGGGCGTCATGCCGACGGACCTCGCAAACACGCGCGAGAAATGGAACGAACTTCGGCCGGCAAGCTCCGCAAGCTTGGCGACTTCGATCGGCTCCGCCAGATGAGCCAGGATGTAATCCTTGATACGCTGGAGCGCGTGCTTGCCCAGCATGCCCCGGGTCAGGTTGTCGGGTATCGATGTATGCCCGAAAACCAGCCGGCTGATGAAGCGGACGGTGGCCTCATTCCAGAACAGCGGCCCATTTGGAAACCGGTCTGCGGTCTCCGACGCCAGGATGCGTGCAAAGCCCAGAAGCTCTTGATCGTAGCCGGACAGGCGCTCGTGCAGCTGCGCCTCCAGCGCCGAATCCTCGGCCGCCGCCAGCGCCAGTTGGCTCGGCTTGATCGCGATCAGAAGAATATCGGCGCTTGCATCGGTCTCGGCAGAGCAGTCGATTCCGGCCGGACAGATCGCCAGCGCCCCCGCTGATGTTTCGTGCTGAAGCACTCGCCCAGCCATGCGACATTCGAGCCGCAAATGCGGCGACATTTGAAAACAGATCAAGTGCTGTCGTGTCGTCTGAAAACAGATCAAGTGCTGTCGTGTCGTCGCGCTGAAATGCGCGCCGCACCGGAACAGCGTTCGCAACACCGCGACACCACTTTCACCGGCTGGACTGCCTGCAGTATGCGTCGCTGGCGGACTGCCATCTTTCTGCGCCCAGCGCACTTCACCGAATTTCATTACGCTCGTATCACTTCATCTGAAACATTGGCGCGAACGACGCGCAAGAACGGTAGTGCTCGCTAGCTGGTCAGCGAATTCGGACTCCGTAAGGCGGTGAGCAGCTCCATAACGCAGTTGTTACGATCGAACCGGTGTGCATCAAATTCTTGTGGCTCCAGACTTAGGCAGTTTTGCCGATCACGCCCTCGCGTTTTTTCAGCGCCCGGTAATAGGTCCACCACAGATGCGCCGCGGCGCCGCGCATCGGACGCCACGGGTCTGCCAGCGGCGCCATCTCCTTCGCCGTCGGCCGGGTCTTCAAGCCCAATCCGATCTTGACCGCTTCCTGCACCGCGAGATCGCCCGCGGGCCATGCGTCGCCATGGCCGAGGCAAAACAGCAGATAGACGTCGGCGGTCCACGGACCGATGCCGTGCAGGGCCGTCAGCGTGTTGTGCGCGGCGTCGGCGTCCACGTTCGCCAGCACTGCGAGATCGAGTCGTTCCGCGGCGAGTTCGCGCGCCAGGTTCTTCAAGGTCTTGATCTTCGCCGCCGACAGTCCGAGCCGGCCCAGACGATCGGCGCGGGCGCGGCGCAGCGCGTCATGGTGAAACGGGTCGAACGCGGCGCTGACGCGGGCCCAGATCGCCGCGGCGCTCGCGGTCGATACTTGCTGGCCGCAGACGATCGCAGCCAGGCCGGCAAAGCCGGGGTCATGCCGCCGCAGCGCCGGCATGCCCGCCAGCTGAAATATGGGTTTGAGCCGCGGGTCCTGCTCGAGCAGCGCGTGGATGGCGTTTTCGAGGTCGGCCTGGGTGTTGAGGTGGAGGATCATGTGGAGTCAGAAACCTTCTCTTCGTCGTCATGGCTTTGTCCCGGCCATCCACGTCTTCCTAGCTCACGGAGTGATGAGATTGTCGGTTAGGATAACGAGGGCGATGCCGGCATTTGTTCGCGATCTAATTTTGACATGCTTTTTGTACGGCACTGTTGCAAGACGTGGATGGCCGGGACAAGCCCGGCCATGACGAGATCTAGAAAATGCCGCCGCCTGTCTTCCGCTTTGCGCCGAGCCCGAACGGTCATCTGCATCTCGGCCACGCTTATTCGGCGTTGTTGAACTTCGATCTCGCGTGCCGGACCGGCGGGCGATTTTTGCTTCGCATCGAGGATATCGACGCCGCCCGCTGCAAGCCGGAATTCGAAACCGCGATTTATGAAGACCTCGGCTGGCTTGGCATCGGGTGGGAGCAGCCGGTGCGGCGGCAGTCGGAACATTTTTCTGAATATCGCGATGCGGTCGATAAACTCATCGCCCGGGGCCTGGTTTATCCGAGTTTCGAGAGCCGCGCCGAGATTGCGCGACTGGTGGCGCTGCAGGAGGCCAAGGCGCCCTGGCCGCGCGATCCCGACGGCACACCGCTCTATCCCGGCACGGCGAAATCGCTCCCGGCCGATGAGCGCGCGCGATTGCTTCAATCGGGCGCGCCCTATGCGCTGCGGCTCGATATGGCGGCGGCATGTGAGTGCGCCGGCGATCTCGGCTGGATCGAGCGCGGCGCCGGTCCCGATGGCGAGACCGGCACGGTGGCCGCCCGGCCGCTGGCCTGGGGTGATGTCATCCTCGCGCGCCGGGAGATGCCGACCAGCTATCACCTCTCGGTGGTGGTCGACGATGCGCTGCAGGGCGTCACAGAGGCAGTGCGGGGGCAGGACCTGTTCTGGTCGACCAGCGTCCATCGGCTGCTGCAACAACTGCTCGGTTTGCCGCCATCCGCCTACCGGCACCACCGCCTCGTGCTCGATGATGAGGGGCGAAAGCTCTCGAAGTCGACCCTGGCCACGGGCCTGCGCGAACTGCGCGCCGCGGGCGCGGCGCCGACCGACATCCGCCGCCTCGTGGGTCTGCCTTAATTGCGGCAGAACGATCCCAAGTTGAAAAAGTCGAAAAATTCCTCCCGCGTGACTTCCGCAGCCCGGCCGTGGCATGGTGAGATTGGCCAGGGTGGGGATTCATGCCGCCGAAATCGCGCTCACTGCGCATGACGCGGCCGTCAAAAAGGCGGTCGCTCAAAAAAAGCGCTCCAGGCGCTGCCGCGGGCAAGGCGCGCAGCAAGCGCGCCGCTGCGATTGCTGCCCCGGGTATGGTCGAAGCCGCGCTCGCGGCGTTCGCGCACGAAGTCCGCACGCCGCTGACCGGAATTCTGGCCATCAGCAACCTGCTGGCGACCTCCGACCTCGACGAGCGCGAGCGGCGCTGGGTCGACACCATCAAGGCCGGCGCCGAACATCTTGCCAGCCTTGCGACGTTGTTTGTCGACGCCGCGAGCAGCGGCGGTTCCGGGCTCGGTGTACGGCAGGACCTGTTCGATCTGCGGGTGCTGGCACGCAGCATCGGAGATTCGCTGGCCGGCAGGGCGGCGGCGAAAGGCCTGCAATCGTCGGTCGATATTGCGGCCAAACTTCCAGCGTCGGTGGTGGGCGACCCGGTCCGGCTTCGCGCCGCGCTGGAAAACCTGATCGACAATGCGGTGAAGTTCACGGAAACCGGCGGCGTCGCGCTGACGGTCAAGCCGATCCGCGGCCCGAAAGGCAAGGTGGGCGTTGCCTTCGCGGTTTCCGACAGCGGTATCGGACTGACGCTTGGCGAGATCAAACGCCTGTTCCGCCCATTCTCGCAGGCCAATGTCAGCATCGCGTCCCGCTTCGGTGGCGCGGGGCTCGGACTATCGTCGGTCAAACAGCTCGCGCGCGCCATGGGTGGCGACATCGTCGTCACGCAACGGCGCAATGGCGGCGCCACATTCACGCTAACGGTGACCTTGACCCGCGCCAAAGCACCGAAAGCGGCCGGTTCGGATACCGAAACCGACGCATCGTCGGAGCCGGGGCGGACGCTGCGTGTTCTCAGCGTCGAAGACAATCCGTTCGGCCGCGTGGTGCTCAATGCGGTACTCACCGAACTCGGTCATCAGGCCGAATTCATCGGGCGCGGCGAGGCCGCCGCGGAGCGGATCGCGCAAGGTGGTTTCGATGCGGTGCTGATGGACATGGTATTGCCGGGCATCAACGGCATCGAGGCCATCAGGCGAATTCGTGGGCTGAACCCGCCGCTTGGCGGGATTGCGATCATCGGTGTGTCCGGCCGCGGCGACGACGAAACGGCATCGCGTGAAGCTGGCGCAGATGCCTTTCTGGTCAAGCCTGTGAGTCCAAGGGCTTTAGCGACTGCGCTGCTTGAAGCGACACGCCGTGCGGCAACCGCGACTTGATGATCGCCGCGTTCAGTTCGCCGCCATACACGAAGATCGCGGCGATGAAATACAGAAACACCAGCGCGATGATGACCGATGCGAGGCCGGCATACATCGTGACATAGTTATTGGCGAAGCGCGCGAGATACTGTCCGAACACGATGCCTGACAGCAGCGACGCCACCAAGGTGAAGATGATTCCCGGCAGGATCTGCAGAAACCCGCGGCGTCCCGCCGGAAGCCAGGCGTGCAGGATAAAGAGCGCGACCACCAGCGCCGTGATGGCGATGCCGTAGCGCGAAAGGTTGAGGAAATTCTCGTTGGTTTCAACGATCAGCGGAATGTGGCGGCGTGCCGCCTCCAGAATCAGGGGCCCGAGCACGATCATGAAGGCCATCGCCAGCGACGTGAATGCTGCGATCAGCGTGTAGCCGATCGATTCCAGCCGCAGCCAGTACCATCGCCGCGGTTCGATCACCGCATAGGCGCGGTTGAGCGCAACGCGCAGGCTTTCGACGCCGTTCGACGCGAAATATACGGCGAGCACGAGGCCGATGGTCAGCGCGTCGCCACGGGTAGTCGTCAGCACGTCATGAATCTCGCCTGACAGCGTGTCGGCGACCTGCTGCGGCCAGATCTGCAGCATCAGCCCCGCGGCCTGATCGGCAAGCTCCTTCGACCCGAAGAAACCGGCGAGTGAAGTCAGCACGATCAGAAACGGGAACAGCGCCATCAGCGTCGACAGCGCGATATGGCTTGCGATCGCCCAGCCGTCATCGGCCAGAAACGTATAGAACGCGTCCATACTGACATGAAAGATGTAGCGAACCTGCCTCACATTTCACCTTGACCAGTGGAAGATGCGTTCGATCGGCGAACCCGGCGACCTTCTGATATAATTGAGTTAAAAGCCAGATCGTTGCACCCGGGCTGCGCTCGACGCGGGCGATGGCGGACCGCCTTGCGCGGTGTTATGTACCGCCAATGGCATCATTCCTGAGCTCGATTCTTCTTCCAATCGCGGTTGCCGCCGTGGCGCTGGTGCTGCTGCTTGGTCTCCTCAACATGATGCGGGGCGGATCGCCCAATCGGTCCCAGAAACTGATGCAGTTGCGGGTATTGCTGCAATTCGTCGCGATTGTCATCACCATGCTCGCGCTGTTGGCGATGGGCCGCTGAAGGGAGACAGACAATGGTCGTCCTCAATCGAATCTACACCCGGACCGGCGACGACGGTACCACCGCACTTGGCAGCGGCGAGCGCCGCCCGAAACACGACCTGCGCATCGGCGCCTATGGAACCGTCGACGAGACCAACGCCGCCATTGGCATTGTGCGGCTGCATCTGTCGGATGCGCGCGATCTCGATGCGATGCTGGGTCTGATCCAGAACGATCTGTTTGATCTCGGCGCCGACCTCGCGGTGCCCCAGCGCGAGGGCAAGGCGGAACGCTTGAGGGTGCTGTCGAGCCAGGTCGAACGCCTTGAGCACGATATCGACGCGTTGAACGCGCGGCTGGCGCCGTTGACGTCGTTTGTGTTGCCCGGAGGCACGCCGGCCGCGGCGTACCTGCATCTAGCTCGCACGATATGCCGCAGGGCGGAACGGATGATGGTGGAACTCGCGGCAAAGCCCGACGAACCGGTCAGCGATGCCGCGATTCAATATATCAACCGCTTGTCGGATTTTTTGTTTGTCGCCAGCCGTTCCGTGAACGATAACGGTGCTGGCGACGTGCTGTGGGTGCCCGGCCAGAACCGCTAAGCGCCGTTAAGTGCGTATGTCGGGGGCGATTTTTGGCCTTCGCGCGTTGACCGGGGTTGGCGGGAGCTTTAGGTTCCGCGCGCAACCTGATCAAACCTGAAATGCAAGCGAAAGAAGATCGATGAAGGTTCTGGTGCCGGTAAAGCGGGTGGTCGATTACAACGTCAAGGTTCGCGTCAAGAGCGACGGATCGGGCGTCGAACTGTCCAACGTCAAGATGTCGATGAATCCGTTCGATGAAATCGCCGTCGAGGAAGCCTTGCGCCTGCGAGAGGCCGGCAAGGCGACCGAAGTCGTGGTGGTATCGATCGGTCCGGCGCAGGCGGCGGAAACCATCCGCACCGGTCTCGCCATGGGCGCCGACCGCGGTATTCTGGTCAAGGCGGAAGGCAACGTCGAACCGCTGGCGGTGGCGAAAATTCTGAAAGCGATCGCCGACGAAGAGAAGCCCGGCCTGATTATTCTCGGCAAGCAGGCGATCGACGATGACAGCAACCAGACCGGCCAGATGCTGGCCGCGCTGCTGGGGTGGGCGCAGGCGACCTTTGCGTCCAAGCTCGAAGTCGATGGATCCGATTTCAAGGTGACGCGCGAGGTCGACGGCGGCTTGCAGACGCTGAAACTTAAGGGACCGGCGATCGTAACTACTGATCTGCGGCTGAACGAGCCGCGCTACGCCAGCCTGCCCAATATCATGAAGGCCAAGAAGAAGCCGATTGCCGACAAGAGCGCCTCCGATTACGGCGTGGATCTCACAGCCCATCTTGAGATCCTCAAGACATCCGAACCGCCCGGCCGCAAGGGGGGCGTCAAGGTCAAGAACGTCGCCGAGCTGGTGTCGAAGCTCAAGAACGAAGCCGGGGTTCTCTAGATGACCACGTTGTTGATAGCCGAACACGAACGCGCCACTCTGAAGGACTCCACCAACAAGGCGCTGACCGCGGCCACCCAGCTCGGCGCCGAGGTTCACGTTCTGGTCGCCGGAGGCGGCGAGGGCACCAAGGCCGCGGCCGAGGCCGCGGCCAAACTCGCCGGCGTGACCAAGGTTCTGCTCGCCGAAGGCGATGCCTATGCCCACGACCTCGCCGAGCCGCTGGCGGCCCTGATCGTGGCGCTGGCGCCGTCCTATGATGCCTTCGTTGCGCCCGCCACCTCGCGCTTCAAGAACGTCATGCCGCGGGTCGCCGCCCTGCTCGACGTGATGCAGGTGTCGGAAATCATCAAGGTGATTTCGCCCGACACATTCGAGCGGCCGATCTATGCCGGCAATGCAATCCAGACGGTGAAATCGAAGGACGCCAAGAAGGTGATTACCGTCCGCACCTCGACCTTCGCCGCGGCCGGAGACGGCGGCAGCGCAGCGGTGGAAAATGCCGCGTCGGCAGCCGATCCTGGTCTGTCCAGTTTTGTCGGCGAGGAAGTTGCCAAGAGCGATCGTCCCGAACTGACATCGGCCAAGATCATCGTCTCGGGCGGACGCGCCATGCAGAGCCGCGAGAATTTTGCCAAATATATCGAGCCGCTTGCCGACAAACTCGGCGCCGGCGTCGGCGCCTCGCGCGCCGCGGTCGATGCCGGATATGCGCCGAACGACTGGCAGGTTGGCCAGACCGGCAAGGTGGTGGCGCCGGAACTTTATATCGCCATCGGCATTTCAGGCGCCATTCAGCATCTTGCCGGTATGAAGGATTCCAAGGTGATCGTCGCGATCAACAAGGATGAGGATGCGCCGATTTTCCAGGTCGCCGATTACGGCCTGGTCGCGGATCTTTATCAGGCGGTTCCCGAATTAACCGAAGCGCTGGCTAAGCTCGGAAAGTAACGATGATCCAAACAATCGGATGAGCGGATTTCGGCCGGTGCTATACACTATACAAGGGATGGGCGGACGCGGATCGCGCGTCGCTCCGGTGAGATGACAAGATGGCGGCTATGATCAAGAAGGTCGGCGTGATCGGCTCGGGCCAGATGGGCAATGGCATCGCGCATGTGGCGGCGCTGGCCGGGTTCGACGTGGTGCTTAACGATGTGTCGGTCGATCGCCTGAAGTCGGGGATGGCAACCATCAACGGCAATCTGTCGCGCCAGGTCTCCAAGAAAATCATCACCGAGGATGCCCGCAAGCAGGCGCTGGACCGGATTGTATCGGCCGAGACCATGGATGGGCTCGCCGATTGCGATATCGTGATCGAGACCGCGGTCGAGAAGGAAGAGATCAAGCGCAAGATTTTTCACGATGTCTGCGCGGTGCTGAAGCCGGAGGCCATCGTCGCTTCCAACACCTCGTCGATCTCGATTACGCGGCTGGCCGCATCCACCGACCGGCCCGAGCGTTTTATCGGTATTCACTTCATGAATCCGGTACCGCTGATGGAACTGGTCGAACTGATCCGCGGCATTGCCACCGACGACGCGACCTTCGAGGCGTCGAAGGAATTCGTCACCCGGCTCGGCAAGCACATCGCGGTCTCGGAGGATTTTCCGGCCTTTATCGTCAACCGCATTCTGCTGCCGATGATCAACGAGGCGATCTATACGCTGTATGAAGGGGTCGGAAACGTCGAGGCGATCGACGCTGCGATGAAGCTCGGCGCGCACCATCCGATGGGGCCGCTGGAACTTGCCGATTTCATCGGTCTCGATACCTGCCTCTCGATCATGCAGGTCCTGCATGAGGGTCTGGCGGACTCCAAGTACCGGCCGTGCCCGCTGCTGGTGAAATATGTCGAGGCCGGCTGGCTCGGCCGCAAGACCCAACGCGGCTTCTACGACTATCGCGGCGACAAGCCGATCCCGACGCGCTAGGCCTTGTCGTTGCCGGGCTTGACCCGGCAACCCATCTGCAAAAATGCATTTGTGAAAATTGATGGATACGCGGGTCAAGCCCGCGTATGACGATCTTAACTCGCTTGACTCGCCGCCACAGCAGCTCCCATCCGCTGACGCCCAATCTCCAGCATTCGTTAACCCCTGCCGGGTTAGGGTGCGGCGGTTGGAGTGTTGCGCATGGATATGATGAGCATGGTCACCAGTCTTCTCGCCGCCAAATCGGGCGGCGTGCAGATGCAGGTCGCCGCCACGATCATGAAGTCGAATGCGGACGCGGAGAAATTCGCGGCCCAGATCCTGCTGGGCGCGGGCGCGTCGTCGCTTGCCAATGTCGGCGCTGGCGTCGGCGGCAATCTCGATATTTCGGCCTAAGATCCATGGTTTGACGCGGTTTCTTAATGTGAGCCGCGATCCACTTCGCGCAACGCTTTAGATGCAGGTCGCCGCCACGATCATGAAGTCGAATGCGGACGCGGAAAAATTCGCGGTCCAGACCCTGCTGGGTGCGGGCGCGTCGTTGCTGGCCAATGTCGGCGCCGGCGTCGGTGGCAATCTCGATATTTCGGCTTAAATCCCCTTCTTCCGTCATTCCGCGGGCGCGCGCTGGCGCGAACCTCAGATGTGCAATTGCGCATCTGAGGTTCGTTTGCTTCACTCGCGCGCCACTTCGCCAGAGCACGCTGCGGTGGCCGACTGGTTCCGTTTCCGCACAATCCACGCCAGAGCACCTCGTGAAGGCGTACTTGCGGGCACTACCGGTATCCGGTACTATCGCCTGTGTGCAATATGAATGGGACAATGGCAAAGCCGCCGAGAACCTTCGTAAGCATGGCGTGGATTTTGCGGATGCGATTGCTGCCCTCGAAGATCCGAACCGTTTAGAAGAAATCGACACGCGGTCCGAGTACAGCGAGGAGCGAATTCAAGTCATCGGAATGGTTCGCGGCGACGTCCTATTCGTGATCGTTACGCTGCGTGGCGAAGATAGTTGCAGAATCATATCGGCCCGATAGGCCACACGACATGAGCAAGACCGGTACTACACGGGTCACCGTGAAACCTGGTGATACATTGCCTCGGGGCGACACCGATTGGGCACGGCTCGATGCCATGGCCGATGAGGAGGTCGTGGCCGCTGCGCTATCCGACCCCGACGCCCAGCCGCTCACTCCGGAACAACTGTCTAAGATGCGCCGGGTGTCGCGCGTAAAGGTGCTGCGGCAACGCCTCGACATGACGCAGATGCAATTTGCTGACGCATTTCACCTGCCGATCACCACGCTGCGCGATTGGGAGCAACATCGAAGCACGCCCGATGCACCGGCGCGGGCGCTGTTGTTAGCAATCGAACGTGACCCGGAAGTCATGCGGCGCTTGCTGGCGGAAACAGTAGCGTAGCGGTTCGGATTCCGTCGCGTCTCAACGGATCACATCATAGCGGCACGGCGAAGCAATATTGCCCATCTTCATCGACCGTGGCGCCCTGGAATGACGAGGCTAACCGGGAGGTTTCATCGCCGCCGTAATCAGCTTGACGGCGTCGTCGCTGGCCCATTCCGCGGGCCCGGCGATGGTGGCGATCTCGCAGCCCTGACTATCGACCAGCACCGAGGTCGGCATTCCCAAAGCCCTGCCTATCGCCTTAAGATCTTGAAAAACCTTTGCTTTCTGGTCGCTGAAATAGCCGAGCCGGGTCAGATTGGCGTCCTTGAGGAAGTTCTTCGGCTTTTCGGGATCGCGGGTGTCGATGTTGATGGCGACCACCTCGAAATCAGCTCCGCCCAGCCTGGTTTGCAGACTCTCCAGCGCGGGCATCTCCTTGCGGCAGGGCACGCACCAGGTGGCCCACAGGTTCACCAGCACGGTTCGCCCGCGCCAGTCGGAGAGCTTTTTGGACTTGCCGTCGGCGTCCTCGAAGGCGAGGTCCGGCAGCCGCAGCGGAACGGTCGCCATCGTCAGCGCGGCAACCTCGCCATGCGCCAGCGGCGCGAGCTTGCTGGCAAGGTCGACCGCCGGGCGGCAGGCCGAATCGCCCGCTGCATTGCGCTTCAGCCCGCCAATCCCGTATACCCCGGCAAATCCAATCACCGCCCCGATCAGCACCGCCCCGATCGCGAGGGGTATCCGGCGCGTGGCAGCCGGGCGAGGCGAGGGGCGGTCGGGCATATCGTTTGTCATCCTGTATCAGATACGGCTATGCAGAGCCTGCAACACGGTCGGTTGAGCCACTGATGGCCCAGCGCGTTCCGTTCGCAGGCGTGACGATGAATGACAGGTCATGAGTAATAAGTCATGAGCAACAAGATGTGGGGCGGCCGGTTCACGGATCGCCCCGATGCGATCATGGAGGAAATCAACGTCTCCATCGACGTCGATCGTCACCTCTATGCCCAGGACATCGCCGCGTCCAAGGCGCACGCTGCGATGCTCGCCGCGCAAGGCATTATCACCGTCAACGATGCGAAAAATATCGCCAAGGGTCTAGACACGATTTTGTCAGAGATCGGCAAGGGATCCTTCGACTTCAAGCGCGCGCTCGAGGACATTCACATGAACGTCGAGAGCAGGCTTGGCGAGTTGATCGGGCCCGCCGCGGGGCGGCTGCACACTGCGCGTTCGCGCAACGATCAGGTCGCAACCGATTTCCGGCTCTATGTCCGCGATACCATCGACGAGACCGATGCGGCGCTGGCCGCTTTTCAGCATGCGCTGGTGGAGCGGGCGCTGGAACATGCCGGCACGGTGATGCCGGGCTTCACGCATCTGCAGACCGCCCAGCCGGTGACGTTCGGGCACCATCTGCTGGCCTATGTCGAGATGGCGGCGCGCGACCGCGGCCGCTTTGCCGATGCGCGCAAACGTCTGAATGAATCCCCTCTGGGGGCCGCGGCGCTGGCGGGCACATCGTTCCCGATCGATCGCGATGCCACCGCAAAGACGCTCGGCTTCGACCGGCCGATGGCCAATTCGCTCGACGCGGTTTCGGACCGCGACTTCGTGCTGGAGACATTGTCGGCGGCGGCGATCGCGTCGGTGCATCTGTCGCGTTTTGCCGAGGAAATCGTGATCTGGACGTCACCGCTGGTCGGGCTGGTGCGACTGAGCGACAAATTCACGTCAGGCTCTTCGATCATGCCGCAGAAGCGCAACCCCGATGCCGCCGAACTGGTTCGCGCCAAGACCGGCCGGGTCATCGGCGCGCTTACCGCTTTGCTGATCGTGATGAAGGGCCTGCCGCTGGCCTATCAAAAGGACATGCAGGAAGACAAGCAGGGCGCCATGGAGGCGTTCGCCGCGCTCTCGCTGGCGATTCGCGCGATGACCGGAATGGTGGCTGACATCATGCCGGACGAGGCGCGGATGAAAGCCGCCGCCGGCGAGGGCTACGCCACCGCCACCGATCTGGCGGACTGGCTGGTGCGAACGCTGAAAATGCCGTTCCGCGACGCCCATCACGTCACCGGACGCATCGTCGCCATGGCGTCGAAGGCGGGCGTGCCGCTGCACGAGCTGCCCTTGAAGGACATGCAGGCGGTCGAGCCGAAGGTCACGGCCGAGGTCATGGCCGTGCTTTCGGTGGAAGCATCGGTGAAAAGCCGCACCAGCTATGGCGGGACCGCGCCGAAGAACGTCCTCGCCCAGGCCAAGGCGTGGCGGAAGCGACTGGAAAAAGAGCAAAAATTGGGCTGAGCCCGGGAAACTCGCTGCAAATTCATGATGGTCTGGGTCTCGCCAGAGCAGGGCAATCTTTGTATGGTGCCGCCGCATTGGGGATTTTGCCGTGAATCGTACGAACTGTCCGACATCTTCGCGATGGGCCGTCATCCTGCTCAGCGCGGCCGTGCTCGCGCTCGGCGGCTGCGGACGCAAGGGTGGACTAGACCTGCCGCCGAACGCCGCATCGGCGCAGGCAACCGCCGCTGAACAGGCCGATGCCGAGGCCGACCGGGCCGCGAGCAAGCCAAGCGTGTTCAACCCGACCTACGGCGCCGAATCGGGGCCAGTCGCCCCCAAGGGCCGCAAGAAACCATTCGTTCTCGACCCGCTCCTGAACGACTGAGCCTGCCATGAACCATTTCGACTATCGCAGCGGCGTACTTCACGCCGAGGCGGTCAATCTTTCTGAGCTGGCGGATGCGGTCGGCACGCCGTTCTATTGCTATTCGACCGCGACCCTGGAGCGCCACTACCGGGTGTTCAGCGAGGCCTTCGCCGACGAGAAGGCATTGGTGTGTTACGCCATGAAGGCCAACTCCAATCAATCGGTGCTGCGCACGCTGGCAAAGCTCGGCGCCGGAGCGGATGTGGTTTCGGGGGGCGAGCTGAAGCGCGCGCTGGCGGCCGGCATTCCGCCCGGCAAGATTTTGTTTTCAGGGATCGGCAAGGCCGAAGCCGAACTGCGCGCGGCGCTGCTTTCGGACATTCTCTGCATCAACGTCGAATCCGAGCCGGAGCTCGAACTGCTCTCGCGGCTTGCCAGCGAAACCGGCCGAATCGCAAGGATCTCGGTCCGGGTCAATCCCGACGTCGATTCCGGTTCCCACGCCAAAATCTCGACCGGCAAGTCCGAGAACAAGTTCGGCGTGCCGCTGGACCGCGCCCGCGCGGTCTACGCCCGGGCCGCGAAGCTGCCGGGGATCGAGGTCACCGGTGTCGACATGCATATCGGCAGCCAGATCACCGATCTCGGGCCTCTGGAGGCCGCGTTCAACCTGCTCGCGGACTTCGCCCGGGTGTTGCGCGCCGACGGTCACGCCATTTCGCATATCGATTTCGGCGGCGGGTTGGGCATCCCCTATCATCCGGATACGACGCCGCCGCCCGATCCGGCGGCCTATGCCGCCATCGTCAAGCGGGCGACGCGTGGTCTGGATTGCACGCTGATGTTCGAGCCCGGGCGGATGATCGTCGGCAACGCCGGCATTCTCGTGACGCGCGTGATCTATGTGAAGCACGGCGAAGCCAAGAATTTCGTGATCGTCGATGCGGCGATGAACGACCTGATCCGCCCCACTTTGTACGAGGCCTATCACGACCTGCTGCCGGTGCGGCTGGCCGAGCCGGGCGCAGCCTCGATCGTCGCCGACGTGGTCGGGCCGGTTTGCGAAAGCGGCGACTATCTCGCGCTTGACCGGACCATGCCGGAGCCCAGGTCCGGCGATCTTCTGGCTGTCATGACGGCCGGCGCCTACGGCGCAGTACAGGCCTCAAGCTACAACACCCGCGCGCTGGTGCCGGAAGTGCTGGTCAAGGACGACCAATACGCGGTGGTGCGGCCCCGAATCGAGGTCGACGCCCTGATCGCGATGGACAAGTCCGCGCCGTGGCTGTGATGGCCTCGTGTCCCGGACGCGATGCGAAGCATCGTCCGCCGCGCTGCGCATCCGGGGCACGTGTCCTTCACTTGGCGGCGTGAGCGGTCTTCCCTCCGACCACCACACCCGCGGCCTGCTCGATCGGTTTGATCGCCGAGGTGAAATCGGATTCCGCGCCCATTTCGCGAATCACCACTTCCCACAATCGCCCGACCGCTTCGGCAACTTCCATCGACAGCCCCAGCGCTTTCATCTCTTCGAGACAGAGCCGCACGTCCTTGACCATCAGCCCGGTTGCAAAACCGAAATCGAAAGTGCGCGGCAGGATCGCGCGCGGAAACTTGTCGCGGCTCGCGGTGTTCATGCCCGAGCCCGCATTGATCACGTCGATCATGACGGCGGGATCGAGGCCCGATTTGACGCCCATCACCACCGCCTCGGACGTGGCGACGACAGCGGTGGCCGACAGCAGGTTGTTGGCAAGCTTCATGGTTTGCGCCGAGCCGGGCTTCTCGCCGATGAAGAACACCTTGCCGATGACGTCGAGCGCCGTTCTCACTGCTTCGAAATCCGCTTTCGGGCCCGACACCATCACGGCGAGCGTGCCCTTTTCGGCGCCGCCGACGCCACCGCTCACGGGACTGTCGAGTTGCACGATGTTGCGCTTGGCCAGGGCATCGTGAATCCGCACCGCCATGTGCGACCCGACGGTGGAGAGATCGACGAAGCGCCTGACGCGCTTGCCCTCGATGACGCCCCCTGTGCCGGTCGCGACCTCCAGCGAAGCCTGCAGCGACGGCAGGCTCGCCAGCACGGTCTCGGCGCGGTCGGCGACCTCCTTCGTTGACGACGCGGCCTGCGCGCCCAGCGCAACCAGCCTGTCGACCGCCTCCTGGCGCTGGTCGAACACGGTGAGCTGATGCTTGGCCTCGATCAGGCGGCGGGCCATGGGGAAGCCCATCTTCCCGAGGCCGATGAATCCGATGTCCATGATGAGTTAGCCCTTGTCGATTTCGGCGAACACTTCGCGCGCGATGCGAAAACTGTCGACGCCCGCGGGCACGCCGGCATAGATCGCCACCTGCATGAAGATTTCGCGGATCTCGTCCTTGGTGACACCGTTGACCAGGGCTCCCTTGATGTGCACCCGCAATTCATGCGGCCGGTTGAGAATCGAGATCATGGCCAGATTGAGCATGCTGCGGATCTTGCGCGGCAGTTCCTCCCGGCCCCACACCGCCCCCCAGCAATATTCGGTAACCAGTTCCTGAAACGGCTTGTTGAATTCATCGGCGTTCTTCAGGGCGTTGGCGACGTAAGCCTCGCCCAGCACGGCTTTGCGAATTTCCAGCCCCTTATCGTGCGTTTTCTGGTCCATAGCGTTCCCTTTTGGTGAGATGGTATCGGACGGTACGAGGTCGGCGCGCCGTCGTCACGCCTTCGTGTTATGCGCGTTTTGAGGTGTGGGTTGTGCATTGCGAGACGTGCCTCATTGCCGCCGTTGTGCTAGGGTGCTGTTCGGCAAATGGAGAGTTGATTGAGCGGCTCCACCCCCGACCCCTCAGAACCAGGGCGCGACCCTGACGCCGTTTCTCGGCTGCAGCTGACGCAGGCCTTGCAGCGGGCGAAATATGCGATCGCCTGGGAGACGGCCTGGCCGCTTCTGGCGCGCCTGTTGACTGTCGCCGGACTGTTTCTGGCGGTGTCCTGGACCGGATTGTGGCTGGCTCTTCCGTTCGTGGCGCGCGCGATCGGGCTCGGCCTGTTCGTGTTCTTGGCGCTGGGGGCGGTGTTTCCGCTGCTCCGGTTTCGCTGGCCGAGCCGCGAAGCAGCTCTCAATCGGCTGGACCGCGGTACCGGCATCCGCCATCGCCCGGCAACGGCGCTTACCGATACGCTTGCGACGCAGGACCCGGTCGCGCTGGCGCTGTGGCAGGCGCAACGCGAGCGCACCCTGGCGTCGATCAAGCGCATCCGCGCCGGCCTGCCGTCGCCGCGGCTTCCGATCCACGATCCCTGGGCGCTGCGCGCGCTGGTCGCGGTGCTGATGGTTGCGGCCTATATTGCCGCGGGCGACGAGCGCATGCTGCGCACCTACGCGGCGTTCGACTGGAATGGCGTGCTGTCGCCGGCCAATATCAGGGTCGATGCCTGGGTGACGCCGCCGCTCTACACCGGCAAGCCGCCCATCATTCTTTCGGCGGCCAACAAGGAAGCCGCTGTGCCGGTCGCGGGACCGATGCCGGTCCCGGCTGGCAGTAGGCTGATTGTGCGCTCCAGTGGCGGCACGCTCGATGTCGTCGCCGGAGGCGCCGTGACCGAGGCGGTGCCGACCGAGCAGGCGCCCAAGGGCACCAACGAGCGGCATTTCACGATATCAGGCGACGGTACGGCGCATGTGCGCGCGCCTTCCGGTCAGCCGCAATGGAAGTTCAGCGCTATTCCGGACCGCAACCCGACCATTGCGCTGGCGAAAGATCCGGAACGTCAGGCCCGCGGCTCGCTGCAGATGTCTTACAAGATCGAGGATGACTACGGCGTCACCGAAGCGCAGGCGCGTTTTGCATTCCGCCCCGGTGACGCGCCGAAACCCGCGGCGGAGCCGAGACCCTTGTTCGAGGCGCCGCGATTTTCGCTGGTGCTTCCCAACGCGCGGACCCGCAATGGCGTCGGGCAGACCGTCAAGGATCTCAGTGAGGATCCCTATGCCGGCGCCGAGGTCACGCTGACCCTGACGGCAAAGGACGAGGCCGGCAATGAGGGCCGCAGCGAGCCGTTCAACATGCGGCTTCCGGAGCGGCTGTTCACCAAACCGCTGGCGCGGGCGCTGATCGAGCAGCGCCGCAATCTCGCGCTCGACGCCAATCAGAACGGGCAGGTCTATGCCGCGCTGGATGCGCTGATGATCGCGCCTGACCTGTTCACGCCCGAAGCCGGCCAGTATCTCGGGCTGTACAGCGTCGCAAGGCAGCTCGAAGCCGCCCGTACCGACGACGCGATGCGTGAGGTCGTCGCCAGCCTGTGGGCGCTCGCCGTGACCATCGAGGATGGCAACATCACCGACGTCGACAAGGCACTGCGTGCCGCGCAGGAGGCGCTCAAGCAGGCGCTGGAACGCGGCGCCAGCGACGAAGAGATCAAGAAGCTCACGGAGAACCTGCGCGCGGCACTGGACAATTTCATCCGTCAGCTCGCCGAGCAGCAGCGCAACAATCCGCAGCAACTGGCGCGGCCGCTCGATCCCAACACCAAGATGTTGAGCCAGCAGGACCTCAAAAACATGATCGACCGCATGGAGCGCCTGTCGCGCTCCGGCGACAAGGACGCGGCGAAGCAATTGCTCGAACAGCTGCAGCAGATGCTGGAAAATCTGCAGATGGCGCAGCCCGGCCAGTCCGGCGACAGCGAGATGGAGCAGGCGCTGAACGAGCTCGGCGACATGATCCGCAAACAGCAGCAGTTGCGCGACAAGACCTTCAAGCAGGGCCAGGATGCACGGCGCGACCGGCAGCGCGGCAAGCAGGGCGACCAAGGCATGGGCGATCTGCAGCAGGATCAGCAGGGCCTGCGCGATCGGCTCAAGAGGTTGCAGCAGGAGCTGGCCAAGCGCGGCATGGGGCAGGGCCAGCGCGGCGAGAAGGGCGAGAAGGGTCAACAAGGCCAGCAGGGCCAGCAGGGTCAGCAAGGCGACCAGGGCGACGGTGAGGACGGCCTCGGCGAGGCCGATTCCGCCATGGGCGACGCCGGCGGCAAGCTCGGCGAAGGCAACGCCGACGGCGCCGTGGATTCGCAAGGCCAGGCGCTGGAAGCGCTGCGCAAGGGCGCCCAGAGCCTGGCGGAGGCGATGCAGCAGGGCGATGGCGACGGACAAGGCGACAGCCCGGGCAATCGCGCCGGCCGGCAGCAGAGCGGCGCCAACGGCAACGATCCGCTCGGCCGGCCGCTGCACGGGCGCGAATTCGGTGACGATCTGACGGTGAAGATTCCCGGCGAAATCGATGTGCAGCGGGTGCGCCGGATTCTCGAAGAACTGCGCCGCCGCCTGGCCGATCCGCAGCGCCCGCAGATCGAACTCGATTATATCGAGCGGCTGCTGAAGGATTATTAGGGCTTCTTCATGTCGGCATCGTCGCCGCGATAAGCGTCATACGCGGGCTTGACCCGCGTATCCATCGTCTTCACGAGAGTCTTTCGAACAAGATGGATTGCCGGGAGCGCAGACAAGTTTACGTAGTCTGCGCAAGGCGGACTACTATGCCCGGCAATGACGAATTAATTGGCGTCGCCTGCGCTAGACTTTCTTCCCCGCGGCCAGCGCATCGGCCACGGCGGTGCGGATATCGGCCACTGAAAACGGCTTGGTGATGACGTCATGCACGATGGCGTTGAGGCCCGAGGCGCGTTCGCGCTGTGCCGCAAAGCCCGTCATCAATAAAATCGTCAGCTCGGGAAAATCGCGGGCCGCCGCCAGCGCCAGCGCGATGCCGTCCATCACCGGCATCTGGATATCGGTCAGCAGCAGATCGAATGCGCCGCGTTCGCGGGTCAGGATCTCCAGCGCTTCGGCGCCGTCTTCCGCGGTAACGGTGTCGTGGCCGTCCATGGCAATGGCGCGCGCCACCAGCGTGCGCATCGAGTCTTCATCGTCGGCGATCAGCACGCGCGGCATCGGTCCATCGTCCTTCGCGAGCGGGCGCATGGCGCCTGGTCATATGTTGCCGCTGACGATATCCCGCCTGCTGAAGAAGCGTACATCGATAATGCGCCCTTCCGGCGGCGGCGAGGCCAGCCGCGACTTGAACCAGGCTCTTTCGCCCGGCTTCAGCACCGGCTGCTCCAGTACCGCGTTCCAGGCATAGATCTCGGCGCCCTGCGCGTCGCGGACGCTGAAGCGCAGCCGCGGCAATTCGACCGGCTTGCGGGCTTCGCCGACGATGGCGCCCTCGATCACCAGCACCGGTTTGCCCTCGACGGTTTCGGTGGTGATCTTGACGTCCTTGAACACGATCCCGCGCAGATTCACCTCGAGGCCGACCATTTTGTAGAAAGTGGCGGTCTGCGGCAGCAGCCGCACCACATCGACGCGCCAGATCATCAGCGCCAGCACCAGCGCGCCCATGGCGGCGCAGACCGTCGGCAGGCTGACGAACGGCTTGCCGGCGGCGCGCAGCAGCCCCGGCGGTTTCACCAGCCGCCGCAGCCAGGAGCGGCGTTGCGGGCCGGCCTCGGTGTCGGAACGGTGGTGCCGGGCTATCGACGGCCCGTCGGTTCCGCTAGGATCAGCCGAACCTTGCTCGTCAACGGAGACCGGCCAGTCGCTCGATATCGAAGGGCTGTCGACGACGGGGGTCTCCTGGTCCTGGCTATCGTCTTCGCGCGCGAGAGCGTCCCATTCCGCGGCGGCGTCCGGCTCCGTGGTTTGCCCGCCGGCTCCCGCCATCGCAGGCACCGAAGCGGCAGCCTCGGTCGCATCCTCCGGCCGCGCCAGCCAGACCTCCTTGCAGCGGGAACAGCGGACGGTGCGGCCAGACGCGCCCAAGGTAGCCAAATCAATGGCATAGGAGGTTGTACAATGGGGACAAATGATGTGCATGGAACCAATCGCCACAATGACGCTGCCGGAATGGTACAAGGCGACCGTTAACGAATCGGAAACCATAACCGAAGCACAACTATTTTGTCGGGTTCGCGGTCGCTGCGAAACCAGCGAGCTGCGGGCCTCCGGTTCCCGGTCTCCGGCCGCGCCCCACCTCGAACGGAGCTGAGCTTGGTTCGGTTCGAAAATGTCGGATTGCGTTACGGGCTCGGCCCGGAGATTCTGCGCGACCTCAGTTTCCTGATCCCCGCCCATTCCTTCCAGTTCCTCACCGGACCGTCCGGCGCCGGCAAGACCTCGCTGTTGAGGCTGCTGTTCCTGTCGCTGCGGCCGACCCGCGGCCTGGTCAATCTGTTCGGCCACGACGTCTCGATGCTCGGCAAGGATGAAGTTGCCGACCTGCGCAAGCGGATAGGTATCGTGCTGCAGGACTTCCGCCTGCTCGATCATATGACTACGTATGAAAACGTGGCGCTGCCATTCCGGGTGATGGGGCGCGAGGAATCGAGCTATCGCAAGGAGGTTATCGATCTCTTGAAATGGGTCGGGCTTGGCGAGCGAATGGATGCCCTCCCGCCGGTGTTGTCCGGGGGCGAGAAGCAGCGCGCGGCGATCGCGCGCGCCGTGATCTCGCGGCCGCTGCTGTTGCTGGCGGATGAGCCGACCGGCAACGTCGATCCGACCCTGGGGCGGCGATTGCTGCGGTTGTTCATCGAGCTGAACAAGTCCGGCACCGCGGTGGTTATCGCAACCCACGACATCACGCTGATGGATCAGTATGAGGCGCGGCGGATGGTGCTGCATCATGGACGGTTGCATATCTATGAATAGACCAGGCGAAGAGCGCGGCCTGTTGGTGGATCTGGGACACGAGCGTCCGCGGCTGTCCGCGAACGCGCGCAATCTGTCGCCGATCGTGCCGCGCGGCTCGATCGCCGGTCGGGCGCTGGTCGCCGTCGTCGCCATCATGACGTTCCTCGCATCGATGACCACGGGCGCGGTGCTGTTGGTGAGCTCGTCTGCGGCAGAGTGGCAGTCGGAGGTCGCGAGCGAAATCACCATTCAGGTGCGCCCCGCGGCCGGGCGCGATATCGACCGCGATGCGGCAGCGGTAGCCGAAGCGATGCGCGGGCAGCCCGGCATCGTCGAGATCAGGCCTTTCACCAAAAGCGAGTCCGCCAAACTGCTGGAACCATGGCTGGGCAGTGGACTTTCGCTCGACGATCTGCCGGTGCCGCGCGTCATTGTCGCGCGGGTTCAGCCCGGAACGGTGCTGGATCTGGCGGCGCTGCGCAGCCGGGTGACCCAGGCGTCGCGTTCGGCCAGCGTCGACGATCACCGCGCCTGGATCGAGCGGATGCGATCGATGACCGGCGCTACCGTGTTCGCCGGCATCGGCATCCTCACACTGGTGATTATTGCGACGATCATCTCGGTATCGTTCGCTACCCGCGGCGCAATGGCGGCGAACCGCCCGATCGTCGAGGTTCTGCACTTCGTTGGAGCCGGCGACCGCTACATCGCCAACCGGTTCCTGCGGCATTTTCTGCGGCTCGGGCTGCAGGGCGGCGTGATCGGCGGCGGCATCGCGATGCTCACTTTCGGGTTTTCCGAATCGATCGCCGGCTGGTTCTCAGGCACCCCGGTCGGGGATCAATTCGCAGCTTTGCTGGGGACGTTTGCGCTGCGCCCGTCCGGCTATCTGGCGCTGGCGGCGCAGGCTGCGCTGATCGCGGCAATCACCGCCTGGGCATCGCGGCGTACGCTGTTCACCACGCTGGACGAGATCGATTGATGCGGTCTGCATGAATACCGCGCCCGCCAGACTCCACTCGGTCTGAAAGCGCTTTCGAGCATGATCCGGAAAAGCGGGTACCGGTTTTTCGAAAAGATCATGCTCAAACAAAAAGATGGAGCGGGATGACGATTCGAGGAAAAGTCATCCCGCTGCAGCATGATCCGGAAAAGCATGCCCTCGGGCCACGACCCGATGGGTGGGTACCGGTTTTCCGAAAAGGTTATGCTCAAACAAAAAGATGAGATCATGATCCGATTCAATCTAATCGGATCATGATCCAGCCTGAATGAGGGGAAGTCGTCAGCAACACATGAGTCTGTATTCCGACGATAAATCGCAGAACGCGCCGATTGTCGCGCCGCGCAGCTGGCTGCGCGCCACGATTGTCGCGGCGCTGGCGATGGTGTTCGTCGGTGCTGCGGTCGGCTTCGTCGGCTTTCTCTCGCAGTTGCATGGCGCCGAAATCAAGCCTGACCACAAAGCCGACGGCATCGTGGTGCTGACCGGCGGCTCATCGCGGGTCTCCGACGCGATGGAATTGCTGGCCGCCGGCTATGGCAAGCGGCTGTTGATCTCCGGCGTGCACCCGACCAACGCCGCCAGCGACATTTCCCGTTCGCTCTCGGACAATCAGTCATTACTGAACTGCTGCGTCGATCTCGACCGCTCCGCCATCAACACCCGCAGCAACGCCGCCGAAACGCGGCGCTGGGCGCGCGACCGCGGCTTCAAGTCGCTGATCGTGGTGACATCGAATTACCATATGCCGCGGGCAATCGTCGAATTGTCGCATGCGATGCCCGATGTCGCGCTGATTCCGTTCGCGGTGGTCGGCGACAAATGGCGCGACGAACCGTGGTGGACGAGTGGCGCGACATTGCGGCTGCTGCTATCGGAGTACGTAAAATATGTCGCCGCCGAAGTGCGGGTGCGTTTGGCTGATGCCGGTCTCGAACTGACGCCCGAGCTCGCGGATCAGCCGACCGGATTCCTCGCGCCGCGCAGGCCGGCGACGGCTCAAGCCAACTGATCGGGTTTTCGATGGTTTCGATTTTCTTGCGTTCGCTGGTCTACAACGTGCTGTTTTATGCGCTGTTGGTGTTCTGGATTCTGATTGCGGTTCCCACCTATCTGATGCCGCCGCGGGCTTTCATGGCCGTCGCCAAGGCATGGGCGCGCAGCAGCATCTGGCTGATGCGGGTGATCTGCAACACCAAGGTGGAATATCGCGGGCTGGAGAAAATTCCGAACGGGCCGCTGATCGTCGCCTCGAAACATCAGTCGATGTGGGAAACCTTCGCGCTGCTGCAGTTCTTCGATGCGCCACTGTTCATCTACAAGCGCGAACTGGGATGGATTCCGTTCTTCGGCTGGTATCTGATGAAGTCGAAGATGATCGGCGTCGATCGCGACGGCGGCATGCGCTCGCTGATGCAGATGGCGCGGCGGGCGCCAAAGGAAATTCGCAGTGGCCGGCAGTTGATCATTTTCCCCGAGGGCACCCGTACCCCGGTCGGCGCGCCGCCGGACTATATGACCGGCGTGGGGCAGATCTACGTCAGCAGCGGCGTGCCCTGCATTCCAGTGGCGCTGAATTCCGGACTGTTCTGGCCGCGCCGGACGTTCATGCGCTATCCCGGCACGCTGGTGGTCGAATTCCTCGATCCGTTGCCGCCGGACCTGTCGCGCCGCGAATTCATCACGCGGATCAGGACGTCGATCGAGGACGCGACCAACCGGCTGGTCGAGGTTGCGCGGCAGGAGCAGGCGCAGTTGTTCGGCCGCGTGCCGGATTCCACGCCAGCGAAGGCTTAAGGCCGTTGTTGCTTGCCCCGGATTTCGCGGAGCCTGTCATCGGGCGGTGCTTCGCACCGACCCGTTGGCTCCATCCGGGCTACTATTCACCCCTCATGCAGCATCAACGCCAGCTGATGCAATTGCGCGTCGCGAAAGCCTTGCGCCTCGATCGACTTCACCGTGGACAGGACGTAGTCGCGATTGTTGCCGGAACGGCCGTGCCCCTGCTGCACGTGACGGAGTTGATCTGCCAGCGACAGCCGCCCGGCGTATTGCACATGGCCGCGGTCGACCACATAGGCCAGCGCACTCACGCGTTGCCGGGCTTCGTCTTCGAGCCAAACCGAACGCATCACTTCGCGATAGACGTTGGTCGTCTGCTCGCGGCTGCGCAGATAGTCCACGGTATCGCCACGGTGCTTTGCCGCAACCCGGAATGCAATGCCGCGGCAGGCGCCGCCACGATCGAGCCCGAGCACGAGGCCGGGCTTTTCCGGCGTCCCGCGATGATCGAACGAATAGACACAGAGGGCGCGATGCTCGCCGATCAGCCGCGCCGGAACCTGCTCGATGAACTCGAAGCCCGGCCGCCACATCAGCGAGCCATAGCCGAACACCCACAGGTCGCCTTTGGATAATTCCGCTTCGGGCTCGATTTTCGCTGGCATCGCGCGCACGGCTATCAGAAGAAGGTTTTCAGGCGAAGCAGATTCCTTGTTCCGTGAACATCCGTTAACTTCATTGTGTCGGGCATGCATCGCTTAATTGACAAAATCATGGACCAAAGGTCGCCGAATGTCCGATATGACCCTCGCGCCGCGCCGGCGCCCGCTTTGGCGCCTTTTCATTATGCCGATTTTGCTCCTTATCGCCGCCGCGGCATGGAGCGCATTTTGGTTCTTTGCCGCCTCCCAGGTCGATGTAAGAGCCGATGCCTGGCGCGCGCAGGAGGCGAAATCAGGCCGGGTCTACGATTGCGCCAAACGCTCGGTGGCAGGCTTTCCGTTCCGCCTTGAAGTCCGCTGCGACGGCGCCAGCGTGACGCTGTTGTCGCAAACCGCGGCGCAGGCGGCGGCGCAGTCGCCCATCACCGCGCAGCTCGGCGAAATTCTCGTGGTGGCGCAGGTCTACGATCCGAAATTGCTGATCGCGGAATTCACCGCTCCGGCAACGATCTCCGATCGCGGCCAGCAAACTTCGATGATCGTGAACTGGAGCAAGGCCCACAGCAGCGTGGTGGGACTGCCGGCGGTTCCGCAACGCGCATCCATCACCTTCGACGACGCTTCGGTCGGTCGCGTCGATGGACCGGTGCAGGCGCCGATTGCGGGCGCAAAACACGTTGAGCTGCATGGCCGTCTTGCCGAAGGCTCGGCGCTGGATCGTCCCGTGATCGAAACCGTGTTGCAGATCGAGGGCGGCAGCGTGCAAGGGCTGCATCCGCTGCTGGTGCAGCCGTTCGACGCCGACGTGCGAACGATGCTGAGCGGCCTGAAGGATTTTTCGCCAAAGCCCTGGCCGGAGCGGTTTCGCGAAATCCAGGCCGCTGGCGGGCATGTCGAGATCGTGCAGTCCCGGATTGCGCAGGGTGAATTGATCGCGGTCGCCGCAGGTACCCTCGGTCTTACCGCCGCCGGCCGTCTCGATGGCGAACTGCAGATGACGGTTGCCGGAATCGAGAAAGTGATTCCGGCGCTCGGTATTGAAAAGATGCTGGAGGAGGGCGTACCGCAGGCGACGCTCGATCGGGTCGCGCCGGGCGTCAAAACAAAGGACGTCAACAATCTGCTCGGCGCGCTGGACCGGGCGATTCCCGGTCTTGGCAAGGTGGTGAAGCAGAACGCCAATGTCGGGGTCACCGCCGGCATCAACGCGCTTGGCAAGGAAGCGGTGCTCGAAGGCAAAAAGGCACGGGCATTTCCGCTGCGCTTTGTCGACGGCACGGTTTTTCTGGGGCCGCTGAAAGTGGCGCAGATCCCGCCACTGTTTTGAAATCGCGCTCAATCACCGCCATCATACGCGCAAAGTCGTCATACGCGGGCAAAAGCGCGAAGCGCGTCTTCGCGCAAGATGACCCGCGTATCCATCAACCTTCACAAGAAGATGGATTGCCGGATCAAGTCCGGCAATGACACCTGAGGCTTTTTCATCGAGTGCGTGCGACGATCCGCGACGCTTCGTAAAATCCTGATCGCCGAACCGTGATCGACATTTCGGCATGCTGTGGGAATGCCAAAGCACAAAGCCCGGTCTTGCTCTCCGACGACCCGCATCAATGTCCCTGGGTCGATGACAGGAGAAGATAGATGACGATGTTCAAACTCTTGGGCTCTGCAGCAATTCTGTCGGCGTTTATCGCGACCCCGGCACTCGCGCAGCACATGATCGAAGAGCCAGGCTTGTTCGCATTTTATCACCCCAACGGCGATCTTGGCATCGGATCCGCGCGTCCGGCCGCGGATGCGATGGCGTCGGTCCGTGGCAGCGGCAGTATCGCTCGACTGAGAATGGGTCCGGTGTCCCGTCCGGCGCTCAAGCGCGCTCCATCCAACAATCCATATTGATCCGCCACGGCTTCGATAAACCCTCGACATCAGGGAATGCCGACTTCCATTGCGCCGCGTTCAGCCATGCCCGGCTGAGCGCGGCGGCGTCAGCGAGCCACGCGACTGGAGGGCAGGTCGAACGGCACAATCGAGTGATTTGCCCGTCGGGCGGCAGGGCTGTCGAGTCTTTTATTTCGGATTTTCAGAAGGATATTTGTTGCCACCTGACCCAAATCAAATCTAGAACTGTCGCCATCCCACCCCACCAGAGGGGCGTATCATGATCGTCACGGACGCGGGGATGGGATGCGGTGGACGCAGCAGTGTTGGGCGTGCGATGCGAGCGCAGGGCGGATTGCTCTCCGTGAGCGGTTAGCGGCATGCAAGACGACGGCGCTGCTTGCGGACGGTGAAGTCGTGTGGTCCTGACGCCTCGACGCTGGCGTCAAGTCTTGCGGAGGCTCGTTCGGCTCAACCGGGCTGGACAAAACCTTCAATCCGCAAGGCGACGGTGGCAAAAGAGCCCGATCGCCGGGGAGCACGAAGCAAACCGTTAAAACCATTGCGTGCGGGGACGCCGGGTGATTCCGGGTACTCGTTGTTACTCGTGTGCGTTCTACCACTACCAAGTGCACACGAGGCCGCGGGTGCCACGGGCATCCGGCGTTCCCCACGCCCTCTATGGGCGAGAGGTATATCAGCGGCTCGGGCGCATGGCGCGGCGAGGGCGTGAATGTATGTCTGGAATAGAGCGACGTCATTGCGAGGAGCGACTTGTTCGCCGTAGCTAAACGAGCGAACCCGGAAGCGATGAAGCAATTCAGACACCGTCATTCCGGGATGGTCCGCAGGACCAGACCTCAGATGTGCAATTGCACATGGGGGAATCTCGAGATTCCGGGTTCGATGCTTCGCATCGCCCCGGAATGACCAGAGTCGTCTGGACGGCTCTACAACAAATTGTCTTGGCTGTTTGAAAACTGAATCGGAAATTAGAGCGCGCGGCGGGTCCGTGATTCCGATCACCTCGTCCCGCTTGCAGGAAGAGGCCGAAGCCAAAGTCTCAATCCGCCTTCTTCCCCAACTGCGCGTGCGGACGGCCGAAGTCGGGCGCGGCGGAGTCCTGGCCGATCTCGACGATGCCGCGGCGGATCGCGCGGGTGCGGGTGAAGTGCTCGAACAGCGCCTCGCCGTCATTGCGGCGGATCGCGCGGGTGAGCTTGGAGAGGTCCTCGTTGAAGGTGCCGAGCATCTCCAGCACCGCTTCCTTGTTGGCCAGGAAGACGTCGCGCCACATGGTGGGATCGGAAGCGGCGATGCGGGTGAAGTCGCGAAAGCCGCCGGCGGAGAACTTCATCACTTCCGACGACGTCACCTGGCCGAGTTCGTCGGCGGTGCCGACGATGGTGTAGGCGATCAGATGCGGCAGGTGGCTGGTGATCGCCAGCACCAGATCGTGATGGTCCGGCGTCATGGTCTCGACCTTGGCGCCCAGCGCGGTCCAGAACGCGCCGAGCTTCGCGACCGCGTCGGGATCGGTGCCATCAGGGGGAGTGAGGATGCACCAGCGGTTGATGAACAGTTCGGCGAAGCCGGAATCGGGACCGGAGTGCTCGGTGCCGGCGACGGGATGCGCGGGCACGAAGTGGACACCGGCCGGCAGATGCGGCGCCATCTCCCGCGCGACCGCGCCCTTGACCGAACCGACATCGGAGACGATCGCGCCCGGCTTGAGATATGGCGCGATTTCCTGCGCGACCGCGCCGCAGGCACCGACCGGGATGCACAGGATGACGAGATCGGCGTCATCAACGGCTTGTGCATTGGTCTCGACCACGCGGTCGACAATGCCGAGTTCCGACACCCGCGCGCGGGTCTTCGCCGAACGCGCGGTGGTGACGATTTCTCCCGCCAACCCCTGCTCACGCGCGGCGCGCGCGATCGAACCGCCGATCAGGCCGAAGCCGATCAGCGCGATCCGTTTGAATGACGGCGCGGCGTTCACTTGCGCGCCGTGAAGTCGCGCAAGCCGTCGACCACCAGCCGATTGGCCTCCTCGGTGCCGATGGTCATGCGCAAAGCGTGCGGTAGTCCGTAATTGTTCAATCCGCGCAGCACCAGCCCGCGCTTGGTCAGGAACGCGTCGGCATCGGCCGCGGTCTTGCCCTTGTCGAGCGGGAAATGGATCAGGACGAAATTCGCCACGCTCGGCGTCACCTTGAGGCCAAGCTTGCCGATCTGCTCGGTCAGCCAGTTGCGCCACTTTTCGGTGTGCACCTTCGACATCTGGACGTGCGCGGTGTCCTCGATCGCCGCGACCGCCGCCAGCATCGCCGGCGTCGAGACGTTGAAGGGTCCGCGGATACGATTGACCGCATCGACAACATGGGCCGGCCCGAACATCCAGCCGATCCGCAGCGCCGCCAGGCCGTGGATCTTGGAAAAGGTGTGGGTCATCACGGTGTTTTCAGTGGTCGCCACCAGTTCGATACCGATCTCGTAGTCGTTGCGCGATACGTAATCCGAATAGGCGGCATCGAGCACCAGCAGCACATGCGGCGGCAATCCGGCACGCAGCCGCTTGACCTCGCCGAACGGCAGATAGGTGCCCGTAGGGTTGTTGGGATTGGCGAGCCACACGAGCTTGGTGCGCGGCGAGACCAGCTTGAGGATCGCGTCGACGTCGGCGGTAAAGTTGGTCTCGGGCGCGACGACGTTAATGGCGCCGTTCGCCATGGTCGCGATCGGATACACCAGAAAGCCGTGGGCGGTGCTGATGGCCTCGTCGCCGTGGCTGAGATAGGTATGCGCCAGCAAATTGAGGATTTCATCGGAGCCGGCGCCGCAGATGATGCGGTCGGGATCGAGCCCGAAGGCGCGGCCGATCGCCTCGCGCAGCACGCGCGAGGTACCTTCCGGATAATCCTCCAGATGATCAGCCGCCTCCTTGTAGACCGCGATCGCCTTCGGCGAAGGTCCGAATGGCGTCTCGTTGGCCGACAGCTTGAACACCTTGCGGCCCGGCTCAGGCACCGGGCTCTTGCCCGGCGTGTAGGGCGCAATCTCGAGAATGCCGGGATTCGGCACGGGGCGGGACATCTTCAACTCCGGAATATCGGGGGCTCTCAAGCTTTCGCCGCCCCGTTCGGGGGCACCGTATACCGCGTTGCGTGGCTGCCGACGAGAGCCGATGAGCGCACCGATGCACCGGCCTCGATCAGGGCCGATCTGATCTTTTCAAGGCTGCTGTGGCCAGCCACCGAAACCAGCAGCGCGGCGCCGTCAAAGGCGGTATCCGGCACCGCGACGATTTCAGCCAGCGGCGACAGCGCGCGCGCGATCTCGGCGTTCCAGCCGGACACCCGCACGCTCCACATCTCGACTTCGGTCACCATGGCGCTGTCGGCAACCCGCGACACCACGAATACCGGCAGTGCCGCCGGATGGTCGGCGCGCTCGACGAACGGCAGCCGCGCGATGATCTTCGGCGCACCGTTGGTTTCGAGCGCGATCCACCACGGGGTGCGGCTGGAAGTGGCGGAGACCAGCGCCAGATCGCCCTTCGACGTGGCCACCGCGTCGACCGCGGCCTGCGCGCTGAAATGCGAGACGTAGGGAACGGTAAAGCCGAAATGAAACCGCGCCGAATCCCGCATCGCGGATTCGCCGAGCGAAATATCGGCGTGCACCGAAAACGGCGCCTGCACATAGGTGAAGGTCGAGATGATGACGCGCCAAATGCTTTCGACGGTGTCGAGCGGCAGGATGCCGCGATGGCGCTGCACCAGCCGGCGCATCATGTCGGCCTCGCGTGCGGGACGAAACGCCGAGCCGACCTCCTGGGTCTGCTTCACCGAAATCAGCCGGTCGATGATGTCGCCGCGCGCCATCAGCAGGTTGTGGACCTGCTCGTCGATAGCGTCGATCTCTTTGCGCAGCTCCTGCAGCGAAGGCGGAGCGGGGGGTGCCTTGGACATGTCATACCCTGACGGCCGGACAGCCCGATGCCGTCGGCAGATAAGGGCATTGATTAGAAAAGACGGCCGCCGAAAGCAAAGAGAAACGTCAGCGCCTGGCGGTCGCGGCCCTGGTTAACCATGGGCCTGCCTTGACGACAGGCCCGCGCAGGACTAGCTTCAGCTCACTTCGTGGTCATTTGAGCCGGCCGGCTTGCAGCCACGTTAAACAACTCGCTAAACAGGCCGGGGACAGATGTGATCCCGGCCGAACCTTATGTTCAGGCCGGTTTTTTTTATGGCCTGATTTCTGTTCGAAAACACCTCCGCGAGGAGGCCGGTGCCGAGATGACAAACGTGCAGTCGATACCAAGCCCGGCGATCCATTCCGAGGAGCGCGCGCATGAGGCGGACCATCCGAGTTCGCTGGTGGCGGCGTTCGGCGCCGATCAACCGCTGCGGCTCGATTGCGGCGTCGATCTCTCGCCGTTCCAGATCGCCTACCATACCTATGGCCAGCTCAATGCGGAGCGCTCCAACTCGATTCTGATCTTCCACGCGCTGACCGGCGATCAGCATGTCGCCAACGTTCACCCGGTCACCGGCAAGCCCGGCTGGTGGGAAACCATGGTCGGTCCCGGCCGTCCGCTCGATACCGACAGGTATTTCATCATTTGCTCGAACGTGATCGGCGGCTGCATGGGCTCTACCGGCCCGGCATCGACCAATCCCGCCACCGGAAAATTGTGGGGGCTGGATTTTCCGATGATCACCATTCCCGACATGGTGCGCGCGCAGGCGATGCTGATCGATCGCCTAGGGATCGATACGCTGTTCTGCGTCGTCGGAGGCTCGATGGGCGGCATGCAGGCGCTGCAGTGGACCACGGCCTATCCCGACCGCGTGTTCTCGGCGCTGGCGGTGGCGTGCAGTACGCGCCACTCCGCCCAGAACATCGCGTTTCACGAACTCGGCAGGCAGGCGGTGATGGCGGATCCGGATTGGCACCATGGGCGCTACTTCGAGCAGGGTACCCATCCGCATCGCGGGCTTGGTGTCGCGCGGATGGCCGCGCATATCACCTATCTCTCGGACGCGGCGCTGCATCGCAAGTTCGGGCGGCGGATGCAGGACCGCGATTTGCCGACGTTCTCGTTCGACGCGGATTTCCAGGTCGAGAGCTATCTGCGCCATCAGGGTTCATCCTTCGTCGAGCGGTTCGACGCCAACAGTTATCTCTATCTGACGCGGGCGATGGATTATTTCGACATCGCCGCCGATCACAGCGGCGTGCTGGCGCAGGCCTTTCGCGGCATCCAGACCCGGTTCTGCGTGGTGTCGTTCACCAGCGACTGGTTGTTCCCGACATCGGAGTCGCGCGCGCTCGTGCATGCGCTGAACGCCTCGAGTGCGCGGGTATCGTTCGCGGAGATCGAGACCGACCGCGGTCACGATGCGTTCCTGCTCGACGTGCCGGAATTCTTCGACATCTCCCGCGCATTCCTGCAATCCGCCGGCACGGCGCGCGGCCTGGCCAAAGGCGGGCGGCCGACATGAGCCTGCAGCAACAGGTTTTGCCGCTGAACGGCATCGGCTCGCGGGACACCGGACAATACCGGGGCGACCATCTGCTGGTGGCCGAGATGGTCGAACGCGGCTCGAAGGTGCTTGACGTCGGCTGCGGCGATGGCGACTTGCTGCAGTTGCTTGAGGCGCGCGGCATCGACGGGCGCGGCATCGAACTGTCGCGCGAGGGCGTCAACCGCTGCGTCGCCAAGGGGCTTGCGGTGGTGCAGGGCGACGCCGACACCGACCTGGTCAATTATCCCGACGATGCCTTCGACTACGTGATCCTGTCGCAGACCCTGCAGGCGACGCGGCAGCCGCGCGTGGTGCTGGAAAATCTGCTGCGGATCGGTCGGCGCGCGATCGTGTCGTTCCCGAATTTTGGTTTCTGGAAAATGCGGCTGCAGTTGCTTATCGGCGGCCACATGCCGCGCACCGAAAATCTGCCGGCGACCTGGTACGACACGCCGAACATCCATTTCTGCACCATCAAGGATTTCGTGCAGCTCTGCGACGAGATCAACGTCAAGATGGAGCGCGCGGTCGCGCTCGATCTGTACGGCCGGCCGCTGCGGGTCAACCTGCCCTGGTGGTTCTGGAACATGTTCGGCGAACAGGGCGTGTTCTTGCTGAGCCGGGCCGAGAAGACGCGGTAACGCAGACCCCGTCATTCCGGGGCGCGCGTCAGCGCGAACCTCAGATGTGCAATCGCACATCTGAGGTTCGAGGCTTCGCCTCGCCCCGGAACGACAGAGTCAACCCGCCATCGAACGCGGGTCGCGTACCGGCCAGCGTCCGGCTTCGGCCAGTGCGATGAAGCGCTCGACCATTTCATTGAACAGTGCGGGCTCCTCGAGATTGAGCACGTGGCCAGCCTTCGGAAATATCGCAAGGCCGGCTGCGGGAAGATGCTTCTTCAAGAACAGGCTGGGCTCGACGCAATTGTCGTCCTCGTCGCCGCAGATGATCAGGGTAGGCGTCGGCATTTTCCGAATGGCGTCGGTCAACGCGTAGATCGAGGGCCTGCCGCCCTGAAAGCTGCGCATGGTGTTGGCCGAACCCTTGGAGTCGTGCCGGGCCAGCGCGTCGTAGAAATCGGCATGTCCGCGCGGGTCCTTCAGCAGGAATGGAATCCGGCTCGGCGCCTCGCGCGTCGCCTTGGCGACTTCCGCGGCACCCACCTTCTCATATTGCTCGCCATTGGCCTGGCATTGCTTGCGGAAGGCCTCGAGATTGTTGAGGTCCGAGCCTGAGCCTACGGCGGCCAGTGTCAGCGACAATGCGCGCCCCGGCGCGTTCAGGCCGATCTGCAGCGAGGAATAGGACCCCATCGACAGGCCGACGAAATGCGCCTTGTCGATTTTCAGGTGATCGAGCACGGCCAGTGCGTCGGTGTAAAAATGTTTGTAGGTGTAAACATCTGACGACGGCGGCACATCGGATGGTGTGTAGCCGCGCGCGGAATAGGCAATGCAGCGGTGCCCGCGCGAGAAATACCGCATCTGCGGCTCCCAGTTGGTGTGGTCGGCGGCGAATTCATGCAGGAAGATGATGGGTGTCCCGCTTCCTGCTTCCTCGAAATAGAGGCGGACTTTGTCGCTGGTGACGGCATAGGGCATTTGACATTCCTTCTCATTGGGCCGGTCTCGAAAATCGCAGTTAATACTCGCGGCTGCAATGAGGCGAAATCGATTCTTTTAGCCATCAAATACGCGCGGAATGACCCCAAAACCGAGCGGACACGGCCACATGAAATCTTGCTCTCGCCATGCTGCAACGCGCAATACGCAAACGGATGTTGCGTCCTTCACGGACGGGACGGGGATTGGGGGTGTAACAAGGGATTGAGTATGGTTCAGTTGTATGCGTCTCGCCGGTCGCTTCGTGTTGTTGCGCTGGCGTTGTGTTCGGCGGCAATCGTCGCATCAGCCACTCCGGCTTCGGCAAGACCTCACCACGGCGCAGGGCGGCACGCTCACGCGCATCATGCGCGCCATCATCATGTCAAACGGCACTATGCTCACCGTCATCATCGGCACATGGCCCGCGCATCGCGCTGGGAGCGCGGCGTGGCACAAATGCAAGCTGGCGGCTTCGCCGACACCAATGCCAGCCTTGCGACCAGCACCGCTTCCGGAGGCATGGCTACATCCAGCGGGTTCGGTTCGTCGAATGTCGTCGCTGAAGCGCGCCGTTACCTCGGCGGCAATCCCACCGGCCGCGGCCGCCTGTGGTGTGCGAGATTCATGAACATGGTTCTGGAGCGGACCGGTCTCCACGGCACTGGCTCGGACCTGGCGCGTTCGTTCGCAAGCTACGGCCAGCGTGTGTCCGGACCGCAGATCGGCGCCATCGCCGTGATGGGACGGCGCGGCGGCGGACATGTCGGCGTGGTCAGCGGCATCGACGCCGGCGGCAATCCGATTGTGGTGTCGGGCAACAACGGCAACCGGGTCAGGGAAACGCCAGTTTCGCGCGGGCGGATTTACACCTACGTCATCCCGACGAACTGATGGTTACTGCATCGCCGATGGCAATGGTGCCGTCGGCGACCACTTCGGCATAGATACCGCATTCGTTGTGGCCCAGGTGACGCATCAGCGCGGGCGGAATGTTGAGGTCGCGCTCGGCGGTCTTGGGGTCGACGTTGATGGCAGCGCAGCGGACGATCCGCTTCACCACTTTGAGCCTGACCTCGCCAACGGCGAGCGTTTGGTCGAGCAACTCGAATTCGTGCCATGCCGGCCAGCCGCTGACGTACAAATTGGCGCGAAAGCGCAGCGGATGAACCGGACGGCCGACGATCTCCTCGATGGCGGCGACGCTGCCGAGATTGATGATCGAGACGACCTTGCGGGCGATATCCGAAAAGCTGTGACCATTGCTCGAGAGAACCTTGGGCGGTCCCTTGATCGCTCCGGCAAAGCGGGTTGCGAAGAACCGCTCGATGGCACCCCGGCCTTCGGCGGTTTCGAGATCGCCCTGTGCCGCGATGGAGCCGTTCTGACTGATGGTCAGGACGTTGCTCGCATCCTCAAAATGGGTCTGCAATCCTGCCAGCCATTCGTCCCGCTGCAACATCAGGAAATACACCTTCACCATCCATTTTGGATCGGCGGGATCGAAGCCGCTGGGGCCGTTTTCGATGGCGTAGCGGCGATCGGCGGGAAGTGTCTGGCCGACGCTCAGCGCAACGGCTGGCAGCGGTTCCGGCGACAGACCCTTGACGGGGTAGCGGTAAATGCTGGCGATCTGTGGGCGCTGGATGGTGGCCATCCGGTTTCTTAAGAGATTTCCGGGCCGGACGCCACCGCGCACGAATTTGTGAAGCGGCCTCTTCCGTTTCGTAAACCCGCTTCCCACATCTGGCCCAAGCCGGTGCAATACCGGCGACAACCCGCGGGCCGGTTGAGGAATGTCAATACGGCCTCGCGGAAACCCAATGAAGATGCTGTGTCCGTGCCTCGCGCATGATCCGCTAAAGTGTGGGCGGTTTAGCGACCAGATCATGCGCCCTCAAAATTTGGAGCGCGATCGGACGCAAAACCGGTTTCCACTTTTGCTGATCGCGCTCCGGGCGGAGCGGCAGGCTGAGGGAAACAGCGATGAATATTGAAAAATACACCGAGCGGGCGCGCGGTTTTATCCAGTCGGCGCAATCGCTGGCGATGCGTGACGGCCATCAGCAGTTTTCGCCCCTGCATATGCTGAAAGTCCTGCTGGATGACAGCGAGGGCCTCGCCGGCGGTCTGATCGACCGCGCCGGCGGCAATTCGCGCGCGATCCTGAAGGCGACCGAGGATGCGCTCAATAAACTGCCAAAAGTTTCCGGAAGCGGCGCCGGACAGGTCTATCTCGCGCCCGAACTGGCGCGTGCGTTCGATGCCGCGGAAAAGGCCGCCGAAAAGGCTGGCGACAGTTTTGTCACCGTTGAGCGGCTGTTGCTGGGGCTGACGCTTGAGAAAGACAGCGACGCCGGCGGCATTCTCAAAAAAGGCGGCGTCACGCCGCAGAACCTGAACGCGGCGATCGAAACCTTGCGCAAGGGCCGCACCGCCGACAGTGCGACGGCCGAGAACGCCTATGACGCGCTGAAGAAATATTCCCGCGATCTCACACAGGCCGCGCGCGACGGCAAGCTTGACCCCGTGATCGGGCGTGACGAGGAAATTCGCCGCACCATTCAAGTGCTCTCCCGCCGCACCAAGAACAACCCGGTGCTGATCGGCGAGCCCGGCGTCGGCAAGACCGCGATCGTCGAGGGTCTGGCGCTGCGGATTCTCAACGGCGACGTGCCGGAAAGCCTCAAGGACAAGAAACTGCTGTCGCTCGATCTCGGCGCGCTGATTGCGGGCGCGAAATACCGTGGCGAGTTCGAGGAGCGGCTGAAGGCCGTGCTGCAGGAAGTGACTTCGGCCGAAGGCAGCATCATCCTGTTCATCGACGAGATGCACACCCTGATCGGGGCCGGCAAGGCCGACGGCGCGATGGACGCGTCCAATCTGTTGAAACCGGCGCTGGCCCGCGGCGAACTGCATTGCATCGGCGCAACCACGCTGGACGAGTACCGCAAGCATGTCGAAAAGGACGCGGCGCTGGCGCGGCGGTTTCAGCCGATCTTCGTCTCCGAGCCGACCGTCGAGGATACCATTTCGATCCTGCGCGGGCTGAAAGACAAATACGAGCAGCACCACGGCGTGCGCATCACCGATTCCGCGCTGGTGGCGGCGACCACGCTGTCGAACCGCTATATCACCGACCGTTTTCTCCCCGACAAGGCGATCGACTTGATGGACGAGGCCGCGGCGCGGCTGAAGATGCAGGTCGATTCCAAGCCGGAAGAGCTCGATTCGATGGATCGGGAAATCATCCGGCTCAAGATCGAGCAGGAGGCGCTGAAGAAGGAAAGCGACGCCGGCTCGAAAAGCCGCCTGCTGACGCTGGAAAAGGAACTCGCCGAACTCGAAAAGAGATCGGCCGACCTGACCTCGCGCTGGAGTGCGGAGAAGAACAAGCTGTCGAATGCGCAGAAGCTGAAGAGCGAACTCGACGGCTTGCGCATTGAACTCGCCAACGCGCAGCGCCGCGGCGAATATCAGCGCGCCGGCGAACTGGCCTATGGCCGGATTCCCGAGCTTGAGAAGCGGCTCGACGAGATCGAGGCCAAGGAAAACTCCGGCGAGATGATGGAGGAGGCCGTCACGGCCAACCACATCGCGCAGGTGGTGTCGCGCTGGACCGGCGTGCCCGTCGACAAGATGCTCGAGGGCGAGAAGGACAAGCTGCTTCGGATGGAAGACAGCCTCGGCAAGCGCGTGGTCGGCCAGGCCGAAGCGGTGCATGCGGTCGCGACTGCCGTTCGCCGTTCGCGCGCGGGGCTGCAGGACCCGAACCGCCCGATGGGCTCGTTCATGTTCTTAGGTCCCACCGGCGTCGGCAAGACCGAGCTGACAAAGGCGTTGGCGGAGTATCTGTTCGACGACGAGACCGCGATGGTGCGCCTCGACATGTCCGAATACATGGAGAAGCATTCGGTGTCGCGGCTGATCGGCGCGCCTCCGGGCTATGTCGGCTATGACGAGGGCGGCGCGCTCACCGAGGCGGTGCGACGGCGGCCTTACCAGGTGGTGCTGTTCGACGAAATCGAGAAAGCGCATCCCGATGTCTTCAACGTGCTGCTGCAGGTGCTCGACGACGGCCGCCTGACCGACGGTCAGGGCCGCACCGTGGACTTCCGCAATACGCTGATCATCATGACGTCGAATCTCGGTTCGGAATTCCTCGTCAACCAGCCGGAAGGCGAGGACACCGAGGCCGTGCGCGAGCAGGTGATGGGTACGGTGCGCGCCCACTTCCGTCCCGAATTCCTCAACCGCGTCGACGAGATCATCCTGTTCCACCGCCTGCAGAAGAGCGAGATGGGCCGGATCGTGGAAATCCAGTTCAGCCGGCTGCAGAAGCTGCTGGAGGACCGCAAGATCACGCTCACGCTCGATGCCGCGGCGCGCGACTGGCTCGCCGCCAAGGGCTGGGATCCCGCCTATGGCGCGCGGCCGTTGAAGCGGGTGATCCAGCGCCATGTGCAGGATCCGCTGGCGGAGATGATCCTCGCCGGCGATGTCGTCGACGGCGATCAAGTTGCGATTTCGGAGCAGGGCAACGTGCTCACCTTCAACGGCAAGGCGCCGCAGACCGCCGAGATCGCGCAGTTCGAAACCCCGGCGCCGAAACGTAAACTGCACTGACGTATTTTCAGCCCTCTCCGTGATGCGGAGAGGGCTGGTGCGTCTAATGCCCTCTCATAGCCCTGTGTTTTCGAGTGCTGCGGTATCGGCGTAACCGCGCGCCGCTGGTTTGCGTGGCGGATGGTGTGAGCGGATCGCAAAACGTCGAGCAAACGACCAGACAACAATCGCGCTGCCTGACGTCATGTCATCCCGCTACTTCTTCACCACCTTGTAAATCGCGTTCTCGATGTCCGATGAGAAGTAGATCGTGCCTGATGCCCCGACCCCGACGCCGGTCGGGATGTTGGTCGGCAGTCCGCCCGGCGCGCCGGCCAGCCCGATCGGCAGGTTGCCGGCGATCTCGGTGAGCTTTCCGGTTTGCGGATCGATCTCGACAATCCGTTTGGCGCCGACCTCGGCCACGATCAGTTTGCCATCGGGCGTCAGCGCGATGCCTTCGGGCATTTTCAGGTCCTTGGCGATGACGGTTTTCTCGCCATTGCTGCCAACCCTGGAGAGCTGACCGGCAAAGGCCTCCGTGACGTAGACATCGCCCTTCGCATCGCCGACCAGTCCGACCGGTCCTTCCAGGCCGCCGATCAGAACGTTGCGGTCCTTGCCGTGTTCGCCGCTGGCGCGGACCAGCGATTTGCTGCCGAGCTCGCTGACCAGAATGCTGCCGTCGGCAAGCCGGACCGCGTCATGCGGCGCCTTGAAGTCGTGCATCATTTCCCTAGTCGCGCCGGTCTTGCGGTCGATCACCTGCACGGTGCCGGTGAACCAGCTCGACAGGATCACCTCGTCGCCCCTGGCGGTGGCGCTCATCGGATATTCCAGCGTCACGCCGGCGGCATGCATGCGCGCCGGTTCCGAGACTTCGCCGGTCGCGCCGTCGACGGTGCGATAGGCAAACACGTCGGCGACATAGATGGTGTCCTTGGCCCCGTCGGAGACGACGCCGATGCCGCCGGGCAGCGCCAGCTTGCCTGAAATCACCTGCTTGGCGGCGCCGGTCTCGGCATCGACCTCCTGGATTCCGTTATCGGCCATGTTGGAGACGAAGATGCGATCCTTGTCGTCGATCGCAAGGTTATCGAGCGAGGGCTTGAGTTGCGCGACCATCTTCTTGGCGCCGGTTTTCGGATCGACTCGCACCAATTGGCCGAGCGCGGTATCGACCACCCACAGATTGCCCTTGGAATCGAAATTGACCGCGGCGGGAATCTTGAAGCCGTCGGCGACCACCGTCAGCTCGGCCTTGTCGACGTCGACCTTGGCGACCTGGCCCTTGAACCATAGCGGGCCATACAGCTTGTCGTCCGGCCCGAATTCGAAGCCGTTGAGGCCGCCCATCTTCTCCATGATCATGCGCGGCGGCTTGACGCCCTCGACGTCGATCTCATAGAGCGCGTCGCCGAGAAACACCTGCGTCGCGTACAGCCGTCCATCCTTGCGGTAGGCGAGCGAGTTGATGCCGGGCAGGCCGGAGGCGAGCTTCTTGATCGGGCCGTCGCCCTTGCGGGAGTAGAGGTCGCCGGTGAGAAATCCGGTCCACGCCATGGTGCCGTCGGGCGCAAATGCGATGTCGTCGGCCATGCCCTCGGGGGAGGGTATCGCAATCTTCGCGGTGCCGTTGTTGCGATCGACTTCGTAGAGCGCCGCCCCGGCGACGCTGCCGGCGAACAAGCGCCCGGCCTTGTCGATCCCGAGCCCATGCACGCCGTGAAACGCCGAGCCGGGGACCAGCGGGGTGACTTCATAGGTCTGCGCCGATGCGCCGACGCCGGGGGGCAAAACGACTGTCACCGCGACAGCCGCATACAGTGCAAGCCTGCTCGTCATGGACGCTATCTCCCGATCTTTTTTTATGGATTCGAGTATTCGTCCGCAGCGGTGGTTTGGCAAACGAAACTTGCCAGAGCGCGATCAGAAAAAGCGGAATCCGGTTTTGCGTCCGCGCGGCGTGACCGCTTGCAGATGTTGAGGGTGCTATCGAAGCTTCAGCGATTGCTGACTTGCCGCACCTGCGGCGCGCCAACCGTGCCCACGGCATCGGATACGCGGGCTCCGGCGCCGCGATTGCTGATCATGGCATCGAGACGATCGCGCTCTTTCTCGAAGCTCGCGATCAGCGGGCCGTCGAGCGAGCGGCCGCGCGGCAGCTTGATGCGCATCGGATCGACGAAGCGGCCGTTGACCAGAATTTCATAATGGACATGGGGGCCGGTCGATTGCCCGGTCGAGCCGACGAAACCGATCACCTGGCCTTGCCGCACCCGCTTGCCGGGCTCCAGTCCCTTGGCGAACGCCGACATGTGGCCGTAGGCGGTCTCATAACCGTTGTTGTGCTTCAGCTTGACGTATTTGCCGTAGCCGCCTTCCAGGCCGGCGACTTCGACGACGCCGTTGCCGGATGCGAAAATCGGGGTGCCGTAGGGCGTGGCCCAATCGACGCCGGTGTGCATCTTCACATAACCGAGGATCGGGTGGCGGCGGCTGCCAAAGCCCGAGCGCATGATCGCATTGTTGACCGGCTTGCGGACCAGGAATTTTTTCGCGCTCTTGCCGGTCTCGTCGTAGAAATCAACGACCGAGTCGTCGGGGGTCTGGAAACGGTAGTATTTCTTGGTTTCGCCGCCGACGGTGAGGGAAGCGAACAGCACCTCGGTTTTCTCGGTGCTGGTGCCTTCGTCTTCACCGGCAAAGAACACGTCAAACGAGTCGCCGGGCTGCACCTTGCGCTGGAAGTCGACGTCGTAGGAGTAGATGCGAACCATGTCCTCGATGACGGCGGCCGGCACCTTGTTGCGCATCGCGGTCTCGTAGATGCTTTGATAGAGCCGCACCCCGGTTCCATCGTCTTCATCGTCATCGCCGGTGTCGGCGGTTTCGGTGACGGTGTTCATGCTTTGCACGTCGACCGCGACGTATTTGCCGAGATCGGACAGCGCCGCCACCGCTTCGACGGTGGATTCGTTGGCGACGATCACCCGATAGGGCTGCAGCCGCTGAGCGGGGCCCTGGCCCGCGGGCGCCATCAGAATGCGCAGCTTCTGGCCTTCCTTCAGCCCGCCGTCGCGGCCGCGGGGGCCGAGCGTGCTGGCGATGGATTTTGCTTCCTCGGGCGTGGCGCCCTGGTCGCGCAGGATCGAAGTGACGGTATCGCCCTTCTTGACCACGTGAACGCGTTCGTTGGACGGATTGCCGCCGGTGGCCTGTTCTTTCGTCTTCGGCAGCAGAGTGACGTTTTCCGGCACCACCCGGGTTTCAAAGCCGGCATAGGGATCGCCGACAGTGCCCTCGGGGGCGTAGGCCAATTTCATGTCGGACTGCGCGCCGCTGGCGTCGGCCGTCGCATTGGCGAGCGCGGTGTAACGCACGCCGCTGTTGCCGCGCCAGTTCGAGGCGTCGCGCACCCGCATCAGAATCTCGTCGAGCGCGACCACCGCGGCGAGCTTCGCCTTCGGCAGGACCGACGCAAGGTCCTTGGTGACGAACGAAACCTCGGCATCGGGCTCGACTGCGTCGGCGCTGTTGGGGTCGTCCGAGGCGGCGGGCGCGGCGGCGCCGACATCGGTCAGCATGCGCTGCGCGTTGAACGGCGGGATCTTGGCGCTGAGATCGCTGGTTGTCATCGACAGATTGCCGGAGATACGCACGAACGGCCGCACCCGCATGACGTCGCGATTGCCGACGCGGGTGACCGTAGAGACTCGCGTCACAACGCGCGCGGCGGCCGATTCGCTTGGCGGCGGCAGACGATCGCTCTTGTGCAGGCTGGCGGTGCGGTCGTTGGCGCCGAATGCGCCGCGCAACGCGCCCTCGACGCGCTCGGGAACCTTGGCAAATGTCATTTCGCCGTCGAGCGACGCAAAAACGGCGCCGCCGATGAGAGCCGCGCCGCACAGACCGGTCAGGATGGTGCCGCTAAACCATTGCACGGAGACGCGGCGGCGATCGATCACCGCGGCCTCGGAGCCATCGACGGAAAGCGGCGGCTCGTGACCGAGATCAATGATCCCGGTCTCGCGTCCGTAGCCGCCGCCGCGTGACGTCCTTTGGCTCAACCCACCGTCCCCCCAAATTCCATCAACATTCGACGAGATCTTTGCTCATTCCAGACCCGCATTCGCCCTGTGAGGGTGATCCGGAAGCATGGCGTGCCGCATAATGCTCGGGAATCAAAGGCCAAAACGCTGGCCGGAATCTCGAACAACAATGGTGTGCAGATCTCTCGATGTTTCTCGGCCGAAAAGGAACGACGACGGGTTCATGGAAAATCGCCGATCCCTTAAGAAGTTGAACGCCGGCAGCCCCCACTGACGCGCGGCGATTCAACGCTTAACCTAACGCCAGAACGTCGCAGGATTGTGGCTCAAGTACGGCGCGAAGCTCTTAAAAAATAGAGCCTTCTCAGCGGTACGAGATTCTGTCCGCCGATGCGACGATTTGTTGACAACAACCGTTGACAACGACGATCGGGCGGGCTTATAAACCGCCCACTGAGCGCGGCGCTGTCTTGGCCCTTGGCCAAGGCAAGTTTTCGTGCCCGTGAAGCTCCTCACTAAGATGAGTGAATCAACAGCCGATAACAATCGGTTGTCATTTGCCGTCGAATGAGAGTCTTCCGAAGCTCCCAGAGGTGGGAGAGGGGTTTTTGGACCCCGGGCTGTTTGACAAGTGAAGATGAAGAAAGAGAAACGTGGACGGCGGAGTCCTTGCGAGTCTCGATTACTTGAAGACTTGGGTTTAAAGCCTGGGTTTTTAGGCGGTTGAGGCTGGACGAAAGACTTCGGCGGTACACGTTTACATAGGTTACACCATCGTTGTTCGCGATGTGAATCGCGTTCAATAAATATGGTGGGACCTCGTCAAACGTTGTGATCAGCCGGTTTAAAGTTTCAAGTCCAACTTGAGAGTTTGATCCTGGCTCAGAGCGAACGCTGGCGGCAGGCTTAACACATGCAAGTCGAGCGGG
>Ga0193726_1000235_pt1 | contig 73653 bp, 71 predicted proteins | sample H2c1metaG_FD_144928 | JGI IMG/M metagenome (GOLD analysis project Ga0193726, IMG submission 144928) | Soil microbial communities from a riparian zone of the East river system, Colorado, United States - H2c1 | ecosystem: Environmental > Terrestrial > Soil > Riparian zone | place: USA: East River... | reverse complement strand
ACCGACTCCAAACCTCACGCTTCTCGGTCTCAGAAAGTCCAAATCGTTGTCCTGGCCTCATGCCAACACCACCTTTACACAGCAGACTTACATCAGATGGTGTTGCATCGACCTGTCGAATGCACCGCGTTTACCAGGAGTTAGGCGCGCCCTGGAATCGGCCTGTCGATAGCGTGGCTTCGTTGACTTGCCATGGGCTGCCACCTAAGATGTGCGAATAATGGCGGAATCCCAATCACTGCTCGGGCAGACCGTCTCCCACTACACCATTATCAAGAAACTAGGGCGCGGCGGCATGGGTGAGGTCTACCTAGCTGAGGACACGCGGCTCGGTCGTAAAGTCGCCGTCAAGTTCCTCCTCGCGGAAGCCGCTGCGGATGAGGGCGCGCGACAACGTCTATTGAGAGAAGCCAAGACCGCGGCCACTCTCGACCACGCGAATATTTGCGCTATCTACGAAGTCGGCGAGGAGGGCGGTCAAAGCTTCATCGTTCTTCAGTACATCGAAGGGGAAACCTTGGCCGCTAGGCTCAAACGTCAGCCGCCGGATATACCCGAACTACACGTGATCGCGGCACAAGTTGCCGAGGCGCTGGCCGAAGCGCACGCCCGCGGCATCATTCACCGTGACATCAAACCGGAAAATATCATGCTCACCACGCGGACTCAGGTGAAGGTACTCGATTTCGGTTTGGCAAAAGTGCTGGGCGCCCCAAGCGCTGCCGGGGAAGAAACAATGAGCATGTTCAGCACACCGGGAATGCTGATGGGCACGGTGCCTTACATGTCCCCCGAGCAGGTACGCGGCGAGGTGTTGGATTGTCGCAGCGACATCTTCAGTTTTGGCACTGTACTTTACGAAATGCTAAGCGGGCAGCGACCCTTTCGTGCGCAGAGTACCGCAGAGATTATCTCTGCGATCCTGACGGCGGAACCTCCACCGATACGCCGTCTTGGCTTCGGTCATGTCGGCAGCGGCGAGGAACGGCTGATACGAAAATGCCTTAAGAAGGACGCGGCACTGCGCTACCAGGTGATGGGCGATCTGATCTCCGACTTGAAGCAAATCCGCAGCGAGAGCGAGAACGGGCAGGTTACGCAAGCTGCGGAGTCGCTGACTGTGAACGTGATCCGAGCAGAAGCGGCTTCGAAGGAAACTCGAAGGAAGCTCCACGGATCAAGACTCGGGCAGGTCCTGGCCGCCCTGGTGCTGGTGGCGGTGGTGGCGCTGTCCGTCTGGATTTTTCGGAGCAGAAGTCTCTCGTCTGCGCCGGATCTCAAATCCGGGCAGTCCGCCAAATCCGAAGCCTACGAAGACTACATGCGCGGAATGGTCAATGTGAACAGCGAGAATCCGGCCGACAATCAGGCTGCCATCAAGCAATTCGAACAGGCCATCACCGCCGACCGAAACTTCGCGCCGGCATATGCGGAGTTATCGCGCGCCTACACCATCAAAGCGCGCTACGTCGCGACGGCTACGGAGAGAAAGCAGACATACGTGGACGCTGAAGTCGCTGTGGACCAAGCACTCGCGTTAGACCCGAACCTGGCGGAGGGGCATTTCGCCCGGGGCTTAATGTTGTGGACGCCTTACAAGCGCTTCCCGCATGAGCAGGCGATTCAGTCGTACCGTCGCGCGATCGAGTTGAATCCGAATTTCGCTGAAGCCCATCACCAACTGGGATTCATCTACGTTCACATCGGTCTACTCGACAAGGGGCAGCTAGAAATTGAGAAGGCATTGTCGATCGATCCGGGCAACACGCTGGCGCGCTACCGGTTGGGAGTCATTGATATGTGCAGGGCAAGATACGCGGAGGCTTTTGAGATCTTCAATAGCACGCCCCTTGAGCAGAATCCTGAATTGCTGACATTTTATACGTCCACCGCTCTACTGCGCCTTGGGCGAAATGTGGAAGCAGCGACGTTAATCGAGCGATACTTCAAAGACTATTCGAATGACAAAGGCGGGATGGTCACCAGCGTGAAGGCCATGATGCTGGCCCAAGCCGGCAAGAAGCGCGAAGCGGACGCTACGATCGAGCACGCCATTGAAATTGGCCGCGGCTACGCGCACTTCCATCATACGTCTTACAACATCGCTTCCGCCTACGCTCTTATGGATGAGACAGAGCAGGCGATGAAATGGTTGCAAGTGACCGCCGATGAGGGCTTCCCTAACTATCCGCTTTTTGAGGGTGACGCCCAGTTGAACAAATTGAGAAACGATCCGCGGTTTATTGCATTTATGGCGCAGCAGAAGCAGCAATGGGAGCGTTTCAGCGCCACACTGTGACTTCACACCGAACTCTCTCAGTGCCTGGTTTGTCGTGCCGGTTCAGACGGTCGATGCAATGTTTCTGGGCGCAGCGTTGGGTGCAGTGATTGTACGTCACTCGATCTCGGTGGCTTTGTGGCTTGGGACAGCGATCTCCGCCTTGGGCAGTGCAGCGTTGTACCGCTCACTGCGTACGTCCGACAGCCCGTGAGCGGCGCTTCTCAGGGCCGTCGTACCTGACTCGCACAGCGCACCGGCCTGCACACGCGGAGATGACGACGAGACATTTTTCTCAACGGTTCCAAGCACCGAAACAGTCAAGAGCTCCCACCCGAATGCCAGGCCTTGTAAGTCATTGTAAGTACCCATTTGTTGCGACTCGCTGCGATCGGCGTCGTTTTTTCTTCCGACGGAATCACTCCCACCACTTAGCAGTCTGTTCCAATCGTGTGTGCTGGTTCTGAAAGCCTCTGGCGGCCCGGCAAGGGTGGGTTGCGAGGTCACGCAGCGACCTCAAATTTGAACGAAATTGCAGACACTACGAGGCGGCTGTTATGTACAAGGCGGGCCCCCGGCACCACTTTCGGAACGTTGCTGAGGACGCGCTTCTCGAGCGCGTATCGGAACCCGAGTGCTCACTCTTCACTTGGCCGCGACGCCGCGCAACTGAACCCACGAAATGGCTGCGCTCAAATCACTATCGCCTCCAACAGTGCCGATTCACACATGTTGATTGGCCGTGCGTGCTTTGCCTCGGGTTCGGCCAGGGCCTGGGAAATCAGGCCGAAGGCACAGTCCGCCGTCCCACTCATGCCGGCTGTTTTTGTCCGGAACGTGGTTGTTTGGTGATAGCTTTAACGTTCACCGCTTGCGTCCGCTGGGCGCGCGCTGGCAACTGCTTCACCACAGGGACCCGATGAAATTGAATTCTACCTTGATAAAAGCTACCGCGGTTGGGGCTCTCGGCGGCTTGCTGTTTGGATTCGACACCGCGGTCATCGCCGGCACCACCCATTCGCTGACTCTCACCTACGGTCTCAGTCCCAAGCAGTTGGGCTTGACTGTCGCTATAGCCTTGATCGGCACGATCATCGGAGCGATGTCCGCGGGCATACCCGGCCAGCGCTGGGGCGGCCGCGAAACCTTACGAGTACTGGCAGTTTTTTATGTGCTCTCGGCGCTTGGCTGCGCCTTGGCAGCCAACTGGCCCATGTTGCTCATCGCTCGCTTCATCGGCGGCCTCGGCATCGGCGGCTCCTCGGTACTCGGTCCGGTATACATAGCCGAACTCGCCCCGGCGCGCCTGCGCGGCCGGCTAGTCGGATTGTTTCAGATCAATATCGTCCTCGGTATTCTGCTTGCATACTTTTCTAACTTTGTGATCGGCGGGATGGGGCTCGGCGCCTATGAATGGCGTTGGCAATTCGGCGTAGCGGCCATCCCGGCGATCCTCTTCCTGGTAATGTTGTTCGGCATTCCGCCCAGCTCGCGCTGGCTAGTCACCCAAAAACGCGTGGACGAAGCCCGGACGGTGCTGCAATCCATGGGCGCGGAAGATCCCGAAACTGAACTTCGCGAAATCGTTGAATCCATCCACCTGGAGCGCGCGCAAACTTCCGAGCCTCTTTTCGTGTGGAAATATCGCCTGCCCATTTTTCTGGCCATCACCATCGGCATGTTTAACCAACTTTCCGGCATCAACGCCATCCTGTATTACCTGAATGACATTTTTGCCGCCGCCGGCTACAGCAAGATTTCCGGCGACTTGCAGGCCGTGGCCATCGGCGCGATGAACCTGGTAGCCACACTTTTCGGCATGACGCTCATTGACAAGTTGGGCCGCAAAACTTTGTTGATTATCGGTTCGGTGGGTACCGCGTTCTGCCTGGCCGGCGTGGCCCGAGTCTTCTACACTCAAACACATCAAAACTACTTGTTATGGCTGCTGGTCAGCTACATTGCTTTCTTCGCCGTCTCGCAAGGCGCGGTCATCTGGGTATACATCGGCGAAGTTTTTCCCAATCGCGTGCGCGCCAAGGGCCAGGCGCTGGGCAGTTCCTCCCACTGGATCATGAACGCCATTATCGCCTACACCTTCCCGCAGGTAGCCAAGTCCTCGGGCGCTTATCCCTTCATATTTTTTGCCGCCATGATGATAGTGCAACTCTTCGTCGTGCTGTTCTTCTATCCCGAAACGAAAAACGTCAGCCTGGAGCAGATGCAGCGCCGTTTGGGCATCGACTAACGTCGCGGCTGTTGCACCTTCCACAGCACTTTTTGCGCGGATTGTTGACGCCTACCCGCCCCCTCCGTTAGCGTCGAAGGATACCAGGTGCCCCTTATCGGTCGCGCATTTCCGCGGAGTGACGCCGCCAGGGACGGGAGAAGAAGTGGCTAATCCAATCATTACGCTGACCACCGATTACGGCGCCAACGACCATCTGGTCGGAACGCTCAAGGGCGTGCTGCTGAAAATTAATCCTGAACTCACCATCGTGGACATCACCCACAACGTGAACGCTTTCGATCTCTTGGATGGCGCTTTGACCATCGGTGCGGCCTATTCCTATTTCCCTGCCCGCACCATTCACATGGTCGTCGTGGATCCCGGCGTGGGCACGGAACGCCGGCCCTTGCTGGTGACCGCGCAAAATCAATATTTTGTGGCACCGGACAACGGCGTGCTGTCCTTGATCTACGAGCGTGAGCACGACAACCTGGTGGTCCGTCACGCCAACGCCGAACATTATTTCCTGCAACCCATCAGCAAAACCTTTCACGGCCGCGATATATTTGCCCCCGTAGCCGCCTGGCTTTCCAAAGGCTGGCAAACCCCTGCGATGGGCGACGAAATTAAAGACTATCACCGCTTCACGCTTCCGCGCGCCAAGGAAGCTGATGGCGCGGCGCACGGTGTGGTGCTGCGCATAGATAATTTTGGGAACGTGATGACCAATCTGCGCGCCGAGGATTTGCCCGAGGCCGCGCAAAACGGCGCGGTGAACCTGAAAGTTGGCACGCACACGATTGCGCGCCTGGTCGACACCTTCGCCAGTGGTGGAACAGACGAACCAGTCGCTTATGTAGGTTCGAGCGGGTACGTTGAAATTGCCATCAACAAGGCCAACGCCGCTCGCAAACTAGCCATCGGCCGCGGTGCCGCCGTAATTCTCACTAAGAGCTAGCTTCTTCTCACAAATTACATCAACGCGAGTTTTCCAGCGCCGCCATTTGTGATCGCGTGCGCGGATCCAGCCAGTCTCTCCACGCGTCGCCCAGCAAATTAAAAGCCAGCACCGCGGTCATCACCGCCAGCGCCGGGAACACCACCATGTGCGGCGCGTCAAACAAATGGCTGCGCGCGTCGTTCAGCATGGAACCCCAACTCGGCAGTGGCGCCAGCACGCCCAACCCCAAAAAACTCAGTGTGGATTCCGCCAGAATCGCCCCCGCCATGCCGATAGTGGCCTGAATGAGAATGGGCTGCAGAATGTTTGGCAGCAGATGTCGCATCAGAATGCGCCCGTGCGAAGCACCCAGCGAACGAGCCGCCAGCACGAATTCCAGTTCTTTGGCTTTCAAGACTTGCGCGCGGGCCAGTCGCGCGTAGCCCGCCCATCCGGTAATCACCAGCGCCAGAATTACTTTTCCAATTCCCGGCCCCAGAAATGCCGCGAACGCAATGGCCAGCAGTATTCCCGGGAACGACAGAAATGCATTGATCAGCAGCAGATTCACAAAACGATCGAACCACCCGCCCGTGTAGCCCGCCAGCATTCCGATAATCAGCCCGACAGAGCAGCACCCGCACACCACCGAAATCGCCACCAGCAGCGAGACGCGCGCGCCAAAAATCACTCGCGATAAAATGTCGCGCCCCAGTTCATCGGTGCCCATCCAGTGAGTGTGTGACGGCGCGGCTAAACGAATCGGAAGATTTTGTGCTGCGGGATCCGCCGGAACAATCCACGGCGCCAGCAACGCTGCCAGCAGCAGAATTACCGCGGCAATAAATCCCGCGCGCGCCAGCCCACTTTGTCGCAGAAACTGTCGCAGTGGGGCGAAGCTGCTCAAGACAGTCGCACTCGCGGGTCAATCACCGTGTACAAAAGGTCCGTAAGCAGATTCACCACCACGTACGACACGGCAATCACCAAGATGCAGCCCTGCAACAAAGGATAATCACGCGAAGAAATCGCCTGCACCGTAAGCCGCCCGATTCCCGGCCACGAAAAAATCGTCTCAGTAACAATCGTACCGGCCAGCAGCGTGCCGAACTGCAATCCGAGAATCGTTATGATGGGAATCAGCGCGTTGCGAAACGCGTGCCGGAACAATACTGCGCCGGTGCTCAACCCTTTAGCCCGCGCCGTTCGCACGTAGTCACTCGACAATTCTTCGAGCATCGAGCCTCGCACCATGCGCGTCAGAATCGCCGCCAAGGCCGCGCCCAGCGTAGCCGCCGGCAAAATGTAATACAGCGGCCCCCCGCGCCCGGACACCGGCAGCAATCCCAGCTCAATCGAAAAAAGTAAAATCAGCAGCGGCCCCAGCGCAAAGTTAGGAATGGCCAGTCCGAATAATGTGAACACACCCACAGCGCGGTCCGCGCCGCTTCCCCGCCGGTGCGCCGCAAAAATTCCCGCCGGAATCGCAATCGCCGCGCAAACCACCAGCGCTAGGAACGCCAGTTGCAGTGTCGCCGGATAGCGCTCGAAAATAATTCGTCGCACCGGCGCTTGAAATTTCAGCGAATGCCCCAGGTCGCCGTGCGCCAGTTGCCACAGGTAATGCCCATATTGTTTCGGCAGCGATTCATCCAACCCCAGCGAATGCCGCAGCTGTACAAGTTCACCTGGCGCGGCTCCTTCGCCCAGCATCTGCTCTACTGGATCACCCGGCACAACGTGAATCATCAGGAAAACCAGCGTCAGCACCAACCACAGCGCCGGCAAGGTCATCAGGAAGCGTTGGAGGAAATAACGCAGCATCTAGATCTTGTGGCGCGCACTCAGAGCGTCGCAACGAATCATAAAATCAGCGCGCAGCTTTGTGCGCCGCAAATTCAATTTTCCTTCACCGGATTGGCTGTCACAGCCGAATCCGCCGCCTTCGCCGCTTCCGAGGCCGGCCTGATCCGTTGAATCTTCACGCGCGCCACTCGCCGCCCGTCCATCTCTACTACCGTAAATCTCCACGTTCCATATTCGAAACTCTCGCCGCCCTTGGGAATGAAGCCCAGCTGATCGAGCACGAACCCGCCCACCGTAGCGTAGGCCGGATCCTCCGGCAGCGTAATGTTGTACTGCGTATCCAGGTCGCGCACATTCAGCGCCGCGTCGAACACCACGGCGCCATCGGCCAGCGTCAGCGGCTGCTCCACCACGTCGAATTCATCGTGAATCTCGCCAACCACCTGCTCGAGAATATCTTCCAGCGTTACCAGTCCCAGGATGCTGCCGAATTCATCCACCACCATGGCCATGCCCACGTGTCGCGCGCGCAATTCCGGGAGCAGTTCACTGGCGGGTTTCGTCTCCGGCACAATCAAAACTTCACGCAGCACACGCCGCAAATCGAAAATCGGCGGAGGCAGGCGCTCCGCGGTTCGCCGCTCTCTGTCCAGCAACACCCACAACATATCCTTAATATGCACGAATCCGAGAATGTGATCTTCCGATCCGCGATACACCGGGATACGCGACCGTTGCGTCGTCGCGAATGCCCGCATCACTTCATCCAGAGAAGACTCCACCGGCAGCGTGTGCATGTCCGGCCGGGGCACCATGATTTCGCGCACCTGCACCTGCGTCAGCTCGATAGCGCTCACGATAAACTTTTCTTCTCCCGCGGCCAACAATCCGCGTTCGCGTGCCTGTTGAATTTGAATCTGCAGCTCTTCCGTGGAATGCGCCACATTGTGGCTCTGCTGCGTGGAAACGCCCAGCGCCCTGATAATCGCGTTGGAGATTTTCTCCAACAGATAAATGGCCCAGCGAAAAGTCTTCAAAAATCCGTGGAACGGCAGCGCAATGAGCAGCGCCACCCTCTCGGCGCGCGCCAGGCTCAGCGTCTTGGGAACCAGTTCGCCGATGACCACGTGCAGCCCGCTCAGCAGAGCGAATGCCGCCGCCAACGCCATCCCGTGCGCAATCAGAGTGGCGTGCTGTCCCGGCATCACCGGCAGAATTCGCTCGAAAAACTTGGCCATGCTGGCTTCGCCCAGCGCGCCAATCGCCAGGCTGGATAACGTGATTCCCAGCTGCACGCCGGAAACTACCTGGCGCAAATCGCCCAACAGAATTTCCACCACGCGCGCCCGCAGATTGCCCTTGGCCACCAACTGCTTCACGCGCGACATGCGCACCGCCACCAGCGAAAACTCCGCCGCCGCGAAGAAACCGTTCAGCAGGATGAGCGCCAGAACGCCCAGCACGCGCACTACAAACATGGACTCAGGATCCCCTGCCGCATTGTAGCAGCACACAAATACGATGCGTTGGAACGTTGCCTGGGGATAAGCTGTCTTCTACACTCGATGGGAAACAAAATGTTGAAGGAAACACTTGCGTAAGGCCATTCGCATCCTCCTGACGTTGCTCGTAATTTTTTTGATGGCCGCCAGCGGCGCGGTCTGGTGGTTCGTCTACCGCCCCTTGCCGCAGGCGGACGGTTCCGTAACCGTCGGCGGTTTACACGCTGAAGTGGCCGTTGATCGCGACGGCTGGAGCGTTCCGCACATCCGCGCCGCATCGCTCGAAGACCTTATCGAAGCGCAGGGCTATGTAATGGCTCAGGACCGCTTGTGGCAGATGGATTTGCTGCGTCGCGCGGGGCGCGGACAGTTGTCGGAGATTCTCGGCGACGGCGCACTCGCCGTTGATAAAGATTTCCGCCTGCTCAACTTTGGGCGTGCAGCCGAACGCGATGCCTCCGCCCTCATCGGCGAGCCGCGCATGGCCATCGAAGCCTATGCGCGCGGCGTCAACAAATTTATTGAGCAGCATCAAAGCCACCTCCCGGTTGAATTTTCCCTGCTGGGCTACAAACCGCAGCCCTGGCTGCCCTCCGATTGCTTTGTCATCTCCGCGTACATGTATCAGACACTCACCGACACCTGGGAAGATGAACTCAACCGCGCCAAAGTAACCGAACGCGTCGGCGCCGATCGCGCCAAGGATCTTTTTTCCGCCGAAGCCGTCATGGACCACTTCGTCGTCGGTGACCCCCAGGAGAAAAAAGACGGCTCCCAGCGTGCCCGCCGCCGCGAAGACCATGACGACGATGACGATGATGACGAAATGGATCCCGAAGACGTCATGAAGGCTGAGAATTTCAACCCCGGCGTCCCATCACAATTCTCTGGCCACGGTATTCCTCCGGGCATCAACTCCATGCTGTGGCCCGCCGCCAAGAACTTTCTGCAGGGCGCCGGCCGCGAAATCCGTCACGGCCTGGGCAGCAACAATTGGGTGGTCAGTGGTGCGCACACGGCCACGGGCAAACCACTGCTAGCCAATGATACCCACCTTGAACTAAGTGTCCCGTCCATCTGGTACGAAATGCATCTCACCGCGCCGGGCTATAACGCCAAGGGTTTCACGCTGCCCGGTGCGCCGCTCATCGTCATCGGCCACAACGATGAAATCGCCTGGGGCTTCACCAATAACGGCTCCGATGTGCAGGATTTGTATATCGAGAGCATTAATCCCGACGCGCCCGACGAATATCGCGTCAACGGCGCATGGAGAAAAGCGCAGGTCTTCGACGAAGTCATTCACGTAAAAAATAAACCCGACGAACACTTGCAGTTGGTCGTCACGCGCCACGGCCCGGTGGTCCGCCGCGACGGCAACAAAGCGTACGCACTGCGCTGGACCGCGACCGAACCCGGCGGCTTGGCGAATACCTACAACTGGCTCGGCAAAGCTCACAACTGGCAAGAATTTCGCGACACCATGAAAACGGTGTGGGGACCGGCGCAGAACGCCGTCTACGCCGACACCTCCGGAAATATCGGCTACGTGATGGCCGCCCGCGTGCCCATTCGCAAAAAAGGGCACGGAGAAATCCCTGTTCCCGGCGACACCGACGATTTCGAATGGACCGGCTACATTCCCTTCGATCAGTTGCCGCAGGCGCGGAATCCTGAGAGCGGATTAATCGTGACCGCCAACGCCCGCGTGGTCGGGCCTGATTACAAACCGTACCTCACCGACCGCTGGGAAGAGCCCTATCGCACCGCACGCATCGTTGACTTGCTGCAGAACAAACGCGATTTGCGCCCGGAAGACATGCTCAAATTTCAGAACGACACGTACAGTTTTCCCTACGTCTTCCTCGCCGAACAATTTTCCGCCGCCTCAAAAACCGTGCCGCCAAAAGACCCGCGTGCCCAGCTCCTCATCCAGAATCTGAAAGACTGGAATGGCATGGCCAGTGCGGATTCTGTGGACGTGTCCTTCCTCTACGCTGCCCGGCGCGCGCTGCTGGAATTAATTCTCGAAACCTATCTCGGCCGGGACAGCAGCTTCTATGAATGGCGCACCATGGCTTTTCTGCAAAAAGTTTTATCCGAGCGTCCCGCAAAATGGCTTCCGCCGGCCTACAAGACATATGAAGATCTGCTGGCCGCCGCTGCGGATCGTGCCGTCGCCAAACTCGCCGATCAAACCAAAAGCCAACGGCCCGAAGGCTGGGCCTGGAAGAATTTCAATTCTCTACACATGCGGCATCCCATCGGAGACTCCGGCCTGCTCAAACTTATTTTCAGCATTCCCGATACGCCGCAGCCTGGAACCGGTTACAGCATTCGCGCCGCCACCCAGCGCCACGGCCCTTCCGAACGTTTCGTAGCCAACCCCGCTAACTGGGACGATTCCCTCATGCTCATCCCCACCGGCGAGTCCGGTCAGCTGGGAAGCGCACACTACACCGATCAATTTTCTTCCTGGTTCGACGGCAAATCCATTTTGTCGCCGTTCAGCGAATCCGCAGAGACCGCGGCGCGCAAGCACACCCTCACGTTAAAGCCCGCAAATTGAATCGCGACGATAAAGCAATTGTTTCCCTTCTCACCCGTGCCGTAGAATGCTGGCAGGTATAAATCGTCCCGAACGCCCGGCAGTGACCGCATTTGAAATTGCAAAAGACACGGAGGGTGCCCCACCCTCAGGTTTTTGGAGGTGGGATTCGTAAGGTGGAAACACTCACGTCCATGCGGCAACGATCCAACTTTGCCATAAAGATATTACTCGCGATAATCTAGTCCTGGCATTCATAGAGGCCGACGCGTGAACGTGCCCGTGACAAAAAAATCTGAACCCGCTAAAAAGCCCGATTTCGAGCGTTCCCTCGCGCGCCTCGAAGAAGTCGTCCGTCGCCTCGAAAGCCCGCAGCTCTCCCTCGATGACGCCATGAGACTGTTCGAAGAGGGCGTGGAACTTTCCCGCGAGTGCCAGAAGCAACTCGAAGAAGCCGAAGGCCGCGTGGAAATCCTGCTCAAGAAAGCTGACGGCAAGCTGGCCGCCGAACCCTTCGAACCGGAAACCGAGAACGAAGCTTGAGATTCCTCCGCGTTCCGCAAATCGCAGTAGTCTCCAGATGAACCTCCCCGATTTTTTTGAGGAAGATCGCTCCGCAGTTGATGTCGCGCTCGAACGTCTGCTGCCACCTGCAACCGCGTTACCGGTTTCCATTCATACCGCCATGCGCTACAGCGTTTTTGCCGGCGGTAAGCGTATCCGCCCGATTCTTTGCCTCGAAGGCGCGCGAATCTTCTCTGCCGACGTCACCCCCGCGATGCACGCCGCCTGCGCCATCGAATTCATCCACACCTACTCGCTGATCCACGATGACTTGCCAGCGCTCGACAACGATGACCTGCGCCGCGGCAAACCCACCTGCCACAAACAATTCGGCGAACCCACCGCGATTCTGGCCGGCGACGGCCTCCTCACTCTGGCATTCCAAATAATCGCCCAAGGTTCCACCAGCGCAGAGCGCACCATCGCCATCCTTGAGGAAGTCAGCAACGCCGCCGGCACGGTGAACGGTATGGTCGGCGGCCAGGTCGCCGATCTCGAAAACGAAGGCCAGCGCACCACGCCCGAAATCCTCGAATATATTCATCGCTCCAAAACTGCGGCCCTCATCCGCGCTTCCGTCACCACCGGGGCCATCAGTGCGGGCGCGGAAATCACCGACGTCGCGCGCCTGCGCCGCTTCGGGGAAACCATCGGCTGGGCCTTCCAGGTCACCGATGACATTCTAGACGTGGAAGAATCCTCCGCGGCCCTCGGTAAGACCGCCGGCAAAGATATTGCGCAGCAGAAAGCCACCTATCCGGCCGTCTACGGCCTCACCAAGTCCCACGAGATAGCCGCCAAGCTCGCCAACGACGCAATATCCGAACTCGCCCTCTACGGCGAAAAAGCCGCACGCCTGCGCTCGCTCGCGGAATTCCTCGTTTATCGGCGCGCCTGATAATTACTCACCATGAAAGGCAAGCAACCGCGCTCGCGCCTCGACAACCTTTTGGTTGCGCGTGGCCTCGCTGCGTCCCCGCAGAAAGCGCAGGCCATGATCCTCGCGGGAGAAATTTTTGTAGATGGCATTCGCGTAAACCAGGCTGGCACCGCATTCGCTGAAGATGCCTCCGTACAAGTAAATAGCCGCGAACAAAAATACGCCAGCCGTGGTGGCTTCAAATTGGAAGGCGCCCTGCGCGATTTTCACATCGATCCCACTGAAAAAATCTGTCTTGACGTCGGCTCTTCCACCGGCGGTTTCACCGATTGCCTGCTACAGCACGGCGCCGCGCGAGTGTACGCCGTGGACGTCACCGTCGATCAGATCACCTGGAAACTGCACCAGGATCCCCGGGTCATTCGTCTCGAACGCAATGCCAGGGAATTAACTTCGCGGGATGTCCCTGAAATGGTCGATCTGGTCGTCGTGGACGTCTCTTTTATCTCGGCAGGCAAAGTATTGGCTCCCGCATGCGCCTTGGCCGGACCCGGCACGGATTTCCTCATCCTTGTAAAACCCCAATTCGAACTGGGCCGCAGAGAAATCGGTCCCGGCGGCATTGTTTCGAACACCGCCCTCCACGAAAAAGCCATCGCCATCGTCCGCGAAGCCGCGGAATGCGCGGGTTTGCTGTATTTGACCGTCCACCCTAGTCAACTAACCGGCGCCGAAGGCAATCAGGAATATTTCCTGCACGCGCGCCAAAAGCCACTGTGCCGTCTTTGAAAATCGTTGCGCTAAATAAAACCAGGGCCGCGCTGTCGCGCGGCCCTGGCTGCTGCGGTTCCCTTCTTGTTTTATTTTCTTACGGGATGATCGTGGACACTTCGCTGGAATATCCGCTTTCCTGGTTCGACGCATCGACTGCCGTCACCACGTAGTAGTAAGTGCGTCCGGACTGCACGCTGTCGGTGTAGCTTGGGCTGGTCAGCGGGCTGGAGGTCATCTTCGTATAAGGACCGCCTGAGATAGCGCTCGAGTAGGCGTTGAAACCGGCCACTCCGGAAACCGCTGCCGACCAGTTCAAAGTTACGGTGTGGTTGACCGGCGCTACACCCATGCCCGTCAACGAAATGCTCGCCGGAGAATTCGACGCGTTGCTGCTCACCACCAGACTGCCCGCGGCCGCTCCGCTCGCTGAGGGCGCGAACGTGGAAGTCACGGTAGTGGATTGTCCCGGTGCCAGAATGATCCCGCCGGCGCCCGTCACGTTGAAGCCTGCGCCCGCTACCATCGCCTTCGAAATCGTTACGTTAGCGTTACCCATGTTCGTCATCGACACGCTCTGCGTGCCGCTGCTCGCTACCGTTACGCTTCCAAAGTTCAAGCTGCTGGAGCTGGAGTTGAGCAACAGGATCACAGAGGCCGAAACCGTTAGCGAAGCGTTGTTGCTGGTGGCGCTGCCTGCGGCATTGCTGACCACTACGCTGAACTGCGCGCCGTTGTCCGCAGCCGTGGTGCCTGCCGTGGTGTATTTCGAGGAAGTCGCGCCGCTGATGGCCGCTCCGTTCTTCTTCCATTGGTAGGTCAATGTCGCGGTGCCCGATGCGCTCACCGAAAACGTTGTGCTCTGTCCAGGAGTAACGGTCGTATTCACTGGCTGCGTGGTGATGGACGGTGCGATGGCTGGCACTGCGGTGATGGCGGCGTTGCAGATCTTGTCGGAGCCGATTGCCGCAAGACCGTTCAGGTACCCCAGCGAAGCCACCGCCACTTGTTCCGTGCGGAAGGCCAACTTCGAACCAATAGCCGTTTGCACAGAATTGATCACTACGTAAGCGTCGTAAGTGTGTGCTGCAACGTTGATGTCCAGGATGAAGTGGTACACGATGCCCGGGGTGTAAGAAATCGCCGTCGCCGCTGCGAACGCTGCGCCGTTTCTTGCGTCAATCGTGCCGCCCGGGTTGAAGCGCACTGCCGCGGCCAGGTCCGTGTAGGCCGCTGCCGGCTTGGATGACAAGCCCACTACGCCGTCCATGTTGGAAGCCGCAGGAGTCGAATCGAACTGCATGCGGAAGCTGCCACTCTGAACTTGCGTCAACGGTACGTTGACCCAGTTCGCAGAAGACAGCAGGCACCCCGGAGGCGGTACGGCTGCCTTTATGGTTAGAAGGGCCGAGGTGCTGCTGACGCTGCCGGCGCCGTTCGTAACGACTACGGAGAACTGCGCTCCGTTGTCGGCCGAAGTTGCCAACGCCGTGGTGTAGCTAGAGGAAACCGAACCGCCGATGGCCGAACCGTTTCTCATCCATTGGTACGTCATCGGTGCCGTGCCGGTGCTGGCCACGGAGAAAGTTGCTGCCTGGCCCGCGCTGATGGACTGGGCTATCGGCTGCGAAGTGATCGAGGGCGCAATGACTGGCGCCGTTACAGTGAGTACCGCGGCCTTGCTGGTGGCAGTGCCTGCGGAGTTGGTGACTACGGCAGTGAATTGCGCGGCATTGTCACTCATGGCCGTAACCGCGGTCGTGTAGTTCGAAGAGGTTGCCCCCGCGATAGCCGCACCGTTCTTCTTCCATTGGTAGGTCAGAGGAGCCGTTCCAGTCGAAGCGATCCAGAAGTTGGCAGTCTGTCCGGCCTTAACCGCCATGTTCGACGGCTGAGAACTAATCGCCGGGGCCACTGCGGCGCTGCCCAGTACAATGTTGCAAATCGTGTGTGCGCCAGGAGCGGTCATCGCCCCGACGTTGCTGAGTGACGCGACGTGGGCCTGTTCCGCGCGGAATGCCAGGCCCGTGCCGATGGCCGTCTGAACTGACCCCATCATTACGTAAGCGCTGTAGGTGTGCGTCGCCACGTTCACATCCAAAATGAAGTGATACTTTACCCCGCCGGAGTAGCGAATGACCGACGAGGCCGCGTAGCCGCTACCGTTCATAGCGTCCAGCGTGCCGTTGGGGTTGAATCGGACAATCGCCGCCAATCTCGAAAAGCTGTTGGCCGACCCGGACGACAACCCGGTCACGGCATCCACTGTGCTGTTCGCCGCGGTGGCATCGTAACTTATCCTGAAGCTGCCGGTCTTGACCTGCGCCAGAGGAGTGTTGACCCACTGTCCCCTCGAAAAGAGGCATGACCTGGAGGGGGCTGCCTCGGTGCGAACTGGCGTTGTCATGAACGCCGTCGCGGCGAAGAGCGTTACGGCTAAGGTCTTTTTTAGGATTTTCATTCTAAGTTCCCCGTTCTGCCTGCGTGTCCGGCTCCCTTTGGAAGCTCGGTTTGTTTCTGGTTGCTCGGAGTACAGAAGGGGGGTTCCGAAGCAAGTGCAGAATGCGGGTTGGCCGGACGCAAAACTACTGGTCAGAGGTCGCGAAGGAGGGCTGCGACGATTCGCTTAGAGATTCTTGAGTTAGGCGTTCCGAAGTACAGTAGGGACGAACGAACAGGTGTTTGGTTCAGGTGCGCGACGCCTGGCAGTTCCACATTGCGGCACAATCCTCAATGTTCATGCGAGGATTCGCACGTGGGTCACGTGCGAAAAGTACAGGTGCGGTTTCTTTTAAAGAGTCTTGTTGTTTCGACCGGGCTTAACTATCGTGGCCGGTGCCGCCGAACGTTCCCGGTTGTTTGGTGGAATCCGTCGCCGCCGTGCCGGTTATGAGCCGCGCGCCGCGGCTGAACGTCAGATACTCGAATCCCCACTGAATAAAAACCGTCACCCGGCTCTGAAACTCCACAATGTATATCAAGTGAACGAAAAGCCACGTAAGCCACGCAATCAATCCCGATAGATGGAAGCCAAAGATGTTCGCTACCGCCGAGGCGCGCCCAATGACCGCCATGTCGCCTTTATTAAAATAATGAAATGTGTCTGGAGGACGCTTCCCCTCTACCCGCGCTCGGATGCTCTTCGCCGCGAAGACCCCGCCCTGAATGGCCACTTGCGCCACTCCCGGCATCGGCTTGCCGTCCTTCTCGATAGCGTGAGCCAGGTCCCCCACCAGGAATATATCCGAATACTTAGGAATCGTGAGGTCGGCGTTGACCTTGATGCGCCCTTGCTTATCCGTTTCTGCGTGCGTGCGTTCCGCCAGCTTCTTGCCAAACGCCGTCGTCTGCACGCCCCCGGCCCAGAGTACCGTGTGCGCCGCCAGTTGCCCCGAGACCTCCCCTCGTTTGAAGGTCACTCCCTGACCATCGATGTGGGTGACCACCACACCCTTCATCACCTCCACACCTAGCTTGGCGACGGACTTTTCAGCCCGGGCGGAAAGATCTTCCGGAAACGACGCCAGCACTCGCGGCCCCCCCTCCATAAGAATGATGCGAGCGTCCTGCGGGTTAATGTGTCGAAAGTCGTTCTTCATCGTTTCTGTTGCGATTTCCGCGAGCGCCCCGGCCAGTTCCAATCCGGTGGCCCCCGCCCCCACGATCACGAACGTCAGCCACGCGCGTGCGTCCTCTGGGTTCACCGCGCGCTCAGCGCGTTCAAACGCATAGAGAATTTTGTGTCGAATGGCCGTGGCTTCTTCAACGGTTTTCAGACTGGGAGCCCACTCGCGCCACGCGTCATTGCCATAATAGGAAGTCTGCGAGCCGGTCGCCACGATGAGCGAATCGTAATCGAACACCGCCCCGTCAGCCAGCAACACTCTTTTCGTCGCCGGATCAATGTCGGAAACTTCTCCCAGCAGCACACGCGTGTTCTTCTGCCGACTAAGCACCCCGCGCAAAGGAGCCGCAATCTCTCCCGGCGAGAGCGATCCGGTCGCCACCTGGTACATCAATGGTTGGAACAAATGAAAATTCCGCCGGTCGATCAAAATCACTTCGACGGGTGCGCGCTTCAGCTTCTGCGCCGCACTCAGCCCGCCGAACCCACCACCCAGAATGATGACGCGGTGGCGTTTCTCCATGCTGATGTCCCCCGTCGCTGCGATTGGTTTTCTACAATCTTAGATGATTTTCGCATCTTTTCTGGTACGTCGGTTTCGCATTGGCGTGGCCCGTTGGTGGCATCTTGAGAACGACCAGAAATCTCAAAAAACCACGTTTCCAACAATCACGAAAACGCCCAGGGTGGCGCACCTAAGTTTTTTGCAGGGCCTGCCCGCTTGGGCGGGCGGGGTCCTTAACGTCGAAACATCACCATCCATCCGCGAAGGCCCCATGGGGCATTTTCACAGCGCCGTTGACTATTTCTATATTTCGATTACTATAGAAATATGAATCAGCCCGCTAAAACCCGCCCGCGAAACATCGCCCGTTACGCCGACATGTTTTCCGCCATGGGCACGGAACCTCGCCTCCGCATCATGCAGGCCCTGCTTTCTGCTCATCCTCAGGGACTGGTGGTCGGCGACATTCAGGATGAACTGGACATTCCCAACTCCACTCTTTCGCACCATCTCGAAAAACTCAAGAACGAAGACCTTGTCAACGTGCAGCGCGAAAGCACCTTTTTGCGTTACACCGCCAACACCGAAGTGCTGCAGGAGCTATTGAGCTTTTTGTATGCCGAATGCTGCACACGCAACAAAGCCTTGAATCCTCAAGAAATCATGCAAACGTGCAGGTAATATCCGCAAACCGTAAAAACGAGGACCCTATGAGCGAGCCGAACAAGTCTGTAAGTGAATCGCATATCCGCGAAGTGGTGAAAGAAAAATATGGCCAAGCCGCGTTGCGGGTAAAGACCGGCGGCAACTCCTGTTGCGGCGCGACTGCCAGCAGCACCTTGAGCGGGGCCGACCCTATCACTTCAGATCTATATGACGCAGCCCAGGCGGGACAAATTCCGGAAGAAGCCCTGCTGGCATCGCTCGGGTGCGGCAATCCCACAGCGTTGGCAAAGTTGAATCCCGGAGACGTAGTGCTGGACTTGGGCTCCGGTGGCGGCATCGATGTCTTGCTCTCGGCCAAACGAGTTGGCCCAACCGGCAAAGCTTACGGCCTGGACATGACGGACGAAATGCTGGCGCTGGCGAACGAAAACAAACGCAAAGCCGGTGCGCATAACGTGGAGTTTCTGAAGGGCGAGATCGAGCAAATCCCCCTGCCCGACAATTCCGTGGACGTGATTATTTCCAACTGCGTTATAAATCTCTCCGCTAACAAAAGCCAGGTGTTGAACGAGGCTTTTCGCGTTTTGAAACCAGGCGGCCGCTTCGCCGTCTCGGACGTGGTCACCCGTGGCGAAATTCGCCCGGAAGTCCGTAAAAACGTTCTCCTGTGGGTCGGGTGCGTCGCGGGTGCCTTGGACGAGTCCGACTACCGCAACAAACTCGAAGCGTCTGGATTTGAGCAGGTAAATATTGAACCGACGCGAATTTATAAAGCAGAAGACGCCCGAGAATTCCTGGCCACCGAAGGAATTGATGTCGGCGCCATCGCTCCCGAGGTGGACGGCAAAATCATGAGCGCCTTCGTGCGCGCTACTAAGCCGGCGAAACCGGCGGAGAAAACTTGCTGCGGACCTGCCTGCTGTAGCTGAGTGCAGGTCTGCGATGGCAGCTCACTACAACGTCTTATTTCTGTGCACGGGTAATTCCGCGCGTTCCATCATGGCCGAAGCCATCCTCAACGCTAAGGGAAAAGGCACATTCGCAGCCTATAGTGCGGGCAGCCAACCCACCCGAACGGTTCGGCCCGAAGCCCTGGAACAAATAAAAACCGCGGGCTTATCCGCCGATAACCTGCGCAGCAAAAGCTGGGAAGAATTCGCCAAGCCCGGCGCACCAATAATGGATTTTGTCTTTACAGTTTGTGACCACGCCGCTAATGAGACCTGCCCGTTGTGGCCCGGCCAACTGGTGACCGCGCACTGGGGAGTGCCCGACCCCGCAGCAAACGGAACCCCCGAACAAATTACCCGCGCTTTCCGCGAAGCCTTCATGATTCTCGATCGCAGAATCAATCTGCTGCTGAACCTGCCTCTGGCAAGCCTCGATACCTCGGCCATCAAACAGGAACTTCACCGCATGGGAAAGCAATAAGCAGCGCGCTGAACGGAGTCCCTGGTGCTTCTTCTTGGTCGGCGTGACTTTGTTGGGCGCTTGGGATTATTCTTACCCATGACTCTATCAGCACGAAATCGTCTCGAAGGCGAAATCGTGGAATTGCAACTTGGCGGCGTTATGGCCCATGTGGTGGTGCGCGTGGGCGAAAACCTCATCGAGAGCGTCATCACCCGGCGCAGCGCGGAAGAAATGAAATTAAAAATCGGCGATCGCATTGCCACGGTGATCAAGTCCACGGAAGTAATGTTGCAGAAGGACTGAGCCCCTCCCAAATGACTTCTGGCCAAGGTGTACTTCCCCGCTTTCGGGTCTTCATTTCTGTTTTGTTCCTCGCCATGCTGGCCTTGCTGGCTCCAGGATTCTCCTGGACGTTAAAACCAACTCGCGCGCAGGGCACGCCGCCGACCGCCGCTCAAGGTTCGGCGGCGAGCCCAGAGCTCAAAATTGGCGGTGCTGTTTCCACGCCGCTGACGTTGACCGTTGCGGACCTCAAAAAGATGCCGCGCAGGACACTTTCGGTGGTAAATCCGCACGACAAAAAGGCAGAAAATTACGAAGGCGTGTTGCTGGAGGATTTGTTGCGCCAAGCCGGGGCCACGCAGGGCGAGCAACTCAGAGGCGCGGCCATGGCAAGCTACGTGGTCGCGGAAGCAGCAGATGGATACCGCGTGGTTTTTTCGCTGGCCGAACTCGATTCGGGAATCCAGGATTCAGAGGTGATCGTGGCGGATACCATAGATGGCGCGCCTCTTGGCGAGAAGTTCGGGCCATTTCGTTTGGTAGCGCCGCACGAGAAGCGGCCCGCGCGGTGGGTACGAATGCTGAGGTCCATTTCAGTGGTTCGCTCCGCGCACTAGAAATTCCCAAACCGCAAAGTACTGGTGCGGCGCCTTGAAGAAATGAGGGGACGCCTTTTTCATTGAAGATTAACCTGCATACATCTCTGGAAATTGAGAACTACATTGTTTAAAACCGGAGAGAACCGATGAGCCGACGAACGATTCTCATTTTAGGTTTGCTTTTGGCCGGCTGCACTTCCGCAATATGTCCGGCGACCCGGGCACAGCAGCAGGAGCTCTACGTCGTGCCCGATGGAGTAGAGACGCGTTGGTCGAGCTTTGAAAATCCTCACGCGGCAAAAGGCCAAGGTGGCGCTGAAAACCAGACCGCCAAGGGCCACGCCTTCGAAGTGGTCCTGCCAGGGCAGAGCCGCACGCTGCTGGACGCCAGAGGCGCAGGCATTGTCCAACGCATCTGGATGACCGTAAGCGAGCGTAGCCCCGCGGTATTGCGTTCCGCGCGCGTGGAAATGTATTGGGATGACGCGGCCGAACCTGCGGTCAACGCACCGATCGGGGACTTTTTTGGTTTAGGGCTGGGCAGGCTGCTCCCTCTTCAGAACGCTCTGTTCAGCGATCCGCAAGGCCGCTCGTTCACTTCCTACATTCCGATGCCGTATCGCAAGGCGGCACGCATCGTCTTTGTTAACGATAGCGACGTGAGCATGCTGCTTTTTTACGATGTGGATTTCCTCCGCGTGAAGTCGCTGCGGCCCGATGCCATGTACTTTCACGCTTACTGGAGCCGCAACGCGAAAACCGCATTAAAGAAAGATTTTGAGATTTTGCCGGAGGTAAGAGGCAAAGGCCGTTTCCTGGGCTCCAACCTGGGCATGATTTCCGATCCGCAATACGGAAATACCTGGTGGGGCGAAGGCGAAGCCAAAATTTATCTGGACGGCGATTCCGCCTTGCCCACCCTGAACGGAACAGGATCGGAAGATTTTGTAGGCTCCGGTTGGGGGCTGGGAACCTTCGCGCACATGTATCAGGGCAGTCCCGTGGCCGACGAACAGCGTCACCAGTGGGCCTTTTATCGCTACCATATTCCGGACGCCGTCTATTTTCAAAAAAGCTGCCGCGTGGCCATGCAGGTTCTGGGTGGCGCGCCGGTTGCTGAAGTGAAGCAATTTGCGGAAAAGGGTGTGCCCTTTGAAGCCGTAACCGTTGGCAATGAAAAAGGCATGATCAAGCTGCTGGAACAAAATCCCCTGCCGAAGGTTTCAGACTTAAAAGACACCGATGGTTTCGTGGTTTTCTATCGCGAAATAGATTATTCAGCCACAGCCTATTTCTACCTGGACGCCCCTTCGCACGACTTGCCGACTCTGCCAGACAAATCAGCGCGCATTGCCGGCCTGCCCACCAGGTACGAATGAAGTGCGGCTCAACAAAACTGCGCACTATCTCTAAGGGCGCCCTTGCCAGTCTTTCAATTCACCAACTTTTAAAATCCCCTGTGGAAGCTCGACCGATAAAAATTCATCAAAAGACTCACGCTGGTCTCGCGCGATATAAATTTGCTCAGGCAAACGTGCAAGGTGCGGCCAGACAAGTGGATGCAAAAAACAGCTGCTGATCACAGATTGATGTGATCGTAGCGGTCGCCGATGCCGCCGGCCGGTCCTAGGCCCGGAACGCCGTCTCGTTGCCATACACCGGGAATAACCATCCCGCACTGCGGGCAGGCATCACTCTTGAGATTATTCTCCAGTACTTTGTGCCACGACCGGCGGATCAACAACTTGTCGCAACCCGTGCACCGTGTGGACGCGCCATCGCTGAATATGTTGCCCTCATAAACATAATGAAGACCTGCATCCATCGCGATTTTTCTCGCGCGGCGCAGCGTTTCGGGCGGAGTGGCCGGTTTGTCTTGCAGCTTGAAGTCCGGATGGAACGCCGTGAAATGTACAGGCACATCCGGCCCCAGATTTTGCAGAACCCATTGCGAGAGCTGGGCGATTTCCTCGGTGCCATCATTCAATGTGGGAATCAGCAGATTCGTCAGCTCGAACCACACCGAAGTTTCGTTCTTCAGCCATTGCAGCGTGTCGAGCACCGGCTGCAAATGCGTTAGGGTGATCTTCCCGTAAAAGTTTTCCGTGAAAGCTTTGAGATCGATGTTGGCGGCGTCAATGTGATCGTAGATATCGTGGAACGCTTCGCGCGTGATGTAGCCGTTGGAAACCATTACCGTTTTCAGCCCATGCTTCTTGGCGGCCTTACAAATGTCTAGGACGTATTCGCCCCATATGGTGGGCTCGTTGTAGGTGAACGCGATGGACTCGCAGCCGTGCTCCAATGCCAGCAACGGGACATCTTCCGCAGAAACGCGTTGTGAGCGCACCTGATCTTGCCGCGATTTGGAAATATCCCAATTCTGGCAGAAAAAACATCCCATGTTGCAGCCCGCCGTCCCCAAGCTGAACGCGCGGCTGCCCGGCAAAAAATGGCTCAGCGGTTTCTTTTCAATTGGATCGATCTGCAGCGCGGCGGGAGAGCCATAACCGAGGCTGTACAGTTTGCCTTCGCGATTCACGCGGATGTAGCAGAACCCGGCCTGCCCCGGATGAATGCGGCAATGCCGCGGACAGAGATAACAGTGCACTCGCCCGCCTGCTTCAGCTTCCCACCAACGCCCCTCGTGAAGCTGCTCGGTGTCCTGAACGATGGTCAGTTCTTTCATCCCAGTTCCTGCCGCACCAAGTATAGCGCCAGATGGGCAGGCAAATTGGCGGTTGCCTGCCGCACACATCGCCCTTACGTGCGGGGATTTCTCGAATGAAGGCTGGATGCCGCACCTGGCCACCCGGGTGGCCCAGCCTTACCCTTACGGGTTCTGCAAGCGTGGGTCCTAAATTTTATTCGACAGTCTCGATAGGAAACGCGGTGAATTCCGACATTCAAATCACCAGCAAATTCGAATTGACCGCGCGTTCGAATGCCAACGATTACATCGCGCCCGCAAGTCATGCCCCACCTTCAAGTTGAGGACTTTTCTAGTCCTTGATTCACGTGAAGACAAACAGTGAGCCTCGCCGGCAAATTGCGCAATATGTCGACACGTCCACATTTTAATCACGACGACAAGTCAGGACTTTTACTGACGCTGCGCGCGGCGGCGCTCGCTGAGCCACTTGATGAAATCTTCCATTTGGGCACGGTACCTCCAGGAGAGGCTGAAAAATTTGCGCGCATCCAGTGGCGCGGCTTCGGGACCGAGAAAGGTCTCAAAGCGCCATCTTATGTAGGGACTGTTCCACGGGTGCAGCCGGTAGCCGCGGGCGGCGATCCAGTAATAGCGCAGAGCTTCAAACATCCGTTGTCATTGTATCTGCGCCCGCTGCAGGTGCGTTGAATTTTCCTCGCGCCCAACTGCACCACGGCGCTGCACGTTCTATTCTGCCATGGGAACAGAGATGTGTTCGTGTATCAACAGCCAGCCCGAGCCACGCTTCTCCCAAATTCCCGTGTAGCGCAACTCCGCCTCCATTACTTTTCCATCTTTTGTTTTTTCGTAGAAGTGCATCGGCACCGTAGTCCATGCCACACTCCCGCGGCGCGTGACTTTCAAATCTTTTCCGGCGGTGAGTTTGGCTTCGGCGGCGTTATCCAGTAGCGCTTTTTTAACGCCGGGTACGTACTCCTTCCAGCCGTGATAGGAGAACGGTGTCACGTCGTAAAAAATCAAGCCATCATCCTGGGCGTAAAATTTTGCGGCGTTGTCCGTATTTCCAGTACTCCACGCGGCGCAGTAATCGTCCGTCAGCTTGCGAAAGGTCGCGTCATCGCTGTCGCTGGGCAATGCGCGAGCGCCGGTGAAACTGAGCAACACGATTGCGACTGCCAGCGCGCCGTACAGCACCCACCGATTTTTCCGAACAGCTCGATCAGACGACAAGCCTGCTACGTTGGAATGAGGCATGAGTTTCTCTCCTAGATTGCCGTGACATCAGTCGCAGGGCCGTGGCGAATTCCGCCTACGGTATTGTGCTTCAGTGCGTTTTGCAAGGACTTGGCGAAAGATATGGACTGTCTGTTTAGTTCAGGCGGCGAACCCAGATGCGCGTCGTGGCCGGCTTGCCTAGATGAATTTTCTTGTTGTTGGCGCGCAGGGTCATGGTCTCGTCGTATTCGCGTTTCAACACTTCTACTCGCGTGGACGGGCGCAGATGCAAGCCTTCCAGAAATTCGAGGAACTGGCGATCCTTTTCATACACGCACACAATTTCCGCCGATTCCGCTCCGCGCAATTCAGCGAGAAGGACTGCGCCGCGCTCGCGTAGTTTCGTGATACCGCCGCGCATGGGCACGCCGTGCGGGCAGCTTTTTTTGTTGCCGAAGCGCTTCAGCAGCAGAGCTTCCACTTCCGGAGAAATGGCGTGCTCCATGCGCTCTGCCTCATCGTGCGCTTTGGCCCACGACAAGCCGATCACTTCGGTGAGCAGCATCTCGGCAAGTTGGTGGCGCAGCGCGAGGCGCTCGGCGACGGCGCGGCCTTTGCGAGTAAGATCAATGCGCCCACTGCGCTCCACGCGCACGTGTCCATCTCGCGTCATGCGCTTCAATGCGGCGGTCACCGCCGGCGGAGTAACATTTAGTTCTTCCGCAAGGCGCGCGCTGATGGGCGTCTGCGCTTCCTCAAGCATTTCCCAGATGGACTTGAGATAGTCTTCCTGCGATACGCTGGTTTTGTCGCGGCGCATTTAATTTTGGCCATCTCCCGTGGCACTGCCAGCATGGTTACCGGTTTTATGCGCCGCCGTTTTTCTCAGACGCGTCGCCAGTGCACCGACTCGCTTTTCGATGTCTTCGTAAATTGTCTGATAAAGAGCCGGGTCCGCGCCATAAGGATCCTGCACCTCCCAATCTTCGACCTTTTGCGGGTCGGTGAAGGCGCGAGCTCGCGGCACTCCGCTCATATTGATCACGAAGTCGCACGCGTCCCACACCTGGCGCGTGATTGGCGTGGAACAGAGATTCTCGGTGGCGCAACCGTTGTTGGTCAAAGTCTGTTTCGTCAGGTCGGGAACAAATCCCAACGGAGAAAGCCCCGCGCTGCACGCGTCGATTACGTCAGCTGCATCTCGAATGGCGATGGATTCCGCCATAGGGCTGCGGCAGGCGTTACCCATGCAGACAAACAGAACTTTTTGTCGTGTAGGTGGTCGAACGGCTGCGGGAATTTCGGGTCTGCTCACGTGAGGGATTTTGCGCTAACAGTTTCTGGTGTTTTTGGTTGCGCAGCCGACGAACCAGACTGATTTGATTCCGTAGCGAGCTTTAGAAAATATTCGTGAACCGTTCTGTCTGACGTAAGTTCCGGGTGGAACGTGGTTGCCAGGATTTTCCCCTTACGCACCATCGCCGGTTTACCGGCGTGCTTGGCGAGAATTTCGACGCCAGGTCCGGTGCGGTCAATGATCGGGCCGCGAATGAAAACCATTTCAAGCGGTTCGCCTTTCAGCGTGGACTTGCCGGTGAACACGTCGCTGGCGACCTGACGGCCATAGCCGTTGCGCAGGATGGTCATGTCCAGCAAGCCGAGCGACTCCTGCCTGGGATTTTCCACGTCGGTGGCCAGCAGAATTGCTCCGGCACAGGTTCCAAATACAGCATGACCATCGGCGGCGAAGCGCTTAATGGTTTTTGCGAGTCCTTCTTCAATCAAAAATTGCAACTGCGTGGTGCTTTCTCCGCCGGGAAGAATCAAACCATCGCAACCGCGCAGGTCAGCGGGCGTGCGCACCTCCACAGTATCGATACCCATGTCCGCGAGCATCGCCGCGTGTGCCGCGAAATCGCCTTGTACCGCCAGGATGCCGATCTTCACTACAGTCCCCGTTTTTTTAGATTTCTTTCGACGCGAATCGTTACTAGCGGTTACCAGCCGCGCGTGGACAGCATGTCTTTCTGGTCCATCTGACGAATGTCCAAGCCGAGCATGGCTTCGCCCAGTTCTTCACTGGCCTCCAGCACTATTTTTGCGTCTTCAAAATGCGTGGTGGCCTTGACCACCGCTTTGGCGCGCGCTTCCGGATCGCTGGATTTGAAAATTCCCGAGCCCACGAAAACAGCTTCCGCGCCGAGCCGGCGCACGAGAGCCGCATCTGCGGGAGTGGCGATGCCACCGGCAGAAAAATTCGGAACCGGCAACTTTCCGGTCTTGGCGATCTGGCGAATCAATTCCAAAGGAGCGCCCAGCTCTTTCGCTTCACGCATCAATTCGTCGTCGCGCATGGTGGTGAGTTTTTTCATCTGCGAAACGATGGTACGCATGTGGCGAACAGCTTCCACCACGTTGCCGGAGCCGGCTTCGCCCTTGGTGCGAATCATGGCTGCACCTTCGGCGATACGCCGCAGCGCTTCGCCAAGATTCCGCGCACCGCATACGAAGGGCACACGATAGTCATGCTTCCAGATGTGATTTTCTTCGTCGGCGGGCGTCAGTACTTCGCTCTCGTCAATGAAATCCACTTCCAGCGCTTGCAGTACGTCGGCTTCCGCGAAGTGACCGATACGCACTTTGGCCATCACCGGAATGGTGACGGTGGCCATAATTTCGCGAATCACTTTAATAGAGGCCATGCGCGCGACGCCGCCCTCTTTGCGGATATCGGACGGTACGCGCTCCAGCGCCATGACAGCGCAGGCACCGGCAGCTTCCGCGATTTTGGCTTGCTCAGCATTGGTGACGTCCATGATGACGCCGCCCTTCAGCATTTCCGCCAGGCCAACTTTGACGCGCCATTCTTTCGGGCCATGATTCCCGTTCGCGTTGCCATTCATTTTTTTCGAGTCCATGAAACTCTCCTCTCATTGCGATACGTTATGCGGTGGTCCGCTCCATTGCGGGCCAGCCGTCAAATTCCAGAGCCTAATACCGCGCCGCCGGTGTTAGTCAAGGGCTGTTCGGCCGCTTTCTGCCCAACGATTACAAAGCGCGCGGTGCCCCGCGCTAACACTTCTCCCGCGGCATTGCGAATTTCGCCGGTCTGAAAAATATTTCGACCTTTGAAGTCCGTTTCAAAAGCTTCCACGGTGATTTCCTCATCCACGCGCACAGGCTTCAGATACTTGATATCGAGTTCGGCGGTCACCGCGCGGGCGTCGCGAAAGCGGCAAACCTTTCCCATGGCTTCGTCGAGGAGCACGGCGAGGATGCCGCCGTGGCCCATGCCACCCCCACCCTGGTAGCGCGGACCCAAGACAAATTTTCCGACGATGCGTTTGCCGATATTGTCCTGTGTAAACGTCAGCTTCATCCCACCGTCGTTCGCAGCGCCGCATCCGAAACATTTATTTTCGGGATTGGGCGCCAAAGTGATTGTGTCGGTCAAATCAGGTCAACCTTTCGTCATTCGCAATAACGCCATCAGACCAGCGCCACGCGGCTGCGTTCCGCGCGCCGCACGCCGCGCTGGCGCTTACGCATTTCGATGCGCAGCATATCGGCAAGAGTGATGACCCCACGAGTGATCTGTTTTTCGTCCAGGCTGGCGAACGCCAGGCGCAAAGTATTAGGCAGCGGATTCTGCACGTAAAAATAGCGTCCGGGAGCGAAGAGCACGCCGCGCTCTTTTACGTGAATGAGCAGTTCGCTAGCGTCAAAGCCCGGCGGCAGCTCCAGCCACAGGCACATTCCGCCTTCGGGGCGCGTCCAGCGTGTTTCTTCCGGCATGTGTTTTCGCAGGGCCTCGTCCAAAGCCTCCAGGCGCGAGGAATAAACTTTTCTCATCTTCGCCAGATGCTTGCTGAAAAGACCGCGACGCAAAAATTCTGCGAGAGTCGCTTGCGCCAGCTGGTCGGTGTGCAAGTCGGTGGTTTGCTTCACCAGGCGCAAGCGTTCAACGGCCGTGGCGGGAGCGACGATCCAACCGACGCGAAGTCCGGGAAACGCGACTTTCGCGAAGCTGTCTATATGAATGACGAGATTCGCGCGATCGAGTTGCTTGAGCGAAGGCACGCGGTCTTCGCGCATATGCAGGCGCGCGTAGATGTGATCTTCCACGATAGGAACCTGGTGGCGGGTGGCCAGTTCGAGAACTTTTCTACGTGACGCCAGCGACATGGAGGTGCCGGTGGGATTCTGAAAATCGGGAGTGAGCACAATCAGCTTTACGCGATTGGCGGCCAGCGTGGCTTCCAGCGCCTCCACGTCAATGCCCAGCTCGCTGTTCGGTTCCGCGTGTGTTTTCACCGGCACGGCCAGGCAACGGGCGCGCGCCCCATTGAAGATGGCGACGGCGCCGGGATAGGTAGGATTTTCGAGAATGACGCAATCGCCGTGGCGCACAAACGCTTTGCTGATTAAGTCGAGGGACTGCTGGCAGCCGTCGGTGATGAGCAGGTTTTCATCCTTAGCGGCGATGCCTTCGCGATGCAGCATGTCGAGCAGAGCTTCCTTCAGCGGCGCGTACCCGTCGGAGGGGCCCAGATTCAATACGTCATGGGCTTCGCGACGCAGGACGGCGTTGACGCAAGTCTGCAAGTCTTCGATCGGGAAAAATTCCTGCGCCGGGCGAGCCATGACGAAAGACAAAGCATCTTCGGGGGCGGCGGCGGTGAGGCGACTCAGCGCTTCTTCGCCGCGTTCGTCGGCAAAAAGCAATTCCCAGCGAATGCCGTGGCTGCCGTTCAGAACCGGCGGGGCGGGAGGAGTAATTTTCAGTCCGTTGCCGTTGCTGCCTTTGATGAAGGTCCCGCGACCTACATGTCCCTGGATCAGGCCTTCGGATTCCAGTTCGGCGTAGGCGTTGGCTACGGTGGTGCGATGTACGCCCAGCATATTGGCAAGCTCGCGGCTGGCGGGAATGCGATCACCGTGGCGCAAATCTCCGGCATGCACGAGGGCACGCAGTTGATCACGAAGCTGAATGTACAGCGGGACGTGACTTTCAGACTGGAGATGAAGAGGAAGCATTGTCTCTCACCCTGAGCCAATTGTAGCAGACATTGGACCGGTGCAAGAGCCAATATGACTCTCTGGCTCGCAAAAACAAAGGCAAAAAGCGAACCCTAAGACCGTGGTTCAAAAATCGAACCTGAAGCACCCTTCGTGATTTCTTACTTCTTTAATGAAAAAATAGACCCTTTAGTCGTCGGGCGCTTCCCTTGCCTGGCCGGTCTTTTCACCAACGGCAAGCGTTCGAGCACATAGGATGGTGAAGTCCGTCGGACTGCATTGGTAGATGTCCACGAGCGGCGGGTCACCGGGCTGGACCACGTAGTTTCCTGACTCCATTTCCTGGGAGTCGTTCGCCGAGGAGGTCGCTAAATCGTTCCCTGCTGCTGCGCGCACGCGGAACTGCCTGGAAGAGGGTTCGTAATTTGAAAATGTGAAGCAGTGTCCGATGCAGGCACGGTCCAGCACGTGTCCGACAAAGGGAATGCGCGAATCGGGGCGGGCTTCCAACGTGGGAATAAACCGGGTGCCATTCGGAAAAGAAGCGGTGATCTGTTCGGCGTGAAGCTCCAGCGTATTGAGCGCCCGAGTGTCCCTATAAAGGAGTGTGAAAAACAGCGATGCACAAAGGGTCGCTGAAGCGAAGGCGATTTTTTTGGGTTTGAGACAGTTCGCAGCAGCAACCGCCAGAATGGCTGAAATGAGTGTCAACCGGGAGACCAAGAGACCAACCCACGCGGCATATAAGCCTATGCGAATATCCTGCGGCAAAAGGGCGATCACACAGAAAGAGACAATATACAGTTCGCTGAGAAGCGGGAGGCTGTCAGAAAGGGTGCGCTCCTGTCGCCGGTAAAATCTCCACATGAACAGCGCGCCAAAAGTAAGCGCTACCGCGGCAGCGACATAGCGATAGTGGATGCGGTAGGTCACAAACTGATCGGCACCGTTGAAAAAATAAAAGGGCTTCTCCGGCCAGCTTACTTCGAAGGCCGTGACGTACGAGAAATACAAATGTCCGCCAATAAATATAGTGATGGCGGCGATGGGCGCGAGTCGAGACCACGGGCTCGGCAGGCCACGCCGTACGGCGACATAGGAAAGCGTGGCGAGGCACCAAAGCGCACCGATGGGATGCGCCTGCGTGGCGAGCAGAAGAAGTACCACGCCAGTCAGCAACTTCCCTTTACCTGAAGCATCCCAAGTCCACTTCCCTGCCGGCCAGAAAAGCGCCAACGCAAAACAAGCGAGGCCTATGGAGAGGTAGTAATTGAAAAATCCCATGTTGAAGGTGTAGCCGTATGCCAGCATGGCGATGAACGGAGACGAAAACCATGCCGCGGAACCACTGGCGACGGTGATGAAAGAAAACACTCCCCAGAAAAATAACAGCACGCCGATGACGACAGCGATTTTTGGTCCGGCCGCGAGTCCGAAAAGTTTTGTGGAATATAAAAGAAGAAAGTCGAATAGCACGTTGGTCCACTGGTGCACGGTGTAGAGGCCGGGCGCTTTTCCCTGTTCAACCAATTGCGCGAGCCAGGCGTTGTAGTTGTGGCTGGGCAGATCTCCGGCTTCGATGCGGCGATGCCAGAAACAAGGAATGATAACGAGCGCGGAGCAGGCTGCCACAGCCGCGAGATGCGCCCGAACGAAACGCCAGCCGCGAACCAAGGCGTTGGAGTTATCCGTCATGACGCGAGGTTAAATCTTGAGCGAACGCAATCTGCATGCATCGATTATCAGTCCGTCGAGAAGGAAGGCTATCGTGAATGGAGTAGCGAGCGGTGAGAAAAATACTGCGGGCAGCCGCGGACTTACCGGGAAGCTTGGTTTTCGCCCAGGCGCTTGAGGCGGTCGCGAAGGCGGCGCTGCAAAGGCGAAGGTGTATTGGGATTGAAAGCCACCAGGTACCACAGCGGCTGGCTGCGGTCTTTGCTCAACCAGGTCAAAGTGGGCGCGTCGGCGTTGGGATGGCGCGCGACATTTTCGCGAATGGCGGCATACGGATGCTTGGCCAGTTTGTTCAAGGTCTTGGAATTCGCTCGGGGATGTTCGCTAATGAGGCGCAACAGATAAAAATCCTCTTCGGGTGCTTGCTTAACTAGCTTCTCGAGCATGTCTGGTTTCGCGTCGGCGCTGAGCACCAGACCGATTTTTTCGTCCCAAGCAGTGTTGATCTGGTTGAGCTCGCGGGTGCGCGCGTGAATTAATTCTTCCAGGATGCGCCGCTCCTGCTGCATGCGGGCGATTTGCAGCGAGGTGCCCTCGAGAGAATCGAGCACGCGCAAGAGATGCTGGCGCTCCCCAAAAACAATTTGAGAAGTGCGCGTAATCGCACCTTTCTCTCTCTCTTTATGCTGCACGAGATCCGAACGTCGCATGGTCATGCGCTCCAACCGATTTTCTAGAATCCCAAGTATCGGCGAACCGTGGAAAGGAACGACGAAGACTGGCGTGTACGGGAACACTGCCAGGCTGAGCGGATTATGGTCTGCGGAGGGCATAGGGTAAAGTTTGGTGCTGATTGGGTGTGCCCGATTTGCTACGGCGCGAGTGATGATGAGTCGGCTGAAATCTAAGAGGAACGATGAGCGCATTCACGGAGCATCAGGAAGAACTTGAGCGGTACGAGCAGATGTTTGGATTGGAAAGAGGACGGCTGGCGGTGTCGCTCGACCGTTTAACGAACGCGCTGGTGCTGGTTGGCCAGCATGGAGTTTATTGTACGAGCTCGCGAAACCCCGCGGTGCCGGCAATGGACTTGAGGATTATTTCGCTGGAGTTGACGCATGCTAAGGAATTGCTGCAGTCGGTGATGGAGGAATTGCGGAAGAAGAAAGAGGGCGTTTAGGTTGTGTAAAGTTTTTCTTATTTCATTACCAAAATCCCACACGTAAAAGCGACGTCTGGGGCAACCCCCGGACGCCGCAAAACAAACCCGAGGTATGCGGAAGTGAATTGAATGGCGGCAGAAAAGATTGGGAACCGAAAGCGACCGAATTGGGCTTGGTGGCTGTTAGTGTGGTTAAGTCCGATCCCTTGGAGCCCGCGGTGGCTTAGTATAATCTTCGTCAGGATTTTTTGTTCCCTGGCACTCGGAGTGTTGCACTGCGGCGAGGATTCCAATGACTTACTACCACGACGTTAAGTCTTGAGAAACGGATTAGAGTGACGTTCCTGGCCAATGGTGGTGACTGGGCCGTGGCCGGGATAAACGATGGTGCTGTCTGGCAATTGCATCACCTTGGCGCGTAGCGAATCCATGATTTGATCGAGGGAGCCGCCCCACAAATCGGTACGGCCGATACTTCCGGCGAATAGCGTGTCCCCGGCAAAAAGTTGCGGAGCCGCGAGGGCGATAGTGCCGGCTTCCTTGGGCACGTACAGGCACACGCTCCCGGGCGTGTGGCCCGGCGTGTGCAGGATGCGGGCTTCGCAGTCTCCCCAGTGCAGCGTGTCACCTTCTTTCAGCAAATGATCGACGTCGGTAATCTCCGGCGCCGGGATGCCCAGGAAGGCGGCCTGGACGTCCATGGCCTGGTAGAGCGGCAAATCTTCGCGATGCATCAGTACGGGCGCGCCGGTGTAGCGATGCAGCTTGCTGAGTCCGCCAACGTGATCAATGTGCGCGTGAGTGCTGACGATGGCCTGAACTTTAAGTTTGTGGCGGCCAATTAAATCGAGGATGCGGTTTACTTCGTCGCCGGGATCGATGACTAGGGCTTCGCGCGTGACGGGATCGCCAACAATGGTGCAATTGCACTGCAAGAGGCCCACGGGAATGGTGATGTGGATTAGTTCCTGCGTGAGGGCGTCTTTAGCGGGTTGCGGTTCGCTCATCGGAGATGAGTATATCATTTGGGAAACGGGGCCCAACGCTGCCCCATGCAAATCACTCGGTACGGTTTTGCTAGACTGGTTGTGGATCGTGACGAACACGGAAACCATTATTGAAACGCCGCTGGCGTCGCTGCATCGCGCGACGGGCGCCTCCATGGGCACATGGTTCTGGTGCGACTTGCCGGATGGCTGGGGTGATACGCGCGAAGAACAGCGCTTCGCTAACGAAGGTGTCGCGTTGATTGATAAAAATTATCGTGCGTATTTCGGGCTTGCCGGGCCGGATCGCGTGCGTTACCTGAACGCGATTGTGACCACCAACATTAAAGACCTGGATCATGGTCAGGGCACGATTTCACTTTTGTTGAATGCGCAGGGACGCATTCTGGCCGAGATTGAGACTTTTGCGGGAACTGACGAAGTCTTTTGTGTTTCACATCGCATGATTCGCGAGCGGCTGGCAGAAGTGCTCGAGAAGTACATCATCATGGATGACGTCACGCTAACAGACAAGACGGAGAATTTTGGGACGCTGGCGCTGGAAGGACCGGCCGCGACCGAGTTGGTGCGCGAGCTTTCGGGAATCACGCTGGCCGAGCTGCCGGAGTTGGAGTGGCGAGAAGTGCGAGTGGGGGCAATTCCCTGCCGACTGGTGAAACGTTCTCCCGCGGGAATTTCCGGGGCGGAGTTTGTGGCTGCTCGCGGAGACCTAGAATCGTTGTGGAGCGTTCTTTTGCAGGCGGTGCGGAAGCGTGGCGGCGGACCGATGGGCTATAAGGCGCTGAGCGCGCAACGGCTGGTGCAGGGTACGCCGTGGTTTGGCTCTGACTTCGGCGAAAAACAAATTCCGCATGAAGCGGGGTTGGAACTCAGCCACATCAGTTACACGAAGGGCTGCTACACCGGGCAGGAAATTGTGGAGCGGGTACGTTCGCGCGGGCAGGTGAACCGGCGACGCGTGGAACTGTTGTTTTCTGGGGATGGCGTGCCTGACTCTGGCACGGAGCTTACGGTTGATGGGAAGAGCGTAGGCTTTGTCACTCGCGCGGCGCAATCATGGTTTCCGCCGGCGATTTTAGGCATGGGCTACGTCGGCAAAGAAAATCGCGCGTTGGGAACGAGGTTGGGCTGGAGCGGCGGGGCTGCGACAGTGGTGGAATTCAAGGACACGCTACAGCGTTAAGCTTGCGGATTTTTGTCGGTTGTTTGTTGCCGTTCTAGCAGAGGACGCAACAAGCCTGACAGGCGGCCGCGATCTTCCGGATTCATGGCAGTGAACTCCACGCCCATGCCCCGACTGGGAGTAACCCGGCGCACTACACCGCGGGCCTGAACTTCTCCTGAACCCATAGGCAGCGACACGATCACTTTTACGAGGCTTTCCGCGGGCGGCGGATTGGCAGTGCGGATGAAGAGTCCGCCGAGAGCAATGTTATCGAGGCGGGAGACGTAGCGCTGTGTGCCGACTTGCCAGCCCACAAGCATTCCGTCTGGGGCTTTAACGCGCGGGTGACGTCGTGTTGGTGGTCCTGCAGTAGCCATCCCAAGCCCGATCTTTTGGCATACCCGCAACGCGCCGACGAGAGTTCGGCGCTGACTTGCGTTAATCCAGATTTATGGCGCGTCTGAACGAACCTGTTTCCGCATCGATTTTCTTTTGCAGTTGCAGGATCGCGTACAGCAACGCCTCCGGGCGGGGAGGGCAACCTGGTACGTAGACATCCACGGGAATAACTTGATTGCAGCCTTGCACGATGGCGTAGTTATTGAACACTCCGCCGGACGTGGCGCACGCGCCCATGGAAATTACCCACTTGGGCTCGGGCATCTGGTCGTAGAGGCGGCGAATAACGGGAGCCATTTTCTGGGACAGACGGCCGGCGACGATCATGAGATCAGCCTGCCGCGGAGAGGGGCGGAAAACTTCCGCGCCGAACCTGGACACGTCGAAGCGCGCGGCGGCCATGGACATCATTTCGATGGCGCAACACGCCAAACCAAAGCCCAGTGGCCAGATAGAACTGCGCCGCGCCCAGTTCACGGCTTTGTCGAGCTGTGCGAAGATTACGCCTTCGTCCTCGAGCAGCTTGCCGAAGTCATCGGGTCTGGTGAGGGTGACGCCTTGACCGAGAGATACGCTCATGGTGCCTCTACCAGGTATTTTGGCACACTTATGTTAGTGGGACAAATTTTGATCAGAAGGACCAGGCGATGAGTCCGGCAAGAACGCCCAAAGCCATCACTGCTCCGTACGATAGGCCGGCGATTTTCCACGAGATGGTCTGGCCTACCATGGTGAAGGAATAGATGCTGAAAATTCCGAGAGTACATAAAAGTGCGACGACGTAAGGTAGGGGCACGCCGTGAGTCATGGCCAGATAAGCGATGACCACGTCGAAGGCCATGGGCACGGGCAGGAAGGTTCCGATGGCGGAGACCAGCACGATTCCAGCGAGAGTTACGCGCACCAGAAGGGCGTTTTGCGGAACCAGTTCGATGACCAAAGCGCCGAGGAACGCGGCGAGAAGCATGAAGGGCAATCCAATCTTGAGTATGTACCAGAAACTTTTCGCGTAGGCCGTGGCTGTCGAGCGAAGGGCTTGTCCCCAGGTTTGATCTTCTGGAAATGTTACGGGGCACGGAACTGCGGCGGTGTCAAAATTCTTTCCAGCGGCGCGGGAGGCTAGCGGAGCAAGCACCAGAATCAGGATGCCGACGGTGGCGAGCTTCAATCCGACGATGGGTAGCGGAAAGAGTGCAAAGGCCATCCCCAATACGATGACGTTTAGAGTAGGCGAACTGAACATCGCGGCAAGAACTGATTCGGTACTCATACCAGAGGCGTAGAGACCGCGCGCGATGGGTGCGACGCAGTTCGCGCAAACTCCCAGCGGCGCTCCGCCAACCATGCCAATGAGTGCGTTCACGTAGCGATTGTTGGTGCGGCGGCGCGGCAGCGTGGCGAGAAAAGTCAGCGCGGCGGCGCCGAAGAAAAATCCGAAGGTCATGCCAATTTCGTTGGCCTGCAGCCAGTTCACCGACGTGCGCCACACGCGCTGACTCAGAGGCATGCTGCGATCAACGGCGTAAACAGTGCCGAAGGTGATGGCGCCCGTGACTTTCACGCCGGCGCCCTGATGATATTTTTTGTAGAGCGCCGGGTAGCGCGAGTCCACCCAGAAGAAGGCGGCGATACCGATCATCAGAACAATCGCGAGAACCCGGCTTTTGATGGAAGTGGTATTCGCGAACGGAACGGCAGAATCCAGGCTGGCTGTTTGTGTTCCCACAATTTCCTCCGGAGGACACGCCAAGGCTTGCAGGCGCATGAAACTAGTGACAGCACATTATTCGCGGACCTGAATAAGGGGAATAGTTGAAATGTACTAGGCGTGGGGCGCGACAACCCTTGTAACGGCCGCCGATAATTTCCTACTTGGTTTTCCGCGGCGGCGTTGGAGCTGGTACCTTTTCGGGCGTGCCGGCTGGCGCGTCAGGGTTTTTGTCGTCCGATTTTTTGTCTTCTGGCTTGGTTTCCGGTTTTTCTTCGTGTTTCACTTCGCCATAACGGGCGGCCAGCCAAGTGCGCACTTCTTTAGGGTCGTAATGGAAGGGACCCATGCCGCCGCGGTAGGCGATGTGGCCGCTCTCATCAATCACATACAGGCGCTCCGGCCACGCGGAATACGCGCCTTCCGCCTGGTTACTCATGTCATCCACGCCGAAGGGCACGGGATACTTGAAGCGCTTGATGAAATCGTTGGCGATGTACAGGCGCTGCTCGAGATTTTTCGGCTGGGCGTAGCACACATCGTCTTTTACGTTGGACTTCATCTGCCACTCGTCGGTGGGATGCGCTTCGCGCACGTAAATGGTCAGGAAATCGGCGTGGGCTTTGTAGTCTTCGTAAATCTGAGCGACGTCGCCAACCTGGCGACGAAACGGAGGTCAAGTAAAGCTGCCGAAGACCAGGACCAGAGGCTTTCCGCCGGTGCGTTCCCTGATATGAAAGCGGTCGCTGCCATTCAGCGCAACGAGGCGCGCATCCGGGGCGTCATCGCCAACTTTTAATTTGCCGCGATGCATGTGCGGGAAGGCGTAGCGCACCATGCCGTAGGCGTCCTTTGGGCTGCCCGCCATGAGGGACAGGCCCACAAACGCCAGCAACAGCAGTGTTAGGGCGACACCAATAGTCCATTTCCAAACGGGATTCAAGGTAGGTTTCTCTGCGCACATTTTACACAATCGTTTGGCGCGGGAAATAATGGATAAATACTAGGATGCGGATGTGCGGCGTTCCCGCACCAGCTTACAGCTCGTCGGCTCAGGGCTTTGCGGGCAGCGGCTGCCAGAGCTCAATCTTGTTCCCATCCAAATCATAGATCCAGGCAAAGCGACCATAGGATTCATCCATTCGCTTGGGATCAATATTTACTCCCTCTTGTTTTAGGCGGTCGAGCAGGGCATCCATATCGTCCACGATGTAGTTGATCATGAACGGTGCGTGGCCGGGATTGAAATAGTCCGTGGAGGCGGGAAAAACACTCCACACTGTGACGTGTTCTTTTTGCGGGTCGTCGTGTTCGCGCCACGGAAGCATCGCGCCTTCTCCTTTGTCAGCGAGTCCAAGATGCTTCGAATACCACTCGCGCATCTGATCACGATTGGCGGATTTAAAGAAGACCCCGCCGATTCCAAGGATGCGCCCGCGCTGCTCCATTTTGACAGGTGCCTTCGACTTTTCTGGTTCCGGAGATTGCACTTGCTGTCCTCCTTTTGAACAGACCGAGATGAGCAACAGCGAGCCGAGCGCAATTGTGCTCCATCGTGTTCCTAGCATGTATGGATTATGCAAATTTTCATGGATTAGACAAGTTGCGATTCGAATGGAGCAACGGTTCGCGCAAGGTTTCTCGCGATTCACTCTTCTGGATCGGGCATGAGGCCTCGAACCGGCTTGGCTCTCGTCCGTTTTTGCAAAGCTCAGTTTGAAAACTGCCATCGCGATTGACGCGGCGTTGAGGCGCGCCCTACACTCTCACTCTCACTTGACACAAATGGTTTATGGAGAAAACTGATGACAGCGGAATTGCAAGGCAAAGCGGCATTGATAACTGGTGGGACCACGGGCATTGGCCGGGATACGGCGGTGCTTTTCGCCAAAGCGGGCGCGAAAGTTGTAATCTCCGGGCGGCGGGAGGCCGAAGGAAACGAAACCATCGCGTTGATTCGTGCCGCAGGCGGCGAGGGCCTGTTCGTAAAGAGCGACGTGGCCAAAGCCGCAGACGTGGAAACGCTGGTGCAGAGGACCGTTGAAAAATTTGGCCGGTTGGATGTGGCCTTTAACAACGCAGGTATCGAGGGCACCTGGGTGCCGATCGTCGAACAGTTGGAAGAAGACTGGGATCGTGTGATGGATATCAATTTGAAGGGCACCTGGCTGTGCCTCAAATATGAACTCCGGCAGATGCTCAAACAGGGCGGCGGGGGAACCATCGTGAACATGTCATCGGTGGCCGGACTGATAGGTTCAGGCGGAGCAGCGATATATTGCGCCAGCAAACACGGAGTGCTTGGGTTGACGAGGACGGCTGCGCTGGAAAACGCCAAGAGCGGTATCCGCGTAAATGCCGTGTGTCCGGCGGTAATTGAAACAGCCATGGCGGAGCGCGCCTTCAGCGACCCGCAAGTAAATAAGTTTGTGCTGGGGCTTCACGCGCTGGGCCGCTTTGGCCGGCCTGGCGAAGTTTCCGAAGCGGTTTTGTGGATGTGCTCGGACCTGTCGTCGTTCATGACCGGACAGTACATTGTTGTGGATGGCGGCATGCTGGCGGGACCGCACCCGCCTGGATAACCTTGCTTCGTCACAGATAATTCCCGCCATTTCGTAACCTACCGCCCGTCCCTTCATTCTAACTAAATGTCATTAGCATTGGCGACGCGGCGGTATAGGGCGCCGCCCGTGATTCTCATGATTGGCTACCAACAGGGGGCAACCATGGAAGCCACAACGGAACGCTCACGTCGAAGCAGTAGTACGTCCACCGATACCGACGTGCTTATCGTAGGCGCAGGGCCGGTAGGGCTTTTCCTAGCGAACGAATGCGCACGACGCGGGTTGCGATGGCGGCTCATTGAGGAGCATGCGTCGCAATCGGTATTTTCCAAAGCGCTGGCGATTTTTCCGCGCACGCTGGAAATTTTCGATATGGCGTGAATAGTCACTCCATTTCTGGAGAAAGCGAATCGCGTCACTTCCGTCTCGGTGACCACGCACGGCCACCCGCTGGCGCACATGAAGTTCGCGCCGGAGGAAAGCCCTTGTCGATTTGTCGCCATGGTTCCGCAGAACGTTACGGAAAACCTGCTGCTGGAAGAGTTGCGGCGCAAGGGCGGCGACGTGACGTACCAAACAAGCTTTGCTTCGGCGGAGCAAGACGGAGACGCCGTGAACGTCACGGTGAATCGCCAAGGCGAGGTCGCCAGGTTCAGCGCGGCGATGGTGGTGGGCTGCGACGGCGCGCGTAGCAAAGTCCGGCAGAGGTTGAATATTCCGCTGGAGGGCGGCGAGTACCCGGATTCGTTTTCTGCTAGCGGACATCGACACGAAGTGTTCCTTGCCGGCGGATGAGCTGCAGCTGTGTCCCAGCGAATTAGGACCTGTAACGATTTTCCCCATAAGCACTGTGCGACGGCGCATCGTGGCGACCATCGAGAAGGCGGAGGGAGACACTCCTTCACTCGAACTGGTGCAGAAAATTCTCGATGAGCGCGCACCGGGCAGTATCGAGGTGCTCAGCCTGCATTGGAGCAGTTATTTTCGAATTCATCACCGGCACGCCACGCAACTACGAGTGCAACGAATGTTCATCGCCGGGGATGCCGCGCACCTGCACAGTCCCTTCGGCGGACAAGGAATGAACACCGGGCTGCACGATGCCTGGAATCTGACGTGGAAGCTGGATCTGTTTCTCCATGGCCATGGCAACAAAGAATTACTCGACAGCTATAGCTCCGAACGAGTACCGGTCATCAAGAGCGTCGTAGAAACCACGGACCTGATGACCAAGTTCCTGGGCACGCCCAACAAGTTTGTACAGTCACTGCGCAACGCGGTGATACCCATGTTGTCGCGTCTCACGCCGTTTCAGCAGGCGTTCGTGGAGAGGCTTTCAGAACTGGGAGTTGCTTATCGCGGGAGCCCGATCGTGGAAGGGCCGGGAAAGCGATACTTTGAGGATTCCCTGCGCGGCGGAAATGGAATTCGTGATCGCTTTTTGTTGCTGATGGACGAACATCAGGAAGCACCTGCCCGAGAAGCGCTGAAACAATTCATCGATTCGTTCAGCGGAGTGGTGGAATTCAGGCCGTCGACCGAATCCGGCATGAAACTTGTCAGGCCGGATGGCTACCTTGCATACTCGGCCGACGCCGGCACCGAAAAGGCCGCGCGGCATGCAATTGAAGAAATGCGGCTGCTGCTGGAACGGCAAACGAAAGCAGACCGGGCGAATGCTGTCGCCAACGCATGAATCGCTAGCGGTCCTGGCAGAGTGAGTTGCTGCATTAGTCTTCGCAAGGATCATGACTTTGAAATCAGCGTGGGTTGTTTGCGTCGCGGCGAGTTCGTGAGAGAGTAAACCGTCGTTTCGAAAGGAGTTACCAATGAAAATTCTGGTAGCCATGGTGTTAAACCTCAGTATCCTCTGTGCGATATCCGCTCAGGACGTGATGCAATACGGAGTGAAGCATCTCAAAGTGCTGACTGAAGACAGCAAAGTACGTGTGCTGCGTTTTGCGCCCAGCAAGGGTGACAAGACGCCGATGCATTCGCACCCAGAAACCGTGGCGTACGTGGTGAAAGGTGGCAAGATGCGGGTGATCTTGCCTGATGGAACGTCGGCGGTCACTGAACTAACGCTGGGTGCAGCGGCGTTGCGTCCTCCGGTGACGCACTCGGATGAGGCGCTAGACGATCTCGAAGTAATCCTCGTCGAACTGAAAAACTAGCGTCCGTCCGCTCAAACAGTCAGAACCACTTTGCCGAATTGCTCGCCGGTTTCGAGGTAGCGATGCGCGTCGGCGCAGGCTGAGAGCGTGAAAACGCGGTCGATGACGGGTTGCAACTGTCCCGACGCGACCAGTTTCAGCACGGTAACCAATTCTGACTTCACTCCCATATAGGAGCCCAGCAGCGAAAGCTGGCGCGCGAAGAGAACACGCAGATCGATTTTTGCGTCGTAGCCGGTGGTGGCTCCACAAGTGACCAGGCGGCCGCCGACGGCGAGGCTGGCGACGCTCTCGTCCCAGGTAGCGGTGCCCACGTGTTCGACGACCACGTCCACACCGCGTTTATTGGTGATGCGGCGAACTTCGTCGCGAATTTTTCGGGTTTTGTGATTGATAAGGTGCGCGGCCCCGAGTTGTTTGGCTTTTTCGAGCTTGGCTTCGTTACCGGCCGTGGCGATGATGCGCGCGCCAAACATGGCGGCGATCTGAATGGCTGCGCTGCCCACGCCGCTGCCCGCGCCTAAAATTAGTACGCCTTCGCCCGGTTGGAGTTGCGCGCGGGTGATGAGCATGTGCCAGGCGGTTTGAAAAACCAGGGGAATGCTGGCGGCTTCTTCGAAGGTGAGATTCTCGGGATAAGGGAGGCAATTCACTTCCGGGCAGCGAACGAATTCCGCGCAGCCGCCGTCAATCATGTAGCCGAGATTTGAAAATTGGCGGCAGCGATTGTCGAGTCCCGTGATGCAGGCGGTGCACTTGCCGCAGGAGACTCCCGGGGCGAGAACAACTTTCTGGCCGACCTTAACGGTGCTCACTTGCGTGCCGACTTGCGCGATTTCCCCGGCAATGTCGCTGCCAGGAATATGCGGCAACGGAATGGGAACGTTAGGCAACCCGCCGCGGACCCAGAGATCGAGATGATTGAGGGCGCAGGCGCGCACGCGGACGAGGACTTCATTAGCGCGAAGCGTGGGAACCGCTGCGTCGGTGTATTGCAGAACTTCCGGGCCGCCGTGTTGATGAAAAACTATGGCTTTCATGAGACTCCGATGAATGCTTGTGAAGCGCAAAGTAACATTGCGGCTGGCGTGTGTCTATCCGCTGAGAACGGGACCGCGTTGACAGCATGTGATGAGGGCCTTAGGCTTTAACACGTGGACCTTTTCGAAGAGATTGTAAGAATGCGGCGCCAGGGATTGCGCGGCGCGCTGGCGACTATTGTGCACACCAACGGCTCGATACCCAGCTACGAAAGTTCGCGGATGCTGGTGCGCGAGGATGGCTCCATCGTGGGAACGATTGGTGGCGGCTGCGTGGAAGCGGACGTGTGGGCCGCGGCCAAGGACGTGATGCAGAAAGAAACGCCGCGCAAAATGGTATTCAACCTGAATCACGAAGCGAGTTACGACAGTGGACTGATTTGCGGCGGGACGCTGGAGATATTTGTGGAACCGCTGCTGCCGCAACCGGTGGTTTTTTTGTTTGGCGGCGGACACGTGTCTATCGCGGTGGCCACTGCCGCGAGCGCCGCAGGATTTGGAGTTGTGGTGGTGGATGACCGCGAGACGTTTGCGAATGCGAAACGCTTTCCGATGGCGCAATCCATTCACACGGATTTTGACGCGGCATTTGCAAGCATCAAGCCGAATGCCAGCTCCTACCTGGTGATCGTTACGCGCGGACACAAAGAGGATATGCGTGTGCTGGCGTGGGCGGCGCGCACGGAGGCGCGCTACGTGGGGATGATCGGCAGCAAAAGAAAAGTTTTGTCGGTATATAAGGCGCTGGAAAATGAAGGCTACCGCGCTCAGGAGTTTTCACGCGTGTTTGCGCCCATGGGGCTGGACATTGGGGCGCTGTCGCCGGAAGAAATTGCCGTGAGCGTGGTGGCGGAGTTGATTGCGGTGCGCAGAAACGCGGCTTCCGCGTCCCACAAAAAATTGAATTACGAAGCCCGCCCGGCTTTGAGCGAACGCTGAAACTTTTCCATGCTTGCGAGCATAATTCTTTCGGGCGGCGCCTCACGCCGCATGGGCACACCTAAAGCGCTTCTGCCCTACGAAGGCCGCACATTCCTTGAACACCTGCTGCAGGTGACTAATCATCCGCAGATTGGAGTGCGTCGCGTGGTACTCGGAGCTGGCGCCCAAGGCATCGCCGAATCTATATCTTTACGCCCTGAAGAAATTATTGTGAACGGCGACTGGGAAAAGGGACAGCTCAGTTCCCTTCACGCTGCTTTACGCACTCTGCCCGCCGGCACGGACGGCATGCTGGTATGTCTGATAGACCATCCGCTGATCAGCCGTGACCTGGTCCACGATCTGATCGAGCGATTTTATTCCTCTCGCCAGCCGATTGTTTTACCGGTGTATAAATCTCGGCGCGGGCATCCGGTAATTTTTTCCAGCGCGCTGTATGAAGAACTGCTGACGACGTCGCTCGAAACCGGGGCGCGCGCAGTGGTGTGGGCCCATCGCGAGGAAGTTTCCGAACTGCACACCACGGAAGAAGGCTGCGTTTTGAATTTGAATGATCCGGATGCCCTCGCCGCGGTGCGCGAGAAAGCTAAGCCAATTTGATTGCTGCGAGAACTGCAGCGAAAGCATCGGCGGCGAGTTGGGCGGCGTGGATGGTGGCAGGCGGGAGTCCGCCGAGTTGAGTGGAGATACTTTCCGAGGTGATAGCGCGGGCATCGGAGATATTTTTGCCGATGAGTTCTTCGGTGAGGAGCGAAGCGCAGGCGATTGCCGTAGTACAGCCCTGGCAGAGGAAACGCGCTTCGGTGATGCGTCCGTTTTTGATTCGAGTGGCGAGATGCAAAACGTCTCCGCAGACCGGGTTGGTAACTTCGACGGAGGCGGTGGCGTCGGGGAGTTTGCCGACGTTGCGCGGATTTTTGAAGTGATCGAGGACGGCGTTGCTGAACATGCTTTTCAGTATGGCAAAAATCCGATGAGAAATTCGCGTACGGACATAAAGAAGTGATCACCGTGGTGACGGCGGTAATTGAGCGTGCGGACCGGCGGATTTTGATCGGGCAGCGCAGGCGCGAAGATAGTTCACCGTTGAAGTGGGAATTCCCGGGCGGAAAACTGCGCATGGGAGAATTGCCGGAGAAAGGACTGGCGCGCGAATTACAAGAAGAGCTGGGGGCGACTCTCACGGGCTGTGTGGAGATGGGGCGAGTGCAGCACCACTACGCTAGTGCCGGCGCAGAACTGGAGATTCTATTCTTCGCCGTGGAGATTGCCGACACTGCTGTCGAGCCAAAATGTTTCGAGCAAATTTTGTGGGTGTTGCCGAAGGAACTTGGCGAGTACGATTTTCTGGAAGCGAATCGCCCACTGATCGCACAGATTGCGACGGGAAAACTAAAGCCCGCGGAAATATTGAGGAGCCGCGAAGCATAAGGCTTCTGAAGAGAGATTCCTACTTCGCGGACCGACTTCTTCGCAGGATCGAAGAAGGGAAAGTGCGTCGATCCGCTTCGGTCGGAATGACACGCTTCGACGTCATTTCAGTTCTAAAGGCGCCAATCGGGAGATTGGTGCTCCCAGGCGCTTAGGAGATTACGGGATTTAGTTTTTCGGGATTGAGGCCCAACTCCTTGATGGCCTTGTCGATCACCGAGCGGTCGATTTTGCCGTCGATGAAGAGTTCATGCAGGGTAGCGAGCGCGATGAAGCGGGCGTCCACTTCGAAAAATTCGCGCAATGCGGAACGGCCTTCGCTGCGGCCAAATCCGTCGGTGCCCAAAGTGGCCATACGGCGTGGCAACCACTTGCTGATCATATTGGGAAGCGTCTTCAAGTAGTCGGAAGCCGCCACCAGGACACCGGGCGCGTCGCCCAGGGTACGCGTGATATAGGGCACGCGCTGCTTTTCGCCGGGATGCAGACGATTCCAGCGGTCGGTCTCGTTGCCATCGACGTACAGTTCCTTGTAGCTGGTGATGCTCCACACGTCGGCGGCTACACCAAATTTGGTGTCGAGAATTTCCTGAGCCTGCAAGGCTTCGCGAAGGATTGCGCCGCTGCCAAAAAGCTGGGCGCGCAATTTTGATTTTTTATTTGCGGAAACGCGGAATCTGTACATCCCGTTGAGGATGCCCTCTTTGACATTTTTCACATCGCTGGGCAGGGCGGGCATGGCGTACTGCTCGTTCATCACGGTGATGTAGTAAAAAATATTTTCGCCGTCTTTGTACATGCGGCGAATACCGTCCTGAATGATGACGGCGATTTCGTAGGCGAACGCGGGATCGTAGGCGCGCAAATTGGGGACGGAGAGCGCCAGCACGTGGCTGTTGCCGTCCTGATGCTGCAAGCCTTCGCCCGCCAGTGTGGTGCGGCCCGCAGTCCCTCCTAGCAAGAAGCCTCGAGTGCGCATGTCCGCCGCGGCCCAGATAAAGTCGGCGATGCGCTGGAATCCAAACATGGAATAGTAGATAAAAAATGGAATGGTGTTTATGCCATGGGTGGCATAGGCGGAACCCGCGGCGATGAATGAGGCCATCGAACCGGCTTCGGTAATTCCCTCTTCAAGAATCTGGCCGTCTTTCGCTTCCTTGTAATAAAGGAGTGTGTTGACATCAACAGGCTCGTAACGCTGGCCGACGCTGGAATAAATTCCCACGGTGCGGAAAAGAGATTCCATGCCGAAGGTGCGGGCTTCGTCGGGGACTATGGGGACGACGAGCTTGCCGATTTCGGGATCCTTCAACATTTTGCGCAGCATGCCGACGAAAGCCATGGTGGTGGAGACTTCGCGACCGTCGCTGCCGTCCATGAATTCCTTGAACAGTTCGTCGTGATCGGCTTCGAGAGGCTTGGAGCGCACGGCACGCTGCGGAACATAGCCACCAAGCGCTTCGCGACGCGCGCGCAGGTATTGAATCTCCGCGCTGTTCTCCGGCGGGCGATAGAACGGAACTTCCACGCAATCATCGTCGTTAAGAGGGACGGCGAAGCGCGAACGGAAGATGCGCAACTCGTCCTCATTGAGTTTTTTCTGCTGGTGGGTGACGTTTTTGCCTTCTCCGGCTTCCCCGAGGCCGTAGCCCTTAATGGTGCGGGCGAGAATAACCGTGGGCGAGCCCTTATGATCGAACGCGGATTTGTACGCGGCGTAAACTTTTTTCGGATCGTGGCCGCCGAGGCGCAGGCGGCGGAGGGCATCGTCGGAGAGCGGCTCGACGAGTTTCAGCAGGCGGGGATCGGAGCCGAAGAAATGCTGGCGCACGTAGGCGCCGGACTCGACCACCAATTTCTGATATTCGCCGTCAACCAGCTCGCCCATGCGCTTGACCAGCAGGCCTTCGGTGTCGCGGTCGAGAATGGGATCCCACTCGCTGCCCCAAAAAACTTTAATGACATTCCAGCGCGCCCCACGGAAGGCGGATTCGAGTTCCTGAATAATCTGGCCATTGCCACGGACAGGGCCGTCGAGACGCTGGAGGTTACAGTTGATGACGAAAATGAGGTTGTCGAGTTTTTCGCGCGACGCGAGGGTGATGGCACCGAGAGATTCCGGTTCATCGGTTTCGCCGTCGCCGAGAAAGGCCCATACTTTCGCGTCGGTGGCGGGCTTAAGTCCGCGATGTTCCAGGTAACGATTGTAGCGCGCCTGATAAATGGCCATCAGCGGGCTCAAGCCCATGGAGACGCTGGGATATTCCCAGAAATCAGGCATGAGCCAGGGGTGCGGATACGAAGAGAGGCCGCCACCGGGCTTCAGTTCGCGGCGGAAATTTTCAAGTTGCTGCGGGGAGATGCGGCCTTCGAGAAAGGCGCGGGCGTACATGCCGGGTGCGGCATGGCCCTGGAAATAGACGGTGTCGCCTTCAAAACTTTCGGTGCGGCCGCGGAAGAAATGATTCTGGCCGACTTCGTACAGAGTGGCGGCGGACGCGAAAGTAGAAATATGGCCGCCGATATTGTGTTCGACGCGATTGGCGCGTACGACCATGGCGAGGGCGTTCCAGCGAACCAAGCTCTTGATGCGGCGCTCGAGTTCCTGATCGCCCGGGAAACGCGGCTCGAGGCGATGCGGGATGGTATTGGCGTACGGCGTGTTGGCGGTGAAGGGCAGATCAATGCCATTCACGGTGGCGTGGGCGCGCAGGCGCTCTAGAATTTCGGTGGCCACTTCGGCGCCACTGGATTCCAGCACGGCGTCCAGCGATTCCAGCCACTCCTGAATCTCTACGTCGTCAATACCGTGCGGCTGAGTAAACGTTTCGTTGTCCATAAACCGGATTGGTCCTTCTTCTTTGAAAATAAGGCGCGCTCAGCGGGAGCGCGGGAAACTTATCAGCGCAATAAGGTAGATAGAATACACCGTCGCGAAAAATTATGTAGCCGGGAGGACGAAAAATCTGACAGCTCGGCACTACAGCGCGCGGCCACCGTCGAGCACCAGAACCTGGCCGGTGATGAATGGGGAGTTCAGCAAGAAGGAAATTGCGGCGGTGACATCGTCGGTCGAGCCGGCGCGGCGCAATGGTGCACGTTTGATGTAGTCGGCCTCCAATTCGGGAGCGTCGCCGGGCATGGTGATGGTGCCGGGAGCTATAGCATTCACGCGCACGTCGGGAGCGAGTTCTTTGGCGAGGACGCGCGTGAGCATGAGGACGCCGGCTTTCGAAACGCAGTGGGGGATGTAGCCGGTCCAGCCGAGGAATCCGGCAACGTCGGATAGATTAATGATGACGCCGTGATTTTTTTTCAGCAGCGGCGCAGCGGCTTGCGAACAGAAAAATGGGGCTTTTAGATTTACGTCGAGGGAGGCATCCCAGCTTTCTTCGATGGTGGTGGCAAATTCGGTGTGGAGAAAATTTGAGGCATTGTTGACGAGGATGTCGAGTCGGCCGAATTCTTTGGCGGCGTTCGCGAAAAGAAGATCAATGTCGGATTTCCTGGCGAGATCGGCGGCGAGGGATATGGAACGGCGGCCGAGAGACTTGATTTGGGCTACAACTTCTTCGGCGTCCGCGCGGGACTCACGGTAATGGACTATTACGTCGGCGCCTTCGGTGGCTAGATGTAGCGCGATGGCGCGGCCGAGGCGCTTGGCTGAACCGGTTACCAGTGCGACTTTTCCTTCGAGGCTTATAAGGGATCGAACGGTGGTCATCAACTAAAAACTAACACAGCGGTGGAAGGGGCGGCTAGCTCGGAAACGTTGAGTTTTTGACGGATTCGGCATGATTGGTTTACCAAAATCCCCACATGTAAATTCGACATGTGGGGCACCCGGCCTACGTGGCACTCACGAATTTATGGATGGAGAGTGAAGTACGCCAATCGGGGGATTGGCGCCCCCGGCGGTATATGCTGGCTGTGCTGCTAGAATTTACCGCTGGGAGGTCAAATGAATCTTGATTTACTGGCAATTGCCGCGCATCCCGATGATGTGGAGTTGACTTGCGGCGGCACTTTGCTGCGCATGGCGCAGCAGGGATACAAGGCGGGCATCCTGGACCTGACGGCGGGCGAGATGGGCACGAGGGGAACGCCCGAAACGCGCGCGAAAGAGGCCGCTGCAGCGGCGAAGATTTTGCGGGTTGCTTGGCGCGGGGTGCTGGGTGTGCCCGATTCTGATGTGAACGCCAGCCGCGAAAACAAATTATTGCTGGCGACAAAAATTCGCGAGCTGCGACCTCGGACGGTGATTCTTCCCTACTGGGAGGCGCGGCATCCCGACCATTACAACGCGTCAAAATTGGGGTATGAAGGGTGCTTTCTGGCCGGGCTGAAGCAGCTGCCGATTCCAGGCGAAGCGTACCGGCCGTTCAAGATTCTGTACTCCGTGGCGTTTGCGGAGGCCCGTCCGAGTTTTGTGGTGGATATTTCCGAGCAATATGAAGAGCGCAAGCGCGCGATCCTGTCTTACCCTTCGCAATTCACCCCTAAGCCGGGTGAGAAAAATGTGGACGTGCATCTGGGTCTCGATGAACTTGAAGGCGAGATGAATCATCTGGCGCGGCACTTTGGGCAGATGATTGGGGTGAAATATGGCGAGCCGTTTTTCATCAAGGAACTGATGAAGGTGGACGATGTGGTGGCGATGGAAGTGCGTTCGGTTTAGGGAAGGCGCAGCGGTTTGAAGTATGGCAAGAAGTTCAGGACTCACCCTTGCAAACACCGCAAGATGGGCCACCCGATCGGTTCCCTCGGGGGGGTAGTGTAGATCGAGGAGAAATTCCTCGACTGCGCAAGCCGCCTGCTTCGCAGGAGCGCAGCACAAGAAAGAGCGTCGGCGCGCGGCTCGGAATGACCGAGTGGCGTTGATCCGGTATTGAGCGTCAAAATCAGACGTGGAGATTAGAACTTTTCGTCTTCCTGGGCGGGGGAGAAGCCGGGGATGTTCTGGCCGGTGGCGGTGCGTTCGGCTTTCACGCGGGTCAAGGCTTCTTCTTCGGAGCCCGATTTGCGCAGAATAACCATGGTGCTCAGAGCTTCATTGTAAATACGCGTGACCAGGTAGGTGTCCGCGGTGCCATCTTTTTTCCAGAGTTGGCCAATCTGAATTTTCGAAACACTCATAGGCAGGCTTCGAATGTAAGGTGCGGAAGCATCGAGTGTCAACTGCCAGAGGGCCAAAACGTTTCTGCAGCCATTGACCACGCGCGAGGAAACCTTATGCGCGGGCTGAACATCGTACCTCTTGAAGGCGCGTGAGCTCCGCCCGACGGGGTGTATACTCGGGTCGAGCTGGAAGAGGTTACCGCAAATGATTCCTCAAACATACAAGCAGGTTATGACTCTGGTGCTTGCGAGCGCGCTGATGGTCTCCCCGGGATTGGCCGCGGGTCAAAGTCCAGCCAGCCAATCGGGGCAATCAGGGCAGTCGGGCCAACCGTCGACGCAGGACCCTTCGCAGCAGCAACCGGCGCCGCCGCCTCCGGCACCGACACCGGCGAACGCGCCGTCGAGCGCCCCGCCGCAGAAGCCAGCGGCCGACAACCCCGTGCAGCAAAAGGATACGGTGACGCCCAAGAACTCCAAGGAAGACGTGGAAGCCATCGGCAACCGCGGCGTCGGCAAAGGCGTAAATCTTTATTCGTTGGAGCGCGAGATTGCGCTGGGCAAAGGGTTGGCGCAGGAAGTGGAACGCTCTTCCAAGCTCATTGATGACCCCATCGTGGTGGAATATGTGAACCGCGTGGGCCAGAACCTGGTGCGCAACTCCGACGCGCGGGTGCCATTCACCATCAAGGTAATTGATTCGGATGTGGTGAATGCTTTCGCGCTGCCGGGCGGATTTTTCTACGTCAACAGCGGATTGATTTTGCGGGCACAGGAAGAATCCGAACTGGCCGGCGTGATGGCTCACGAAATTTCTCATGTGACGGCGCGGCACGGCACCAAGCAAGCCACCAAGGGGGAGCTCATGCAACTGGCCACCATTCCGCTGATCCTCCTGGGGCCGGGAGGCTGGGTGGGTTATGGAATTTACGAGGCTTCGCAGCTGGCGATTCCCTTTTCTTATTTGAAGTTTTCGCGCGACGCCGAACGTGAAGCGGATTTCCTGGGGCTGCAGTACATGTACAAAGCCGGCTACGACCCGAACGCCTACGTGACTTTCTTTGAGCGCATCCAGGCCGATGAAAAGCGACAGCCCGGCACGATTCCCAAGATTTTCTCCACGCACCCGCCGACGCCAGAACGCATCGCCAACACGCAGAAGGAAATCGCGCGGATTCTGCCGGCCAAGCAGGAATACGTGGTAACCACATCGGAGTTCGATACGGTGAAGGCGAGACTACGCAACATCGTGTTCTCGCGCAAAGTGCAGGCGGCTCCGGGAAAACCGACGCTGCGCACCAAGACCGAGCAGGCGGACAAGAAGGGGCAGGATCCGAACGCGAATCCGGACGATGACCGTCCGACGCTGAAGCGCCGGCCGGATACGCCGTAAAAAACTGGACCGGCGTCCCGCCCTTGCAAAATCGGCAAGGGTGAGGTGCCCGAAGTCATATTTTCCAACAAAAAAGGGGGCGGCAAATGCCGCCTCTTTTTTTTTAAGCTTTTCCGTTGCGATGCTAACGGCGCTTAGTAATTGTTGCTGCGTTCCTGGCGGCGCTCGTCGGGGACTGCGGCGATTCCCAGGCGGCGAAGTTCATCCGCGTAATACTTGCGATAGAGCACGTCCCACTCTTCGCTGCCTTCGAGAATCTCCTTTTTCTGCGAAGTGATTTTCTTGCGGACTTCGAGGTCGGCTTTCTCTTCTTCGCGCAGGGTGTCGGTCAAAATTTTTACCACCTGCTGGCGAATGGTGTCGCGGTCTTCCACAAATTCCACTTCGTTACTGGCTACCAGCACGTCGGTAAGTTGGTGCGATAAGCGGATTATTTTTTCGCGGGTAAGGCGCATCGATTAGAGGCTTCTCCGTTGGAAAAACAGTGCGACGATCAGCGCAGCACCAGTTTGCGATCGCGGGCCAACTGCCCTTTCACCTTTTTGTACATCTCCTGGTAAGAGACGCCGGTGCGGCGCATTTCGTCCTGATGCTCGGTAAGAATCTGGCGAACTTCGTCGTTCAAGCGATCTTCCACAGATAATTCTTCATTCATGCGCTGACGCAGGCGCAGCGCCAGAGGCACCATGGCTTCAGCCTGGACTTCCACTTGGCCGGCCTCCACCAGGCGCTTCACAAGTTCCGTGGCCATGTAGCCGACATAATCCCGCGCAAGAAGCATGGTGAACTGAATCCTTTGTGGAACGTGAGAGAAGAGAGTTTACTGGCTGCATGAATAAAGTGCAAGAAAGCTACCGCTTAGAAATTTTTTGGGCAGCGCGGGGATTTATTCCAGTTTCGTTGACCATCGTGGGCGCTTCAGATAAGATGAAATGCGTAAGGGCGCTTAGCTCAGCGGTTAGAGCGTTCGGTTTACACCCGAAAGGTCGTCCGTTCAAATCGGACAGTGCCCACCATCCGTGCGTAATACCCTTCAGCGGGGACGTAGTTCAGTTGGTTAGAACGCTGCCCTGTCACGGCAGAGGTCGCGAGTTCGAGTCTCGTCGTCCCCGCCATTCTTTTTAATGACTTACAGCTTGGCTGTTGCTTTTTTTGGGCGCAATTAGGGTGCAACCGCCTATGAAGCGGCGTGGACCTGTAATTCCGCCGGCAAAATTGCCTCAACCAGTTTCTCCTGAGCCTTGCGCTTGGTATTCGACGCCGCCTGCAAATACTTGTTCGTGACACTCAAATTGCTGTGCCGCAAGTAGTCGCGGATCGTCAACTGATGTTCACCCATCTCTGCGAGCAACGTCCCGACGGTGTGTCGGAAGGTATGCCATCCCACACCATAGATGCCAAGTTTCTCGAACGCGGGGCGAATCTTTCTTTTAAGCACCGCCGCTAAATCGAGAGCTCGTTCACCACGATGCAGTCGAGACGGGAAAACATAGTTATCGGGACGAACACGATGGCTCTGCGTCCTCCACTCCAGCAGCGCTTGTTTTAGCGCAGCGTGCATGGGCAAAGGCTTCGCGGAGGCTTCTGTCTTCGTATCTTTCAGAATGCCGCCGTGCCGCCAATAGTAGGAGTGTCGGATATGAAAGACGCCATTTTCAAAATCGCACTCCTGCCATCGCAAAGCCCCGAGTTCGCCACGGCGAATCCCGAGCGCTCCTTCCAGTAGAACCAGTAGCTGGTCGCGGAACTCAAGCTTGGTCAGACCAAGTTTGAGTTGGTCGGGAGAAAGAACGATGGGAGCTTTGCGTCGCTTCGCGCTGACGCGAACTCCGGCGCTAGGACCGCGCTTCCCTCCCGTACCCACCGGTATTCCCGATGAGATGGGATTTGCTGTCGCGAATTCCCAACGAACGGCGTGCGAGTACAACGTCGAAAGCAGACATTTCAACTTCGCTTTCGTCCCGTCCGCTACCGTCGCCTGACGCAGCCAGCGTTCAACGTCGACCGTCTTCACTTTGGTGAGCACGTAGCCGCCCCATCGCGGGACAATCCACTTCTTCGCGTAGTGACGATACGCGTCCTGGGTGGAATAATCCTTCGACGGTAGCTCTTCGCGTTGATAATGCGCCCAAAGAGATTCGACGGTCATTCGGTGCACGCCACTGCGGTGCGACTGGCTATTGATCGTCAATCGAAGCGCGTCAAGAGCGGCCCGCGCCGCCGATTCGTTTGGGTATTGAACCAGGTCTCCCAGTTGGTGTTTCCGATAGACGCGCTTTCCAGTGGTATCGGTATCGCGCCATCGGTAAACCCAAACATCGGGGCCCCTTTTCCGCTTTTCGATTTTCAAGCTTCCTTCCTGATAGGTCGTCCGCTTAAACAATGGTTCCTCCTTGTTTAAACGGCACCGATCGCCGGAATTGAGGATACGACAGCACGCTCTTGATTTCGAGACGCATTCTTCGGTAGAGCGGACGCTATTCGCTCATATTCTGAAGCCAACGATTCAGTGCGGACGCACGGAACCTCCAAAGGCGCCCAATCTGAATCCCTGCTATTCCCCCCTGGCGCGCGAGCCTCTGGAGTGTTTTGGGGTGAATTTTCAAGAGAGCGGCAGCCTCGTCGCTATCGAGCAACGGCTCAAACTCATCTATCGGAGACGGAGAACGTCCCACCCCCTGGGAGATTTCAGTGATTGCTGGCGTCGAGTGTTTCATGGTTCCTGTTTTCTCCTCGGCAGACCGACTCACGAGAGGTCAGTTCTGCCGTGACCGTCGTCGATCTCCACAGTGGATCGATTCTCTACTTCGGCTCGGCTCGTCGTGGGGCTCCTGAGTTCTGCGCTCGCATTCCCGGTCAATCATGCCGATGTTCGGGTGTTAGTAGAGACAAAACGACCGAGGCTGCGATCCTTGCGTACGTGGCCTATTGGATAGACGCTGCCGTGCATGACGATGTAAACGCCAGGAGGAATAAGCTGAACATCAATGAGGCTCTCGGTTAGATTTTGAAGGCCATCACTGCCCTCAAACCCGAGGGGCCTCATGGCGCCGGTCAACACGATGGGTACTTGGAGAGCGGGAATCGCACGTTGGAGATACAGGCCCGTTTCCACCATCGTGTCCGTGCCATGCGTGACGACAATCGGAACATTTTCTTTCAGGATGGCGCGCACCATCCCGAGAAGCAGCACCCGGTCTTCGTCGGTCATTTCCAAGCTGTCTTTGTTCATCAGCGGCACGACGTTCACTTCGTAATCCGGCAAGCGCAGGAGGTGCAGGTAGCGATCGATCTTGCTATCCATATTCGCGACGGCTCCGGTGACCTCGGAATAGACCTTGTCGATCGTGCCTCCGGTCGTCAGGACGTAGACTGTAGTTTGAATAGACCGAGACATGTTCGTGGGTGGGCCAAAACGAATCCAAAATGGCGTGCTCAGTCCCTCCGTCCAGATTCTCTCCACTTACGTATGCCCGTGAAACCGGGAGAATTCGCCATCTTGAATCAGCGGCCTGGATTGTCGATTGAGGTAGCCTTTTGCAGGTGCTGCAGATTTCGCCATCGATCGTACTGGCTGGCTTTGGCCGGATCAGCGTCTTCTTCGCCCTTGAGCCAGAAACGGAACCAATCTATGTTTCGCTCGTAAATTTGGTAGCGGTGTCTGGGTTGGCTGACGGTGTGGCCCTCGTTGGGATAAATGAATAGCTCCACAGGTTTTCCCAGTTCTTTGAGCGAGGTGTACAGCGCAAGGTCGTCGAGGAACTCCGAGTCGGAATCGTTGTTCAACACTGGTGCGTCGATGCGATCCGCGTTGAGGTCCGGTGCAATCTGCTTCCACTTGGACTTAGTAGCTCCTTCGGGCCAACCGCTCAGCCCCCAACGTCCAAACATCGCTTTCACCCAGGTGGGTGCCATGTTGTAAAAAAAAGGACTTCCGTCTCCGGCAGCCCCGCTTGCCGCTTTGAACAGTTTGGTGTGGGTAATCGCGTACGCCACCTGTTCTGTGCCTCGGCTATATCCCGCCACTCCTACTTTGTCTCTGTCCACTATTCCCATCCCATACCCACGTCGTATTGCCATTTCCATACTGACCACCGGCGATGCTTCTGCCAACACCCAATCTTCAAACTTGCCTGATTCGGCTCTGGTATATCGATCGCGCCCCATGTCAAAGCTGAGAACGGCGAACCCGTTTGCCGCGTAGACTTGAATTGGATTCACGTCGCCCGAGGCCCCGCGCAAGAAATAATCCCCACTTCGATACGTCGTCACAATTGTGGGATATCGTTTGCCCACTTCATAGTTCAGTGGCTTTACCAGATGTGCATACCACGAATCTCCCAATTCGTTGGTTCCTTCGATACGGACAGGTGAACTTAGTTGGAGATTCTTAAACTCGGGATTCAGGTCAACCAATGGTCGAACCAGAGCAGTACGCAAATCTACGTATATCACTTCAGTGGCAATAGTGGCACTCTCTCGACTGCATGCCATGTGACTTAAGTCTCGATCCATCGACCACGCCAGTGTGTAGCCGATGTCGCCGAGCACAGCCTTGGGCTCTCCCCCCTTTAGTGAAACAACCATCAGTTGCGCAGGCCGACCTTCTGCGCCCTGATGCATGTAGTACAGCTCAGTGCTGTCGGAACTCCACCAAAAATCCGCGACCAAATATGGATCCTTTGGCATTCCGACCGAAGTTGCCGTTCCGCTTTCTAAGGACACCACGATCAGACGATATATTGCGCCGTTGGAGCTCCCGCTGTTATCTGCGAACGTCTTGTACGCCAGCAGGCGGCCATTAGGTGAGACTTTCTCTTCGAGAATTTTCCCACCGTTAGCCGCGATCGTTTTCGTAGAAGCCACCGAATCGTCGATACGATGCAACCCCCGGAACGCGGCAATGTCGGTCTCGGTCGCGACCCTTTCTGCACCCGTAACCAAGTTATGGATCCATGTTTCAGTTTTGACCGGGTTTGTCGCGAGTGCTTCCTCCACGACTTTCCGATTCCGGGTGACGAACGCTTTCCCGTCGTAAAGAATCCCGTTCGTTGCCAATCTGTCCACTTCAGCCACGCTGGGAGGCTGTTCGACCTTTGCAAGGATCTGTTTGTTGCCCGGATTAATCTTGTAGCTTTGGACATTATTTTGGAAATGAGTCACCTGTACTGGCTGTCCCCCAGCCTTGGTCCATCGCCAAACCTGCAATTTTTCAGTTCGGTTCATTCGCGCGCGTCGCATTATGTACTTGTCGTCCTGCGACCACTGCGGGGCTTCCTCAGCCCACCGGTTCACATCGTTCCACTCTGGCAAGCCGGCGGTACCCAAGCAGACTGGAGTACTTCCCGGTTCAGTTCCTACGACGAACACTCCCGAACGATAGGCATTCGTTTCGTACACGGCCTCTCCGACCACGAATGCCACATACTTGGCATCGGGGGAGATACTGAGACCGTGAAGATCGCGAATCTTCAATAGGTCTTTGCTCGTGGCGGGGCGTGGAGTTGCATGACTCGCACCTGGGATTACGACTGGATTGGGATCGAAACTCGGAGCGTCACTTTCCTGCGCGTGCGTGACGAGTGTCGGGGCCATGGCTAGGACCCAAAAGGAAGCTACGAAACGCATAGCTTTAGTGACCTCGATCGAATTCATTCGACTGACCCCTTATGGTTGATAAGCCGCGTTATGAATTCCCGAACAAACCACCTTGGGTGTCAGAATGTTAGCCGGAGCGAAAGTTGAAGGGATCGAGGCCCCCCTTGTTGGAAGAGTGCGTTCAAGCCGCCAAGTCCGCCATTTAACATCTGGGACGAACTCAAGAGGATTCCGCCAAATGGAAAGAATAGGGCTTTAGGATTGGTGAAATTCGGATGGTTTAATGCGTTGAAAACTTCTGTTTTGAATTGAAGATTCAGGTGGTCGGTGATGGCAAATTTGCGTGCTATTGATAGATCTGCTTGAACCAATCCAAACCCAGGAATGTCGTTTCGCGGTTCGCTACCCTGGAGCCCCGCTGGAGGAAACACAAAGGCAGCTGGGTTTACGCCTTTCCCGCCGCCTGCGGCCGGATCAGGAATCCACGCTGGCTGTCCCGCTACTAGGTCCGGACGGCGCAACGCGATACCTCCAGGTCCCCCACCCAGTGCTACGGCATTAAAAGGAAAGCCGCTCCTTGCTACGACTACGGCGTTTAGCGACCAGTCGCGCGACATAACGGGGAGCACACCGGATTTGCCGGCGGAGGGCAGGAGAAACGTAGCCGCCCCGGAGAACGAATGCCGAACATCAAAGCTTGAATTCGCATAGTCTCGGGCGCCGGAAATCACGGTGTGAGAAGTCGATTGCAAGCCGTCGTCCGAAACGTTGTCGAGTGAGTGTGACCAAGTGTAGCCGAGCAGAATTTGCAGTCTTCCTGAAAGTGGGTGCCGATATTGAAGTTGCAGCGCGTCGTAGTTGGAATAAGCCGTATTTCCGCTTAGCGAAAAAAAATCTGAAAAATTCGAGTTCGGTTGCAACAGCCCTTCTACTCGCAGGAGTTCTCTTCCCGCCTGTCCAACCCAGGTAGCAGAAACAACTTGCTTGCCTCGAAACGATTTTTCGACAGCCAGGTTCCATTGGTAAGAACGTGGCAGGCTGAGATCGTTGACGAACCCTTGCGCAGAGGGATAAGGCGGATCCAGCGAGATCGTCGGCAAATATGGACTCAAGTCCGACACCGGAAGAGTGATGGGAGGAGGAAAGGCAAATGCGCTATTCGGATATGAGATAGCCACGGATCCCACTTGACCGGCGGCGGTGTCGTAGAAGAAACCAAATCCCGCCCGAATTACGAAATCCGACTTTTCGGTCAGGCTGTACGCAATTCCCACACGCGGGGCAAAGTTTGTATAGGTCGTACTCCAGACAGGCGTTCCAATTGGCGCGAGAGCCAATGTGGAAAAATCATTTGTGTTTGCCCAGGACGCCAACCTGGTGTTTCCACGTCCGGAAGGTGCTGGAGCGAGTTCCCATCGCACACCGTATGTAATCGTGAGTCGAGGCGTAACTCTCCATGTGTCCTGCCCATAGACCGAGAAGGCCTGCGTGAGAATTTTCGCGGGAAAGCTGGTTGCCGTACTGAATGTAGGCACGACGCCTGCTGTCGGACCAGAAATAAAATCCTGAACATCATCTATCAAATAATTCGGAGTGTTATGACTCGGCGTCGTGTTCAGGAAGATAGCCCGGTAGTCGCCGCCAAACTTTAGTTGATGAGTGCGGACACTGACAGTAAGATCGTCTACGAAATTCATTTGCCTAGATCTATTTCGGGCCCCTAGCCCCACGTCGAAGTTTGTAGTGTCCCCTATTTGGAAGAAGGCGGAGTTGCTGCTCAGCGGAAGCGCGCCCAAAAGCAGGGTTGGATCGATCGGAACCGCCCCGCCGAATGTATCAAGTACATCTGAAGTTCCTGCGCTCTGCGTCGAATAGTTGCCGCGAAGCATGTTAGTGACGCTCGAGCTCAAGAATATGTTCATACCCAACGTCAGAGTCTGCGTGTCAGTAGAAAGAGTCTCAACATCGCTCAGGCTTCCGAGTCGAGTGACCGTCTGGGAAGGCGCGTAGTTGTAGCGACCAAATATGGAAAATTTATTGCTGAACTTTTGGTCGACGCGAATGCTCGAGGCGTTCAATGTCGCTTGGTTCGAATAGACCCCGGTAAATGGGGAAGTGAACACACCGGGTGTCACAGATGAATCGTCCGGGTGCGGGTATACATCCAGATAAGGCATCAACTCTGTCGGGGCGGTCGCCCTTGCGTATTCTGAAGGAACCGGAACGATATTTGTTTGCGGTACGCGAAGCCGCGCACCTTCGTAGGAAAAGAAAAAGAAGGTTTTGTCTTTGAATATCGGACCACCTACAAATCCGCCGAAGTCGCTGTGGCGCTCGGGGGCTCTTGGCTTTCCCGCCTGATTCGCAAACCAGTCATTAGCGTCGAGTACCTCGTTGCGGAAGTATTCGAACAGACCCCCATGAAAACTATTAGTTCCGGAACGAGTCGTAAGGATGATTTGCCCTCCAGGTGAACGCCCGAATTCGGGAGCAAAGGAAGAAGTCTCGACACGGAACTCCTGCAGATCATCCACCGAAACGAGACTGCTAGTGCCCCCAAGAGCACTGAAGGCCTGAGCCGACCCGGCACCGGAACTTCCGATATTCGCGGTTGGGCCCACGCCAAAGTTGGCCGAGACACCGTCGACGGAGAAGCTGTTTGCGTTGGTTCTTTGTCCCGCAATGCTGAACTGGCCTGGCGAGGAAGCGACGCCAAAGGGCGCTCCAGTGATGACTACTCCCGGTGTCAATTGGAGCAGAGTATTGAAACTGCGCCCGTTGACCGGTAACTGATCGACGAAATTTCGGTCGATAACGGTACTTACCGAAGCGTCTGTCGTGTTCAAGGTCAGGCTGTTTGCCTCTACCGTGACACTCTCAGATACCGATCCGATCTGAAGGCGGAAGTTCTGTTCGATGTGATCTTGGACGTTCGCGATCATCCCGAGAAAATCTACCTGCTTGAATCCGTTTCGTTTGATCGTAAGGTTGTACGGTCCCGGCTGAACGCTCGCGAACACGTAGATCCCCGCATCGTTTGTTCGAGCCGTGATTGTGGTTCCTCGCGTGACGCTCTGCAGTGCCACCTCGCAATCCGGCACGATGCCGCCTGCTTCGTCCGTAACCAAGCCGGAGATTGTCGCAGTCTCAGTCTGCCCCATGGCAGCGCACACAAAACACACCAGACACACGATAAACCCACAAGCGAACCGCTTCGCGCGCATTGTTTTCATCTTCGCTTTTCTGCCCCCTATTCTGGTATGCCCGCGAAGTTGGAATAATTCGCCACTCCCTTGTCATTTTGTCGGTAGCGTAATGTAGATGCCTTTTCCACGCTGAGTTATTGACTGCCGAGAAAGTTCTATTCCCATAATTTCTTCCTCGTGGTGGCACTTTATCGCCCGGGCAGTTCGTTCAGGGAGATTGCAAGCGACAGAGGACAAGACGCTGGCATGCGCCTAGCGGTGATCACCACCGGGGAGAGAGAAAAAAAGCATTGGCAAAGATAGTTGCGTCGTGATCGGCAAGAGTCGTCGCCTTTCACGGCGAAACTCGTCCCTCAAATAAGGCTACGGATGATTCGCCGGACTTCCGAAGTAAGCGTAGAGAACCTTCTTCCCGTGAGGTTGGTCGTAGCTCTTGCTGGCCGATTCAGCGGTTACAAAAACGGAGTTTATTTGGGTCAGCACCTTTGCATCGTCAAAGGTCATCGCCCAACGATTCTGTCCAGAGTCATCCTTGTGCAGGATTCCAAGACTGTGAGTATTCTCCTTCACGCCAGCTTTGCCGCCCCAAACGTGGAAGACAACATTGGTCTTGAACCGCCTCGGATCGTCTAAATCGTAGGCGTAAAACACGAGCGACTGCTGCTCGATGTAGAAGACTCTGCCGAAAGATCGTGACCGCTTTCCGTTGGGGTCCGCGTCGTAAACGTCCACGATGTGAAGATTCCGGGAGGCAGCGAGTTCTCCCATTTCGCTTTTCGCGGATTTCAGGTCGCGTTCCCGCTGCAGATCGGCTTCCGTCAATGCCAGTTTGGAACTAAGGTCGGCGTTCTCCTGTTTTTGAATTCCAAACTTGATTTCCGACTCGGCAAGACGTTGACTCAACCGATTCACGTCCGCTTGTAGCGTTGGAGCTTGTTCGCTCACTGGATGCGATTCCTCGGTCGGTCGATTCACCGTTTGCGTTGTCATCGCCGCAAGCTTTTCCCTGCCCGCCGCCAGTTCCTTGTTCAGCAACTCGCGTTCAGTCTGCGCGGTTGTCAGTTCCAGCCTCATGGCCACCAGCTTGGCTTCGAGCTCGGTTTTCTGTTGTTCCAATTGGTTCACGCGATCGGGCGCCGCTGGTGTCTTGGTGACGGGAGACAAGGGAATGTAGGCGGGCGGAGCGCTTGGATGAACCTCGGCTAGCTTCGGGGGCGGCTGAACGGTTTTTCGAGTTCCTGCGTAATAGGCACTGACGACCGCCACGAGACACGCTGTGTTTATGGCGAGCGGCCGCCAAAATGGGCGTGCGACTTTCGCTTTCGACCTTGGTTCGCCGCGCAGTTTTTCTTCGACGATGAGTTGGAAGCGCGGCCGCTCCTGAGGGGCGTCGCTCGAAGAAAATGGCCGGAGAGACTTCCCGTTTGCTCCATTCACCGGCTCCGATGCAAGCCGCGCAAGGAAACGGTCACGCATTCCGGGCGGTGGCACGAGTCGACGGTCCGGCGCGTGTTTCTCGGCAAGCAGCGGCATAACTTGCACGCTGACTTGGGCCACGGACTCCAGGTACTTGCGGCAGCGTTCACAATGGGCAATGTGCTCGTCGAGTTCGCACATCTGCGCGCCGCCGAGTTGACCGGTAATGGCCAGCGCGCACATCTCTTCAAACCGGCCATGTCCCGCTGGCCAGAACTTGCTTACCCAAGTCGATCGATTCGCGGAGCCCAAGACCGTCCTATCCTTTCCCATTGGAGATCCCAAATAGTCTTCGTAAAACCGCAATACCGCGCTGCAATTGGTGCCGCACCGCGTGCGGAGACTCACCGAGCTGACGAGCGATCTCTTCCGCAGTAAGGCCCTGGTAGTAGGTCATCTCGACGACTTCCCGTTGGCGTGGTTTCAGTTTCTCAAGCATCTGTTCCGCGAGGCGAACCGTTTCCGGCAACTCACCCCAGGATGGCCGACCGGAACCGATTTCGACCGCGGCTTCCAGATTCTCCCAACTATAGAAGTGATTCGAGACAAGGTGACGTTTCCTATGCAGCGCCCGGTGATAGGCGTACTGGAGTATCCACACTTTGAGTATGCCCTTGCGGGAGTCGAAATTCGCCATCGCGCGGAAAATGTCGAGAAAGACGTTTTGGACGACATCTTCGGCTTCTGCGGGATCGCGGACAATGCGCACAGCAACATCGAAAACAAGCAAATGGTAACGGTCGAAAAGGACAGTAATGGCGTCGTGATGGCCGACACTGGCGTGTCGCATCAACTCTTCATCCGAGAGCTGGCGCAACTCGTCGGACGGAACGTTTTCGTGTTTCGAGAGGGTCATTCCGAGAACCACCCACTGCGCTCTCCGGGGCGAATCGCAGCTGGCTATCCACTGTCTATAACACAAACGCAAGATGGAAAGTTCGAGTTTATTTGCAGTTACGGGTGGCCAAATGTTCCCACCGCGCGGGCATACTCTAATATGTCCCCCTCGGCAAGGTTAGTTATACGGTACGTAGTACGTCAGTACTACTCAAACCAAAAATCGCCACCCCGGCGGACGCTTTTTTGCGATTTTCCTGTTCGATCAGACCCTCAAGCGCGCACCTCAGTTTTCTTATGGTGTAGTCTCTACGATCCTGGCGGCCTAAACAGTCTTACCTCCCTCCCCTTCGGCTGATTCGCCATCTTGCCTATTTCTTTGCGCAGACTGGCCGCCTAGCCCATCGCCACTTCGAGTAGAGCAAACAGAGCACTGTGAAGGCGGGAGCAAGATCATGTCCCAACGGGCTATCTGCCGTTGCCCGTTATGCCAACTGGAACGGCACATCATCAACCGGCTCGAACAGGAAGACAGCGTTCGCTGGTTCCGGGAATTGACCGCACGTACCGCAAGCCTCAGTGGATTCGGGACGATGCGAGAATTGATCGCCTACGCTCACTCCGCCGGGCGCGATGCCGATAAGCGGCGAGTGTGTGACGGTGGCTACATCGCATTGCTTCGGGAACTCTCCTCAGGCGAACATACAGATTTGTTGCACAGCCTCTTGTTGCGAATGCTGGCTCCCGGTTTGCATAGAGAACTGAGGGGAATGATGGCCGTCAGCTTTCCCGGAATCGATCGGAACGACCTAACGCAACAGTTAATCACAAACTGCTTCGAGATTATGCGCTCTCCGGGAATCCTGAAGAAAAATTCCTATATCGCAGCGTCCCTCGTCGAATGGACCAAGCGTGGCACCTACCGCTGGGCAATTCGCCAATATCGAACCACGGACAACGAAGAGACGCGCATAGTCCTCGACGACGTATTTGAAGCTCGTGACTCGCAAGGCTTCGAATCCAAAGTGCACCTTCGCGAGCTGCTCGAAAAGGCGCTGGCCGATCGAACTATTTCCGCGGACGATGTGAAGCTCCTCACCGCCTATGAGATCGAGGGAGTCTCTGGCGAAGAGCTTGGCAAGCTGGCAGTCTGGGAAGCGCACAAGCGACCGAGCAAAGGGACCGCCCGAGTGACCACGACTCTCTCGGCAGTTGCTGAACCGCGCTTGTCGACGCCGACCTTTGTACAGCAAGAGAGGCCCGTTATCGCGGGCCTCTCCATTTGTCTGTCTACTCGCTCGGCGCAATTGCCGCGAGAATCTCGGCGCTCGTGCGCTGAATGCATTCGAGCGAGGAAGCAAGTGTTTCCTTGTCTCCTGTAGTCGAGCGGGTGGCCGACCTGAAAGACTTTCGCCAAACCGGCTTCTTCGGCATTTGGCTAGCCTTGGCCCCCGACGACTCCCCTCTCCTTCTCCGCGACACCGGCAACCAGGAAATCTACGCCCTGGACTGGCAGGCCCAGTAACTCACACTCGCCGCTCCGATCCGCGTTACGCCGAACTGGTACGCAAGATTGGCTTCCCGCAGTGAGGGCGGGGCGGGATTGCCCAACGTAGATTCGGCTAAGACGTGAGTCCTCCACAATCGATGTCAACTGTCCTCGGGAGGCTCATCGCTTAGGTGAACGATACTTCTTCGCCTTGATATACAAACGGACGGGTAACCGCATTTTCTAAGAGTGCTTCAGGAAAGACCGATGTATGATTCGACATCTAGCCCGCGTACGTCACGTTCACCGTGCGAGGAATTATCGGGACCGAGGCGCGGACCTTCCGAGATTGGGTCACCCCACAAGTACACGAATCCCATGGCAGATTGGCAAATGCGAGAAAAGAGGCCGCTCCGAGGACCGGTGCGTGAGGAAGCGAGCCCGCCACCCAAAAACTACATCACGCCCGCCGGGTTGCAGCGACTGAAAGATGAGCATTCGTTCCTATTGAGTCGCGAGCGGCCCGCGGTGGTTGAGGTCGTAGCGTGGGCTGCTAGCAACGGGGACCGCAGTGAAAACGCCGACTACCTCTACGGCAAGCGACGGTTAAACCAGATCGATTCGCGGATTCGCTTTCTCACGAAACGCATTGACGCGGCCGTGGTCGTCGATCCCGCCGCTCGGCGGCCAGCGTCAGTCGCCACGCGCGTTTTCTTCGGCGCAACCGTGACCTACAAGGACCCCTCCGGCCTCGAACACGTCGTCTCGATCGTTGGTATCGATGAGGTGGACCTCGACCGTGGCTACATCAGTTGGCGCTCGCCTCTCGGCAATGCGCTGATGAAGGCGAGCCCCGGTGATCGCGTGGATCTGCGCGCGCCAGCAAAGACGGAGCACCTTGAGATTATCGAGATCGAATACGCGCCGATTCCGATGGATCCTTTCCGCGAACCGCTTGGAGCTCAGTCGAAGCCCAAAGTCGAACGCTCCTAACCAAGCCGCACCACGGCGATGCGGACTTGGAGATAGTGCATCCGCCCGCAGACAAAAAGCCGTGAGAAGCGATTGCGGACGGATGACGAGCAAGTGGGAAGTAATCCCAGCACGCCCGATTCGCACCATTACTTCCCGCTTGCCGACTAACCGGGAAGTGCCTCCAACCGGAAGACTGCGCCACTCGGTCCGGGGACTAGATTTATTGTCAACCCGGAGGCAGAATGCAATCCACAGGTCGTTTAGTATCTCTGGGAATTGCACCCGAGTAACGGCGAATGAGGCGGCGGTGGAAAAGTGAGGACGAACCCTTCAATACTCCCCGTAACGCCCTTTCACCGAATCAAGAGCCTGTGCGAGTCGTAAGCCGATGCCGTCCTTGAAGACGATTTCGCTCGAATCTAATGCTGTCATGGCCCCTTCCACGTAAAGCGCGCCGTGTAGATTTGCTTTATCCAGGACGAAATCGATACGGACCTAGGCGGGTCATCAATACCGTAGCTAACGAAGTAGCGAAAAAGAAACCCACCAGGATTGAGCCATAAGTACCGGAGCGATCGAACCCTAGCCCCATGAGCCACGGACCTAGTGCACCTGCCAAAGTATATGAGGCAAAGGCGTACCCATAAATCTCCCCAAACGCACGGAGACCGAAGTAGCGGCTGGTCAAGTAAGCAATAATGTCCACCTCGGCGCCCATTCCCAGACCGATCAGGAACACGGCGAGAAAAACCAGCGGAGTTCCAGCCGCTGCTCGCAAGAGAACGATTCCCAAGGACACCGCGCCGAATATGCTCATCGCCACGCGCGGGGCATAGAAGCGATCCAGCAAATACCCAGACGCTACTCTGCCGATCATTAGGGAGCTTCCCAAAACAGTGATGGCCAGCGCGATTCGCTTTGGCGATTGGCCCTGGTCGCTGAGCAGGGGGGCGAGATGCAACACGCACCCGTGGACGCTGACGCCGACGAGAAACACAGCGCCTACCATGAGCCAAAATTTTGCGCTGTGCCTCGCCTCCCGCCAACTGAGCCCTTCCTCGCTGTTTTGTTTTTGCGCGCCGCTTCTTGCCACGGGCGCGCCGTCGGGTAGCAGGCCCCTCTCTTCGGGAGACTCTTTCAGAAATAACGCGACGATAGGTACAGAAACCACTATGACAAGTAGCCCAATAACCATGTATGTTGAACGCCAACCGAGCATCGCAATGAGTCTCTGGGCGAAAGCGGGCATTAGGATAGCGCCAGAGCCAATTCCAACCATTGTGAACCCCAGGGCTAAGCCTCGGTGCCGGTCGAACCAGCGGGAGATGACTTTGACGTAGGGTATCGGTGCAGGCGCACTGCCCACAAAACCGAGCAAGCCAAAAAATAGGTAGAAACTCCAGAGTTTGCCTGAAAGGAGGGGGGCGGAAATCAGGAGCAACGCAAAAATTGTGGTCGCTATGAGGATGACGCTTCGAGCACCAAACCGATCGGCCAGCCGTCCCACCAGCGGCGAGCTCATACTCGTCATTAGGTTAGCAAGCGTGAATGCAAGAGAAATGCTGGCGCGATTCGAATGCAAGTCTTGCGTGAGGGGTTTAATGAAAACGCTAAACGAATAGACGATGATGGGGGCGTAGCCAAGACCAAGACCGATTGCAGCAACTACGACAATCCACCAGCCGTAGAAAAACTTCGGATGCTTGCCCATTCCAGATTGCTTCACACCGGATGACTCACAGAGATGCGCGTTTTCGTGCGAAGGATCAAACTCGTGCGCTCCGTTCAGGAACGAGTTTCTTTTCGTTTTCTTCCCCAAACCTGAACGAACAAATGTGAGATCACAAGCGTATCAGTGTCGTGCAAATGGAGCTTCAGTTCAGTCAGCTGCTCGTGGAATTCGGCCTCCGTCATTAGCCTTTCCGCGAGTATGCGATCTTTTACGTTCTCAAGAAAATCGCACAAAATGTTGCGCCGATTGTTGCCGGGCGGGTAGACATGAATCACCGGATCGACCTGAATGTCGGTGAGACCGGCCGCCCGAAACATTTGGTGGGTCTTTCTTCCCACGAACAAGTCGATCCCGTTGTTGCGGGAGTACGCCAGGAAGACTTCCAACAGCCGATCCCAGGCGCGGGAAGGCGGATTACAGAGGAACGCTCCCCAGTCAGCCTCATGGCTGGCGATTACGCCTCCGGGCCGTGCTAGCGCAATCATCTCTTCCACCACGCGCTGCGGCTCGGGCACGTTGACCAGAACAAGGCGGGCGTGAACCACATCAAACGAATCTCTTGGCAGACCGGTTGATTTTGCATCTGCCTCCAGCACTTCCACATTTCGTAGCTGACGTTCGGCGACGAACTTCCGTGCCAACCGAACGGTCGATTCACTCCGTTCGAGTCCCACAACCGTTCCCTTCGGACCGACCCGTTCCGAGAGCAGATCGAGAATCCCTTGCGGTCCGCAGCCGACGTCAATTGCCTGGTCGCCGGGCCGGATGTCGAGTTGATCGAGAAGCCGCCTAGAATCCGGCGCGAGTTCGTGGGGCTGCCTCCGGAGACGTTCCTCCTCATTCGCACTGTGTCCCAGGAGATACTCGTCAGGTTGTGGCTTTCGATTTGACATAGCGTCCCCTTCAACCAGCAACGTGCTGTTGCCTCGGCTTCGGTTAGTCTACAACATTGAGGAGAGGAGCCGGCCGCGTGCAGGGGAATATATCCAACTAGACTAGGAGGTGACTTCCATCTCAGCCGAATAGCGGTGCCTCTCGGGATTGTTCCCGAATCACGGGCAAACAGGAAGGAACCACATTACTTCTCGTTTGCCGACCACACGCTCGGAATCGTCGAGGTTCATCCGCGGGCAATACCGGGATGAGGTCTGGACTAGTATCCATACGGTATGGTTGACAGCGTTCGCGGTTGGATCTAGGCTTCGCGTGTATTTAGCGAAGGAAACTGCAAGATGCTTATATTGCCTACTGTGCGGTCTGGAGGGCTAATCCTGCTCGTCGCGCTTCTCCGATCTCCGGCTGCCACAGTGGCAGTACCGCCGCCTTCCTCCGTCCAAGCGAGCGCCATTGGCGCAGATGCGACAGCTGGCAAGCATTTGTTCGAGCGCCATTGCGCGGTGTGTCACGGTATCGAAGGCAAAGGTGGGCGAGGGCCTGGTCTCAATCGAGCACAGCTCGCCCACGCGCCCGACGACGTGGCGCTAAAGTCAGTAATCTCGGATGGCATTTCGCCTGACATGCCGGATGGCTGGTTTCTGACGGAAGAAGACGTGGCGAACCTGGCAGCTTACGTGCGCTCGCTCAGTAAGATCCCATCCGAGCCGCTGCCCGGCGATACCGTGCGCGGTGCTCGCGTCTACGCCAACGGTGGCTGCAGCAACTGCCACATCGTCGCTGGTGCTGGCTTTGGCTATGGCCCGGAGCTCTCGAATATCGGTATACGACGCAGCGCTCCCTACATAAGAAAGGCTGTTGTCAAACCTGGCGCGACCATGCCCGAAGGCTTTCTTCTGGTCGAGGCCACCACTCCTGCTGGCGACAAGATTGAAGGTATTCGGGTGAATGAGGACACCTTTTCAATCCAAATCAAAGACGCAACGGGCCAGTTCCACAGCCTGCGCAAGCAAGACTTGAAAGAATTGCAGAAGCTACGCGGCGAGACTCCCATGCCCTCTTACGAGGGAGTCTTCAACACATCCGAACTCGACGACTTGGTCGCTTACCTTGCCTCGCTGGGAAAAAAACAATGAAATTAGCGTTTGCTGTATTCCTGTGTGCCACTGCGTTTGGACAGGTGCCGTTCGATCGCATTTCGAACGCCGACAAAGAACCGGGTAATTGGTTAACTTACTCCCGGAATTACCAGGGACATCGCTTCTCGCCACTGACTGAAATCACAGCGGAAAATGTAAGCCGTCTGAAGGTGAAATGGGCGTACCAGTTCCCGGATCCGAACAACGAAGTCTCGCCACTAGTCGTCGACAATATTATGTATGTTAGCGGGCCCAACTCTGCCACCGCGCTCGACGCACACACCGGACGCGTGCTCTGGACCTGGAAACGTCCTCTACCATCTGATTACCGCAGCATTGGGTTCGGTCACGTGAGCCGTGGAGCTGCGGTGCTCGAGGATAAGCTCTATGTTGCAACTTTAGATTGTTATCTCGTAGCGCTTGATGTGAAGAGCGGCATCGAGCGCTGGGCGGTCAAGGTTGCCGACTACAAAACCGGTTACAGCATGACCCTGGCGCCCCTCGCGATCAACGGCAAGGTCGTGGTCGGCGTCAGTGGTGGAGAAGCGGGTACACGCGGCTTCGTGGATGCCTACGATGCCAAGACCGGGAAACAAGCATGGCGTTTCTGGACGATTCCAGGCCCGGGCGATCCCGGACACGATTCGTGGACGGGAGACAGCTGGAAAACTGGCGGCGGGCCCACTTGGGTTACGGGGACTTACGATCCAGAGTTGAACCTGGTCTTTTGGGGGGTGGGCAATCCAAGTCCCGATTGGAACGGCGATCCACGAAATGGCGATAACTTATATACGTGCTCGCTGCTGGCCCTCGAGGCCGATACTGGACGCCTCCGCTGGTACTTCCAGTTCACACCTCATGACACCCACGACTGGGATTCTAATCATGTCCCGATTCTCTTCGACACGAAGGCCGGTGACCGCAAGCGCAGATTAGTCGCAATCGCCAACCGTAATGCGTTCTACTACGTCTTGGATCGTGTCACAGGAGAATTCGTTGCAGGTCGCCCTTATGCAAAACAGACTTGGGCAACGGGTCTCGATGCGAAGGGTCGGCCTATCCGATTACCGGGTGCCGAACCTACAGAAAAGGGCACCCTTCTTTACCCGAACGCGAACGGCGCTACGGTTTGGTTCAGTCCATCCTACAGTCCTCAAACTGGTCTGGTGTACGTCGCGGTTCGTGAGATCGGCGCGACGTACTTCAAACGCGATATGGAGTACAAGATCGGCACGTTCTACGCAGGTGGTGGTGAGAACGAATTGCCCGCAGACGATTCGTTCGGCGCCATCCGCGCCCTAGATGCGGCAACCGGAGCACTGCGCTGGGAGTTCAAGCTGCACTCTCCGCCTTGGGCAGGTGTGCTCTCAACTGCTGGAGGCCTGGTATTTTCCGGCTCTGACGAGGGAAACTTCTACGCACTCAACGACCAAACAGGAAAAGCGCTGTGGAATTTCCAGACGGGGGGGCGCATCGGGTCAAACCCGATCGCCTTCAGCGTGGACGGACACCAGCTAATTGCTATCAGCGCCGATCGCGTGCTGTATGTTTTCGGACTCTGAGCAGTCTATGAATGGCCGGCGCGCCGCTAGGCACCAGAACTGCTGCAAAACAGTCTGAATCAAGTCAAAATTGATGCCGAATCTCTTTGAAAGTCGTGGCTTGCGCCGATTATGGGCGAGTCACGGGCCACCCGGAAGTAACGCGCCATCCGGCGTTGTTGACAGAAGTCCGCGCGATACACACCGCGATACACATTTAACGTTGTCTACGACGTACTTCCAATGACTTGCGGTGCCGTCCGTGCTCTTCCATGTCGTTGAAAGCTGTCACGGCAGAGGTCGCGAGTTCGAGTCTCGTCGTCCCCGCCATTCTTTCCAAAAGACTTAGGTTGATTTCGCTTAAACCATCGAGGGTGCAAAAGGGTGCATTTTTGCACCCCTTTTCGTTTGTTAGAACCGTTTTCACGTGCGCGGCTTTCACGAACCAGGGCGAGCACCGCCGCCTGCGCAGCGTGTTTTGCTGGCGAGATCGCCTGCGTGTAGATATCCAGCGTAGATCGTAACGAGGAATGTCGCAACAGCTCTTGCATCACTTTGAACTCTGTGCCGACGCTTCGCAGCAGAGTCGAGAATGTGTGCCGAAAAGTATGCCATCCAAATCGCTTCTGAATCCCTAATCTTTGCGCAACTGGACGAATGTATTTGCGTAAAATCGCCTGGCCCCATATTGGTTTCCGACCTCGGTGCCGTCTGCTCGCGAAAACCCAGTTCGTCGGCCCCGATATACCGGGAGGCTTCTTTCCATTTCGCAAGTGCCTCCAAAACAGTTGGATGAACCGGCACAGGCTTCTGTGAGGATTCTGTTTTGCAAGGACCCACCACTCCGCACACGATCGAGCGCGTGACGCTCATTGCCATTTGAGCAAAATTGATGTCTCCCCACTTCAATCCGAACAGCTCGCTCTGCCGTAACCCGGTCGAGGCTACGACGAGCACCAGCGTCCGCTCACGCAAGCCCAGATTATTGATTAGCGCCTTTATTTCAGGCGGTGTCGGCACACTTGGCGTGGTTCGCCGCTTTGCACCTTGGCGGACCAACTGGATAGGATTTCGGTCGAACAGTTCATGACGGCACGCATGGTTGAAAAGCACCGACAGGATATTGCGAATTTTCGCGCAACTACTCTTTGCGAGTGGTAGCCGACGCAGCCATGACTCGACTTCCATTGTTCTCACTTCAGAAAGACGTACACCTTCCCAATGTGGGACGATCCATCTTTTTATGTATGCCTTGTAAGCTCTCTTCGTGGAATAACTCCGCCAGAGATTGTCGCTAGTCAATTCGCACTGAATAAAGTGATCGCACACTTCAGCAATAGTCATCGGGAGAGCGCATCGCTTGAGTCCGTTCGTGTTGATTTCTGTCAACAATCCCGCGACTGCTTTGCGGGCAGACTCCGCGTCGGCGTATTGGCAGACTGTGCCGATCACTCTCCTTCGATAGATGCGTTTCCCGAAAGGCCCTCTGTCCGCCCAACGGAACTGCCAAACGTCTGGACCTCGTTTTCGACCACTCCTAATAAGACTCCCCTGTTGCATTCCTGCCTCCAGCATCGCAGTTGCGATGCGGAGGAATTCTTACGCAATCAGGGGGAGGATTAGGCTTGCTGGAGCTTCGGAAGTGAATTGCTTTGCGGCGGTAGCGTTCTCGTCACAGTAGATGAATTCTCTCTTTCAATCACTTCCGTGCCTCCGCGACCATCCACATTTGTGTACGGCGGTTTTAGGAAGCGACCGGAACGGCGGGTCATAACTTATCGGTACCAATTCGGCCAGCTCTCTTGAAACCAACTCGTCCGGGTCAATGAGTGTAATGCAATGTTTCAATAATTACGATACGGCTCACAGCAATTCCATTTCATTCACCCGTTCGACTGCAAATCGTAGGAACGTTACCGCATCAGCTTTGCGCTTCATCTCGCCGCCATAGGCCAAACGCTCGGCTTCTTCTATCAAGTTTTTCCACTGTGGATACGTTGCTTTGGCCCACTGACCAGCGACCTTTTTAGAACCCGGCTGGCCATGAATAGCCGTGTGCAGGATGCGGCACAGATTTAAAACCAGATACGACTGATAATGGCTATTCGAGAGCCAAACTCCGTCATCAGCTTTCGGCACCCATTCTTGAAACAAATCTCTGGCACTGGCTTGTCGCACGATGTGGATGTCAATCGAGGGTATCAGCTCATTGAAATCAGGCCCCTCAAGCGCGATGCCATGCTTGGAGAGAAGGTAATGATTGATGATCCATTCATTCCCCGCTGGCGCCTCGGCGTACAAAGTGTCAAATCCCCACCACGGTCGCGGTGTTGCAGGAGGCGCCAATTCACGCATGAGTTCGAAAGGAACGTAGGAGCACTCAATCCGGTCTGCCCATTGAGGACGGCGTCCCTCCATCTGTCTGTGCAACTCTTCAACCGATCTGAGTTCGTCTTCCGTCAGTGGACTCCGAACGACTGCCTGCAAATCTATATCGCTTCTTTCCGGCACGAAATCTCCGTAGGCTAGCGAGCCGGACAGATACAGCCCGACAATCTTTTTGCCGAGCAAGCGCTTCCGTCCCTCTGCCCACTCGGTGAGCATACTGTTGATCGCAGGATATGGAGTTACGTTGTTCATTCGCCAACTCTGTCATACGAATCTTAGCCGCAATATCATCTGTACGAGAACAGGCCATAGGTAAGTTTGCGCCATCTGTTCGCCCCAATCGGGCATTTTGGGTGCTATGGCGATTTATCAACAGTTGACCCTCTGGGAGACACTGACGCCCTACGCTGAAACAATACCTCCACGGCAGCGCGCACGCTCGTCTTTACTATGTTCCGTTCGAGTCGCAGTGGTTGATCTTATGCCCCATTCAACCAACCGCCGGTAAAGCCTGCTCGCTTCAAACCACGCACCAGATTGGGCACTTTGCGGGTGGCGTTCCAGATGATCCCCGTTTTGTAATTCGCGATCATGCCTAGAATCGGCCCCTGATTGTCGCTAAGATAATCATTGTCAACCCAGCCTAAGCGCCCATCAACGCTGCCTGACCTAAGGCTGACATGGGTATCACGGAAGCTAGGGTTGAACGAATCGAAAAAACCGTACGTGCCGTAAAGCCGCCCATCTTGGAAATTGCGTAAGGCCCATAGGCCGCATAGCCATAAAACTGCGTCGGCTTGCCTTTGAAATTTATGACTAGATCACCTGGTCCATCGCAGGCGCTGAGGCCCCAGATGTCCTTGGAATAACTATCCCAACCCATGGGGTTGGCAATGGCATAGTTGCGCTGCGCATAGGTGGCGCGGCGGGAATTCTCGAAATAGTCAAACCCGGCCGCGCGCGTGGTCGCATCATAGATGCCGCGATAGTCAACCCACACGGCCCCATATTGATGCGCAAAGTGCGGCGCAAAGGAGAGGTAGCGGTTCGCACCTTCTCCGCGCCAATACTTTGGGAAGGGCGC
>Ga0193726_1000234_pt1 | contig 73947 bp, 66 predicted proteins | sample H2c1metaG_FD_144928 | JGI IMG/M metagenome (GOLD analysis project Ga0193726, IMG submission 144928) | Soil microbial communities from a riparian zone of the East river system, Colorado, United States - H2c1 | ecosystem: Environmental > Terrestrial > Soil > Riparian zone | place: USA: East River... | reverse complement strand
CGACACGCCGGCGGTTTGTCCGCCCGGCTCGCAGCGGGTGAAGAAGACCGCCAAGTCGATCCCGGCGCTGGGCGACGGGCCGACCAAGGACAGCCAGGAATGGAAAGGCGCGCAGGCGACGGTGCGGCTTTGGTACGTCGATCCACTCAAGGATCTTCCGAATGGCGGAGAGCGATCGTACATGACCGTGTTCACGCACGATCATTTTTCGCCATCGACACACCAGGAAGCGGGTCTATATGGCGGTGTGCTGATTGAGCCCAAGGGTTCGGCCTGGACGGCGCTGAACGGCGCCCCGCTCGGCAAGGGACGCGATGACGGCGGCCCCACCAGCTACGCCGCCAACATTCTGCCTCCGGCCGCAAGTCCGGAAAAAAGCTACCGCGAGTTTGCGCTGGCCTGGGCCGACACCCAGCTCGTCTATAATAATGTCAGCAAGACCCGGCCCGACTGCTATCCGGTTGAACCGTCCGCGCCCGGCTGCGTTCCGGTCGCCTCCGGCAAACAATATACGGGCTGGGCCGATACCAGCGTCGTCAGTGGCGTTACCGTTACCAACGCGGTCAATCCGGCCACTTCGACGTTTTCAGGCGCGGTTCAGCCGCTGGTGATCGCCGATTTCGGCTCCGGCACGTTTTCGATGAACTATCGCAACGAGCCGTTGCCGCTGCGCTTGAACGGCGCGAACACCGCGGTCGATCCAAATGCCGGCGATGCCGCATGGTCCTACGCCTCGATCAAGGGACGCAATACCGCCTTCGCCAATCAACCGAAGCCGGGGGACAAGATCAATCCGGACTGCAAGGACAGTTTCTGCTTCACCTATCCCACCACTGCGATCAGCGACGGGATGAAACCCGAAGATCCCTATACGCCGCTGTTGCGCGCGTATCCGCAGGACCCTGTGCAAATTCGATTGCTGGCGGGTGGCTTCACCACCATGCACGACGTCATCACCCATGGGCTGCCGTGGAAGTTCGAACCCTACAATCCGAATTCCGGCTGGCGCGAGAGCCAGCTCACGCTGTTGAGCGAACATTTCGAACTGCATCTCAAGCCGCCGCGCGCGGGCGACTATCTTTACAGCACCAGCGCTTCCTATGAAGGGATGACGAACGGACTGTGGGGGCTGTTGCGCACTTATCCCTATGGTGGCCCGTCTGACGTGGCGCGACCCGACCTCGCGCTGCTGCCGTCCAATCCGAAACCGGCCGACCTGCCGTTCACGCCGCCCGCGGTGTCCGCGCAGTGCGGCGGCGGCGCGCCATGCGTGCGCGAATTCGGAGTGACAGCGCTGACCATCGCCCAGGCGCTCGGGCAGGACGTCGCGCTGACCTACAACGGCCGTGGCCTGACATTGAGCACCGGCGTTGCAGCGAATGAGGTCCTCAACGATCCGATGGCGATCATCTATGTGCGCAACGAGGACCTGTGCCAGCAGCTGTCGGCCGGGTGCGTGCCTGGCGGAGCGTTGAAGCGTGGCGTCAAGGTCGAGCCGCTGGTGCTGCGCGTCGCGGCCGGTGACGTGGTGAAGGTCACCTTGACCAACGCCGTCGACGTGAATGCACCGACGTTCACAACGGCGATATCCGGCGCGCGGCCGGGCATGCCCTATACCAATCCCTATGGCTCCATCAATCTGCTTCCGTCGACGAACATCGGGCTGCATCCGCAACTGCTGGCGTTCGACGTGAAAACCGACAACGGCGTCAATCTGGGTGACAATCCGGCCAGCACCGTCGCGCCGGGGTCAACCCCGCGGACCTACACCTGGTATGCCGGGACGATGGAGGCCGGGCCCGACAACACAGTGAAGGCGACGCCGGTCGAGTTCGGCGCGCTCAACCTGATGCCGGCGGACCCGCTCAATCATCCCTATCGCGGGCTGTTCGGCGGTCTCGTGGTCGAGCCGGCCGGCTCGACTTGGGTTGAGGATCCGGATAGCCATATGTCGGCAACGGTGTTTGCCGCCGACGGCTCGTCCTTCCGCGACTTCGTGGTGATCGGCCAGGACGATGTCGACATTCTGCTGAACAACAATTCGAACTATGCCGCCGGCAACGCCCTGTCCGCGGTGAACTACCGGACCGAGCCGGCGATCTATCGCTTCGGTCAGTTGCTGGCGACGAAATTTCCCAATTCGTTTCCTGCAGGGGAAACGATCGCCAATTGGAACGACTTGACGGTCAATAGCACCGCCAAGCCTCCCATCAACGATCTCGCGACCCTCGGCGGCATCAACTGGGCCGACGTGAGCACCAAGGACTATATCGCCAACTCTTTGGTCAGCGGCGCCGATCCGGAGACGCCGATCTTCCGCGCGCCCGCCGGCATGCCGGTCCGCTTCCGCCTGCTGCATGCAGGCGGCAACGGCGACAATCAGCAGGTGTTCGAGTTGAGCGGTCATGCCTGGCAGGCCGAGCCCTATCAGAAGGACTCGACCGTGATCGATACCAACAAGGCCTCGCCCTATTTCGGCGTGACCACCGGATATGGCGTGACTTCGCATTTCGACGTGCTGATTCCGTCGGCCGGCGGAGTCTCCAGGATGCCGGGCGATTACGTCTATCGCTCCTGGACGGCCGACCAGTTCCAGGTCGGCTTCTGGGGATTGTTCCGGGTGGCGCAAACCCTCGGACCGGCAGGCGGCGTGTTTCCCGACACGGTAGCCGTGACCGGCGTCGCTCCGGCCGAGAGCGGGAAGTTTGCGGCGTCCGGCTATGTCACGATACGCCCGGCGCGGTTACCGGGAGAGCGGGTCTATGCGCGCGAACTTCGCCTCGAGGTCGATGGGGCACCGATGAGCGCGCCGGTCGGATCCGACGGCCGTTGGACGCTGGCGCTGGACAAGCAGCCGACGCGGATCAACGTGACCTCGCCCTATGGAGGCGTCGCGCAATGGGAACGTGGTGTTGCGCCGCGGCTGATGGCTGCGATGACAACGACGGCGCCGGCGCTTGCGCCAGTGCCGCCTCGCGTCAAGATCCGGAACCGGCGTCACATCGGAATGATGCAGTGAACCATCGGGTAGAGCGGCGTCGGAATTCCGCGTCTATTATTGCGGCGGTTGCGCTGCTGCAGCTTGCCGCATGGGATGCGCCCGCGGCTCGTGCCGATCAGGCTGAGGCTGCCGGCATTCGCATCGGCTTCGCGCTATCTGCGCTGAAGTCGGAAGCGGCGCCGGCCGCCGGCCGCGACGCCAATTTCGCCTTCACGCTTACCACGGGCAATAACGCTGCGCCGCTGCGCGGCGCCAAGCCCGCGGCTTGGCTGGTGCCGCATGCTCCCGGCGTCGGTCTCGATGACCGGCAATGCCGCCGCACCGCGGCTGCCTTCGTACGCGGCGCGAACCTGGCCGTGCCGGCGGTCGATCTCAACACTTTCTACGTCCTGGCACTCGGCGGCGACGCCAGCGTCTCGATCATCGATCCGCGCATCGGCTTCGGCGGGTCGCGTCTGATTAGCCTCGCCACCTTCGACGCGAACGCGATCGACTGGGCGCTGACGCCGGACCAGACCGTTCTCGCGGTGGCGCAGCCGTCGGCCGACCAGGTCGCGCTGATCGACACCAAGGATTGGAGCGTCAAGGCCAGGATCAAGGTGCCCGGAGCCGCGCGTCTAGCCCTCACGCCCGATGGACGTTTCCTGCTTGCTTCCACCCGCGCCGATTCAGAGGGCAACGAGAGCGGGATCGCTGTGATCGATCTCGCCGCTCCGGCAGCAACGCCGTCGCGCATCGCTACCGGCGCCGGCCCGCACGACATCGCCATCGACGCCGAAAGCCAATTTGCTTTCGTGACCCATGCCGCGGCAGACACGATTAGCGTGATCGATCTTGCAACAAGGCAGATCGCTCGCACCGAGCGGACCGGTCATCGGCCGGTTGCGCTGGCCTATTCGGCGCTGGCCCGGCGCGCCTACGCGGCGGCGGAAGATGGCAGCGTGACGGTGATCGGCGCTGCATCATCGGCGCAGGTTGCCACCATCGCCGGACCGCCGGGGATTGCCGCGTTGCGATTTGCGCCGGGCGGACGTTTTCTGCTCGCTGCTAGCCCCGAAGCCGGCCAGGTCGTCGTGCTCGATACCGCGACCAATCGCATCGTGCAGCGCATCGAGATTGCCGGCCAGCCCGATGCGATCGGCTTCTCCGATCGCGTCGTCTATATCCGCCGCCGGGCCAGCGAGTTCGTTGATGCCTTCCCGCTCGACCAGATCGGCAACGAGGGCCGCACGCCAACTGCGATCAGTGTCGGGGTAGGGCAAATGGCGCTGGGCGCCGTCAGCGCAGCGGCACGCGCCGACGTCATGGCGCCGGTGCCGGGCGGCGACGGCATGGTGATCGCGAACCCCGGCGACCGTGCAATCTATTATTATCGCGAAGGCATGGCCGCGCCGTCGGGCAGCCTTTCGACCTATGGGCGCGAGCCGCGCGCGGTACAGATTCTCGACCGTCGCTTGCGCGAGGCCGAGCCCGGCGTCTACCGCACAATCGGTCGATTGCCGCGCGCGGGAAGCTATGATGTCGTGTTCTATCTCGATACGCCGCGGCTCGTGCAGTGCTTCGAGGCGCGCATCGAAGGCGACTCCGCCGGCACCGAGAGCGCGGCGGCGACACCTGAGGTGACCGACATGGTGTTGGGTGGTGCCCCGCGTGCCGGGACGCCGCTGGCGCTGCAATTCCGGCTGGTCAATCCGCAGACCGGCGCACCGATGAGCAGCGTCAGCGACGCGCGCGTCGTGAGCTTTGCGATTCCGGGGCGCAATGCCGCGCGCAGCATGGCACGGCCGCTTGGCGATGGCGCCTATGAGGCCGAGGTCACCGTGCCGGAGCCGGGTAATTATTACGTCTTCGTCGAAGCGCCGTCGGTCGCATTGGCGCCGGCGGCAGGCCGGCTCGTTGCGGTCGCGCCTTGAGGCCGGATGCATTTTTGATTGGATACTAAAAGGGGAACGACATGGCCGAGATCGAGACTGCCAAGATCGCTTACTGCAAGATCTACCCCGGAGTTGGAATCGCACGCATCGGCAACAGCCCGGACGAATTCTTTGTCGGTCCGGAAACGCCGGGAGAGCCGGCGTCGCCGATCGGCGGCTTCAAGGACAAGGCCGGCCGCATCAAGCGTCAGGCGGCGCGGTTTCGCCTCTATGCCTTCGACAAGGACAATGTCTGTATCGGCGAGGTCACGGCCGGCGAGCAGGTGGACATCACCTGGACTGTGCATCTTGCCAACGCCAAGCCGAGCTTCAACACCTTCCTCGGCCGGTTCTGGCAAAGCCAGTTTCCGAATTTCAACAAGTACAACCCCAAGGAAACGCCACTGCGAAACCAGGAGATCATGGATCCCGAACAGCGGCTCAAGCTGCTGGTGATTGATCCCGGCGAACGCTCGATCAAGCCGGGCGAAGACCCGGTGGAATTCGATACCGGCACGATCGGTCCGCTGCCCTATTCGGACATTCCGATACCGTCGAATCCCGCCAATGATCCCCTGGAGGGTTCGCGCGACGGCTGGTGGAATTGCCCGACCAACGATCAAATGCCCGGGCCGGTGAAAATGTCCGCCAAGGCGACCGTGCCACTAGGAACCTTGCGCGTCGATGAAAGCGGCCGGCTGCTGGTGCTCGGCGGCTACGGGCATACCGATACGCTGATTCCGAACAATCCCATCGGCCGGCTGATGGACAACAACTACTATGCCAACAACGACTACTGGTTCGACGACACCTCCGACGGTCCGGTCTCCGCGCAGTTGAAGATCGGCGGCAAGGCAATCGAAGTCAGGGATACGGCGTGGGTGCTGGTGACGCCGCCGAAATTCGCGCCGGCGGCCGAGTGCCTCACCACGCTCTACGACACCGCGATGGAAACCTGGGAGAAGAAGACGAATGGCGGCAAACTGCCGTCACGGCCGGTGTCGTTCACCCGCGACATCTACCCGATCCTGAAGCGGCTCGACGGCTTTCAGTGGCTCAACCACACCGTTTATCAGCACCACGGCGCCAACACCAACTACGATTTCGGCGATGTGAACGGTCCGCTGTTCGATCTGCTCCACACCAAGCTTCCCGCGAAAGACGTGCAGGCACACCAGGCGCGCGGTCACATCTTCAAACGGCTGCGCCCACCTGGCCTGGTACCGGCGACGGCGGACGCCCACGACACGCCGGAAGCCGCAGGCTATGCCAACTACCGCTTCATGCCGCAGATGTCGGGCGATGGCGGCGAGCCGACCACGCTGGAAGATCCGATCGGCACGCCTAACGACAAGGTGTTCGACTGTGAGACCGGGCAGCAGTGGCCGGTAACCGAGCCGACGACGGTGCTGGGCGGATGCTACGTCACATGGCTGACGCTGTCGGATCGCCAGTACGGCGATATGAAGTCGTGGGCCAATGGCGATTTCACCGCCGACTGGAACGGTCCGCCGCAGCCGGTGCCGCTCGAAAGCATGCCGGCCGCCGAACAGCCGGAAGCGCTCAACCGCGCGGCGTTCGAACCCTGCATCGGCGCGCCGTTCTATCCCGGTATTGAAATCACCTACATCGCGACCGATCCGGCGCTTTGGTCCGGCCCCTGCCGCATCGACGCCAAGACCACGAAGCCTGGCGGAATCACCTGCCACATGGCGCTGCCGTGGCAGTCCGACTTTGCCGAGTGCAACACCAATTGGTGGCCGAGCGCGCGGCCCGACGACGTGGTGTCGGAAAACGACCTCAACGCGGTCCTGACCGGCTACACCGCGACCGCCGAAGGCAGCCTCGCGCGCGCATTGTCGGTGCGGGTGCCATGGGCGCGCGGCATCCCGTCGGTGTCGCCGGGAATCGACAACGCCATGGTCAAGGCGTGGTCGCACTTCGGCTTCGTGGTCAAGCGCGAGGTCGGCAACGGCCAGACGGTCTATGTAGAGACCGAACGCTCGCCCTATTTCGGCAGCACCGAGCGGGACTTCTTCTATTACCTGATGAATATCGATTCCTATGCCGACTTCCTGCCGCGGGCGCGCCAACTGGTGCACCAGTATCTGGACCAGGGCCGCAAGAACATGCACGACGTCGATGCCGACGAGGTGTGGCGCTTCTATCCCTACAGCCAGGCCGCGTTCGACAGCCGGATGGAGCTGATCTACGCCAATTTCGTGCGCGACAATCAGACCACCTCCGATCCGGATATGCTTGCCAGCCCGGGATTCGCACCGGCCACCTATCTCTCCACCAGCAACTTCGAGCAGCAGGCCTATGCGCAGCTGCAATACGGGCCGTTCAATCAGCTCGACGGCGCGTGGTTGCGCCGCGCCGTTCCGGATGGGCCGGTCGACGACGTCGGCGAACTTCTGGCGCGCATCCGGCAAGATGAACTCGGCGACGGCGAGGTCGAGCAGAACCACGCCAATGTCTACACCGACCTGCTCAAGAGCCTGCATTTCTATCTGCCGGATCTGTATACCCGCGCCTATGCGGACGATGACCGCTTTCTCGACGATGCCTTTACGCAGCCTTGTTTCCTGCTCGCGATCTCGCAATTCGACGACGATTACCTGCCGGAAATTCTGGGCATGACGCTGTATCTGGAATGGTCGTCGATCGGCCTCGTCTCGACCGTGAACACGCTGGAAGCGTTCGGCATCAATCCGCTGTACTACCAGCTTCACGTCGGCATCGATAACGCCGCGGAGGGCCACGGCGCGCTCGCAAAACGCGCGGTCGAAATCTTCCTCGACCGGGTGCGTTCGAACGAGGGCGAAGTCGCGATGCAGAATGCGTGGGAACGCATCTGGACCGGCTACGTCACCTTCGGCACGCTCGGCAATCTCGGCAACGCGATCGCGAGTTACTTCCAGAACAATACACTCAGCCAGCAGGTGCAGGCGCTGATCACGCGGAAGGCGCCTTTCGCCAGCCAGTCGCACGGTCAGAAAACGCTGGGCAATGCCGCCATCAACGACTGGTTCCTCGACCCCGCCGGGATGATGTCCGAGCTGCAAAAATCCGGGTTGATCGTGCCCGGACGGCCGGAGATCAGCCCGTTCTTCGAACTCCTCAGCTTCCGCGGGCCGATGTTCCACGTCTTCACCGCCGACGAGGAGCAGTTGTTGCGCGACTGGTGCGTTTCGCTCGCCGCCACGGCCAAACCGACCATCAGCACGCTGGCCGCGATGAACTATGTCATCGACACGCTGCGCCAGCGCCAGGTCGGCGAACCCGGACATAACGTCCGTCTCACCGGACCCGACCCCGATCCCAAGAAGAAGGGCGCCATGCGCACCGAGCCGCTGCACTGGTGGTTCGCGCAGGGCAACCGCGCGCTGATGTCGGCGCTGGCCACTCCCGACAACGGCTGGATCGTGCCGTTCGATTCGATCGCCAGTCCCATCAGCTCGAGCATGCTGGCGGGCAATGGCGACATGGCCAAGGACTTCCGCTCCATCGTGCCCGATAGCAGCGGGTTGACCTGCGGCAACGTGTTCGCGCAATGGATCGACAACGGCTGCCCGCTGGAAGAGCCGAAGGCGCAGGCGCACGCGATGATGTTGCGCAAACCACGCGAGGAGCCGCGCAAGCCGGTACATCGGATCTATCGCCGCCCCAATGGCAAGATCTGGGGCATGGGTACGCCGCATTGAACGGAGCTGCGACGATGCGATCGGGCTTGCCGGCGCAAACCGACGTCGCGATCATTGGCGGTGGGCCGGCGGGTGCCGCCGCCGCGCTGGCGCTGGCGCGATTGGGTGTCGTCGTCGCCCTGCTCGATGCCGGAACCCGGCATTCGCTGGTCGGCGAGACATTGCCGCCCGCAATCCGGCCGGTGCTCGATCGGCTAAACCTGCGCGCGACGGTCGAAGCGGAAGGCTACCTTCCGTCGGTCGGCAGCTGGTCGGCATGGGGCGGCGCGGAGCCCTGGGGCCACGACTTCATGTTCAGCCGCTTCGGCCATGGCTGGCATCTCGACCGCCGCCGCTTCGACGCGTTGCTGCGCGAAGCAGCACGCTCGGCCGGCGCGCACTTTGCCAGCGGCGCTTCGGTTACCGCGTCCGAGCCGATCGCAGGTGGCGGCTTTCGCCTGCGTCTCGCGGACGACCGAGAAATCAGCGCACGGATCGTGCTGGACGCAAGCGGGCGCGGCGCCAACTTCGCGCGCCAGCGCGGCGTCAAGCGCCGCGCGATCGACCGGATGGTCGCGCTTGCCGGCCACGTGGTGCGGCGCGCGGACGCCGAACAAGAACCGGCGGCCACCTTGGTGGAGGCGACGTCGGACGGTTGGTGGTACTCAGCGCCGTTGCCGCAGGATCGTCTCGTCGCGGTGTTCATGACCGATACCGATCTCGTCCGCACGGCGGGTGCCTCTGCCGAAAACTGGCTCGAACGGCTGGCGGCGGCGACGCATACCGGCGCGCGCGCGTTACGCTACGGCGCGGGCCTCGCCGGTCCGCCGGTGATCGTGCCGGCGGCAAGCGGCCGGCTGGAGCGGTTCGGCGACACCGACTGGCTGGCAATCGGCGATGCCGCGGCCACCCAGGATCCGCTGTCGTCGGAAGGAATTCTGGTCGCGATGGAAAGCGGGCTTGAGGGTGCTGCTGCGACGGCGCGAGTACTGTGCGGCGAGCGCGATGCGCTCGCTGAGGCTGCGGCACAGCGCGAGAAACGCTGGCTCGACTATCTCAAGCAACGGGATCATTACTACGGCATGGAGCGGCGCTGGCCCGATGCGCCATTCTGGCAGCGGCGCCGCGAACCACGGCAACCGCGCGTAGAACACAGGAGCGTTGCATGAGAAGCGAAATCGCAGCCGGGCTCGCAATCGCATTGCTTGCGATCGCGCCGGGCCGGGCGCACGACATGCAGCACATGCATCCGCCGGCCGCGCAGCAGCCCTTGCCGCAGCCTGCCTCCGCGGTGCCGGACGTGCCGGTGCTCGACCAGGACGGCAAGCGTCTCAATTTCTACAGCGACCTTGTGCGCGGGCGAACCGTCGCGATCAATTTCATCTATACGTCCTGTACGACCTTCTGCCCGATGCTGACGGCCAACTTCCGCAGCGTGCAGGAAGAGCTCGGTGCGCGAATCGGCAAAGACCTCGAACTGATTTCCATCTCGATCGACCCCGTGACCGACACGCCGGCGAAGCTGAAGGCATTCGGCGCGAAATTCGAGCCCGGACCCGGCTGGGCTTTCGTCACCGGCGCGCTGCCGGATATCGGCAAGCTGCTCGACAAGCTCGGCCAGCCGCTCGGCAACCCCGCCGACCACACGCCGCTGGTGCTGGTCCGTAACGACAAGGTCGGCGGCTGGACCCATGTCGACGGCAACGATCCCAAGGCCATTCGCGAAGCGCTGGTCGCTGCCGCCGGCCCGGCGGCCAAAGTCGATTCCACCGATGCTGCGCGGGCTTATATGCAGAATCCGCTGTTGGTCACGCAGGACGGTAAGCCGGTGCATTTCTTCGACGATCTGTTGCGTGGCAAGATCGTGCTGATCAACTTCATACTGACGAATTGCAAGGACACCTGCCCGATGGTCACGGCGAATTTGGCGCGGGTACAGAGCCTGCTGGGGGACAAGGTCGGCCGCTCCATCAACATGATCTCGCTCTCGGTTGAACCGGAGCGCGACCAGCCGGCCGAGTTGAAGAAGTTCGCCGACAATTTCGACGTCAAGCCGGGCTGGTACTTTCTGACCGGCGCGCCGCCGGAGATCGATCCCTTGCTTCGCCGCCTCGCCGGCTACACCACCGATCCGCTCGACCACAGCACCGTTGTGATCCTCGGCAATGTCGAAACCGGCGTCTGGACCAAGATATTCGGGATGGCGGAGCCGGCTGCCATCGCGCGGGCCGTGCTCGCGCTGCAATCGACTAAATGAAGGGATGGCGCCGCGCGTTCGCGATAAGCCTCTGCGTGCTTGCTGTAGTAACAGCGCTGTCGGCCGTCGCGGACGTTCAAGTAACATCCGGCCGGCGCATCTACGCTCGTGGTGGCGCGGTCGGCGAGATTCTCGCAACATTTGCCGGAACCAATACACCGCTGCCGCCCGGCGTGCGGCGCTGCGCGGGTTGTCACGGTCCGGATGGTCTGGGTACACGCGAAGGCGGTGTCGGGATTCCACCGATCGCGTGGAAGGCGTTGGTTGCGCCGCGCGAGGCATCGGCGGCACGGTCGGGCCGGCCAGGCTACGATGAAGCCGCGCTTGCCCGCGCCTTGGCCGAAGGGATCGATCCCGCCGGACGTCCGCTCGCTGCGGGTATGCCGCGATTCCAACTGACACCAACACAAGTCACCGCGCTTTTCGATTATCTCCGCATTGTCGGGACCGAGCGCGATCTCGATCCGGGCATCGCCGCCGACGAAATCCGCGTCGGCGCCGTGCTGCCGCTGTCTGGAGCGCAGGCGGAGTGGGGCCGGGCGATGCGCGCGGGATTAGAGACTGCGCTCGCGAATGCGGGACCGATCTACGGTCGCCGGTTACGCGTCATTACGGTGGATGCCGGTGACGATGCTGCCGCGGCGTGGCGCCATCTCGCGGCAAGCGATCAGGTCTTCGCGTTGGTCGCGACCGTGCTGCCGGCCGGTGCCGAGGCGGTCGAGGACACGCAGGATGTGCCGGTGATCGGGCCTCTGGTGCCGACCCCGGCGCAGATCGCGGCAAATCAATTCTATCTGCTCGCACCAGTCGAGGACCAAATGCGGGTGCTGGTCGATGAACTCGCGGACGAGACACCGCATTCGCTTCGGCTCGCCATCATCGGGCCGGAAGGAAATGTTGCCGATGCCGTCACCGATCAGGCAGCGCGTAACGGTGCAATGGTCGTGCGCCGAACGAATGTCCTAACCGCGGTGCTGCCGCCGGCGGTAGAACCCGCTCCCGACGCCGTTCTCGTCTTACCGGGTGTTGATCTTAGCCGCCTCGCCGCGCAGCTTTCCGATCGGCGAGGCGACTGGCTGCTGTCGGGTACGGCGGAAATCATGACGCTTGGAGGAGCGACGGACCAGCGGTTGCGGCTCGTGCTTCCGGTATTGCCGGCCGATCCTCAAGGCCGCGAACCGTCAACTGCGACGGTAATACCGCCGCTCGCCGTCGCAGCCGCAGCCGTCTTTGTCGAAGGACTGAAACGGATGGGCGCTCGTGCGAGCCGTGCCGGCCTGATCGCGGCGATCGAGACGCTGCGTGACTTTCCAACCGGCGTCTTGCCGCCGGTAAACTTCGCGCGGGGACAGCACGGAGGCAATCCCGCCAGCGTCGTGATTCGGCCCGACGGGAATCGTGGACTTATTGTGCTCGGAGGTTGGCGCACGCCTCGCTGACACTGTTTCTTGTCACGTTTGTTTTCCGATCCCTTCCATAAATCTTCGGTCGGCCTCCGGTAAGGCTTGTGTCCAGGCCGGCTCGTCGCCGGCTTCAGGCAACAGGCGTCCGAATTCAACCATTTGTCGCGCGGGAAGTTCGCCGACATACACCCACACCGATCGTGTGTTTTCGACATTGGCTGCTTCGGCAATGGCTTTTACCATCGCGATAATCATTCTCGACTTGTCGACCGCGGCGCGTCCGCTGCGAATATGGCCATACACAAATATCTGGTCGTGGTTGAGCAAGGCTCCGCCCATGAAATAATTGCCAGGCTTCACTTCATCAAAGATTACCTGAGCAAAAAAACTCGGCGCGCCGGTAACTTCACAATGCACCCTCGTAATCTCGGCCGCAATTTTACTCTTTTGACCGGCCGTCAAACGTCCCTCCAGCGTCGTGCATATATAGGTGGGCATCCACGTCTCCCATTTTTTTACTGCTTGGAATATGCAGCAGCGATACCGGCACCCTCAGTGATCGAGATGGCGCCAGGCATCAGTCGGAAATGATAGTTCAATAAGCTGAAAAGGCCAGTCCGCACTGCGCGGCAGGCAGAAGCTCCTGGACGCGCGCATGCGGCGTTGCCTAAGCGGTTCTCTTCTGTCCGCGACCGCTTGATCGCGCCGCTTTTACATTGCTTTGCATGGCCGCAGCCATAAGCCGCCTGACGTGCGCGCGCGCGAGCGTTTCGCAGGCCGCTTCGTCTCTCCGGCGCAGCGCCTTGATCAGATCGCTATGGTCCTTGAAATTCGATTTCAAAACTTCCGGCGTTTGCATGCTCTGTTTGCCGCGGCACATGGCGCTGGTGCGGGCGTAAACCCCGCTCAGTTGTTGTTCGATCAGCGAGTTTCCGGCGCCGCGCAAAATTTGTTCATGAAACTGAAGCGCGGCCGCTGCGTATTCCGCGGGCTGATGCTGATCGAGGCATTTTTTTTGCGCGACCAATGTTTCCATAAGCGAGGCGATTTCGTCAGACGTCATCCTTTTCGCCGCAAGGCGGGTCGCCATACCTTCAAGGGCTTCGCGCGTTTCATACAAACTGCGGAGACGTTCTTCGTCGAAAGCGGCGAGATACACGCCTTGGCGCGGCGAGACATCGACAAGCCCCTCAGCGTCAAGGCGGGCGATCGCGCTCCATACCGGCGAACGGCTTACACCTAATTCGCGGGACAGCATTTCCACGCTGACTTTCTGACCGGGTTGAAAACGCCGCTCGTCCAGTAACATTGCCCGTACGACGGCATACGCATCACTTGTGAGCGTAGCGCGACGAAGCTTCGCCATCTTTTCCACTTAAGCTGCCCCGTAACTTCTTGATCCGGCAGCCCCGCCGGACGAAACATGAACATCGCATAGTGCGGACAATAAAACTAGAAGGCTTCTCAAATTAGCTGATTCTTTCCATCCCAACGAGTTTTGACGGCATGATTTTACTCGCCCATAAACAGCTGCGCCGGTCGTCCAGTTCAACTGTTCGGTCCATCGTTTCCGTTTTGTCCAAAAACAAACGCCGACAATTTCTCCGACGCCCAACAACAGTCCGGTGATCATGTGTTGATTGAAGGAACAGATGCGGCGCACTCGATTTTGGCCAGCCTGCACCTGCACGGACGCGAACATGACGCAACGGAACAAGACCGCGCCCGCAAGATGCTTAATCTCGACCGCGATTCGGGAGAATTTCTCTATTTTCTCATTCGCGCCACCCGCAGGCGCCATATTCTCGAGATTGGCACGTCGAACGGCTATAGCGCCATTTGGCTGGCTATGGCGCTGAGGGACATGAGGGCACCTTTCCCGCTGATAACGATCGACCGAGACCGCAACAAACTTGTTCAGGCGGCCGAAAATATCCGAGCTGCCGGGTTGGACGAGTTTGTCGAATTGGAACATGGCGAGGCTGCGGATACCGTTCGAACACTCAACGGCCCGTTCGACTGCGTTTTCTTTGATGCGGACAGACTTCTTGCTCACCATCAACTGGGCGCCTTGCTGCCTAAACTCTGTCCGGACTGCCTCCTCGTCGCGGACAATGCAATTTCGCACGCGATTGAGCTACGCGACTACTGCACTTTGGTTGCAGAACTACAGGGTTTCACGTCGCTTATTGTTCCGATTGGCAAGGGACTGCATGTTGCCCATCGGCTAGGCAACAACGTCTAAGGCCGGTCCAGCAGGGGTAACGCAATGACGGCCCCAATCGTTTCAACGATCAAACCTTGTTGATCATATAAGAGCCGTCCATCTATTAGGGGTCCAGGCGAAGGTCGGCCAAATTTCCATTTGGTCCATCGGCGGTTACCGTGTGGTTATGGACGCGTTTGTTGGCGATGGTTATTTGAGCCGGCGCCAGCAAAGTGAGGTCAGGCATGTCCTTCACCACCAGCGTTTGAAACTCCCGAAAAAGTTCTTGACGTTTCACGGGGTTCCCTTCGACGGCCGCCGCCTCGAGAAGGCGGTCGGCTTCCTGGCTTGCGTAATGTGAGCCGTTTGAAAATGGAACGCCCGTTCGAAAGTTCTGCGACCAGTAAATGCGTTGGACGCCGACCGACGGGTCGAACATGTTGTTGGCCCGGCCCACCGTGAAGGCGAAATCACGGTCGGTATAGATCCGCTTGATGTAAGAGGAAAAATCCTGCGCCCTTACTTCCACGGCAACGCCGATTTCCGCCAGCGCCTGTGCGATGAACTCGGCCGTGCGCTGGTAGCCCTCGCCCGCGGGCACGTAGTCAAGCGGCAACTGGAATCGAAATCCATTCGCGTCACGCGGAAAACCCGCCGCATCAAGCCAGCGGTTTGCTTCGCTGAGGTCGACGGGCGGCACAGCCAAATCCGGTGCGCTGAAAAGCTTCAAGTCCGGACTTATCGGACCGAGTGCGACTTTGGCGTAACCGAGCCAGGCCTTTGCGACGAGTATTTGCCGGTCAATGGCGTGAGCAAATCCTCGCCGCACCTCGTATCGCCCCAAAATGGGGTGATCGAGATTGAATTCCAGCCGTACCACCTGGTTGGTGTATTCGTATCCTCTGGTTTCGAAGACCAGCTTCGGGCTCGCCTCTAGCCGCCCCAGTTTTGTCACTGGCACTGGCGTGCCCGGTGCAAGGTCGATCGTTCCGTCCTCTATCGCGGCCAAAGCCTCGTCTGCATCCTCGATAAAGCGAACGAGAATCCTGTCGACATACGGCTTTGGGATGTCCCAATAGGACGGATTGCGGTCATAGATCGCGTGGCTGCCGCGAACCCACTCGCGGAAAACAAATGGTCCAGTCCCGACCGGTGCGGCACCGTTAGGACTCGCTTGTGGTGAAACGCCGTCATAGCGATGTTTTGGCACCATCGGTGTCTCGGTGCCGGCAAGCGCGGTGAGCAAGAACGGGGCCGGAGAAGAGAGCCGGACGATGGCGGTGAAGGGATCGGGTGTCGCAACCTCGGCGACGTTCGCAAACGTCGAGCGCCCGCGTGGATGAACCTGTTTCAGCAGTCCAATTGAAAACGCGACATCCGCGGATGTAAAAGGCAATCCGTCGTGCCACTTGACGTCTTGCCTGAGATGAAAGGTGATGCCGAGACCGTCATCAGCGATCGTCCATCCTGTCGCAAGCTGTGGCTGGGGATTGAGATCGAAATCGTACGACAAAAGCCCTTCGGATACTTTTGCAGAAACCAGCATGGTCGGGTCGGCACAGTTCGTCACCGCAACAAGCGTCGTCGGCTCGGGGTCGACCAGCATCGTCAAGACCCGATCGCCGTGAGAAATTCCTCCAGGTGAATTTTGTTCTCCGGTCATATACGCCTCGGCAACATCCCGCAAAACGGCGGCTGCTTACTATTCTCCGCCAAGGCGGTCTGCGATACCAACACTATTCTCCCATGGTTTTTACGCCAACTCCTTTGCGTCCCTTCGGCGATAGCCGATAAGGGCCAATGGGGCCAGCCGGCGCACCAGACCGTGTGCATGAAGCGGACTTGGCTCGCTGAAGGGAATCGCGAGTTCGGTCAACGGCACGCCCGCAATCGCTCGCGCAAGTTCGCGGCCGACCGCAACAGAAAGCGCGACCGCGCGGCCGTTGCACCCGGCCCAGGCATAGGCATCGGGACCGAGTTGATGAAAGCGCGGGAACCGGTCGGGTGTAATGCCGATGAGCCCATTCCACACGAACTCGATTTCGACGGATTTGAGCTGCGGCCAAAGCCTGACAAGGCGCTCCGCAATCAAGGACTTGAGTCTTTCGGCACGATTAAAAGGACTAACAAGCGAACCGCCGGTAATCAGCCTGTGCCGTACATCATAGCGCGCGAAGTAGAGATCGCCGCGGGTGTCGGACATGGCAGTGCGGCTCGGGATTACCGTTCGTCGCGTTTCCTCGTCGAGCGGTGCGGTTGCCGTCAACCACGAGACCACGGGCACGATCTCCTTGGCGATGCTCGGCGCCAAATCTGGGGAGAGCTCCCCCGTATAGGCATTGGTTGCGAGCAACAAGGCGCGAGCCTTGATCGCGCCAGCAGGCGTGGTTACGATCCAGTTTCCAGCGCTGCGGTGGTAATGAAGCGCTGGCGTTCTAACGTAGATTCGCGCGCCATTTGCCGTGACGGCGGTAGCCATCGCGCGAACCAGTGCGAGCGGATTCACAGTGCCGCCGCTGCGGTTGAAGAACGCTCCATGCCAGGCTGCCGACCCCAGCGCGTTTCGTACCTGATCGCGATCCAGCAAATCGACGGGAGCGCCCCACTTGGCCCATTGTTTATAACGTCGCTCGGCGATCGCCATCCGGCCGGCGGTGTGGGCCGGCTGAAGCCAGCCATTCTGTTCCGTCTGCCCGGCAAGTCCGAGCCCATCCGCGGTTTGAAACAGATGGGAGGCGCTGTCGCGGAGCAGGGTTACAAAGCGTTCTCCGCTGCTGCCGTATTTGGCGACGATGTCATCCGGGTCCGGCCGTGTAAGCGTCGGGATGACAAGGCCGCTGTTTCGGCCCGAAGCGCCCCATCCGGGTTCAGCGCCTTCTATAATCATCACATCAATACCGACCCGGCGCAGTTCAAGCCCTGCCGAGAGCCCGGTGAATCCGCCACCAACGATCACGACATCCGCACTCGCCGAACCACGAAGCGTTGGCAGCGGCCGGCCCGGAAGCGTAATCAACTCCCATAAGGATTCCGGCGGGGCGAGTGATGAATTGCTCATGAGGTTTCAGCGCGCCGTCCATCTGTCATCGACCGGAAGCAGCGTGCCCGTCATGAATGTTGCGTCGTCGGAAGCCAGGAACGCAATCGCGGACGTGATCTCGATCGGGCGTCCCGTCCTGCTTCGCAGTTGCCGAGCGCCATGCTCCTGCGACGGGTGTTCGGATTGCGACGGCTGTTTGAAAAGCCCCTCGTAGTAGGGCGTTTCGGTTGCCCCGGGCGCGACCGCGTTGACGCGGATATTGTCGCCGATGTGGTCCGCCGCCATCGCGCGGGTAAGCGCTCCGATGGCCCCTTTCGAGGCGATGTAGGCGGCCCGGTTGGCGACCCCGACCATCGATACGGCCAAGGCCACATTGATGATATTTCCGTTCCTGTGCTCACGCATGATCGGCACGATTTCGCGCGAACACAGGAATACACCCTTGAGATTAACGGACATGACCGTGTCCCATTGATCTTCCGATGTATCCAGGATCGTGCCGGAGATTCCGTAGCCGGCATGGTTCACCAAAACATCCACGCCGTTGTATTGGGCCATGACGGCGTGCACCATGCCCCGAACGGACAACAAGGACGACACATCCGTGGTGACTGGCATAGCAGCGATGCCGATAGACGACGCCGCTATTCCGGCAGCCTCGCCGTCCTTGTCTGCCACTACAACGATGGCGCCCTCGGCGGCGAGTCGTTGACACGTGGCCAGACCTATTCCGGAAGCCCCTCCGGTAACGATACAGACCCGGCCGGCAAGCCGCGAAGCGCCGGTTGATTGCCGTTGTTGAAATTCCATGGTCATGGATCCCGAGGTTGGGCAATCGGGCAAGTCCGCAGTGACGCGGGCTCCCGGCTCCCTGTCGCCAGTTTATGATACGCGCCGTCGCAATAGAGCAGCGGCTCGATACGTTCGCAGATCGCTACGTGGCGAACCTCCGCGAGGCACAATAGGTGGGTGCCATGTGGAATGGTTCGCTGCAGCCGGCACGCAAAATTCGCTTGCGCGTCCAGGAGACGGGGGAGGCGTGGCGGCGCGTCCGCAGACGATTGGCCTTCGATCTCGTGTTCGGACCATTGGCCGGTTCGGAACCGATGCTCGCCCGCAGGGGCCGACGCGAACATCCTTCCAACGGCTTCCTGTTCGCGAGAAAGAACGTTGACGCAGACCCAGCCGGTCTCAATCAACGGTTCGCAAAAGGAAGAAGCCTGATGGATTCCGAAACAGAGCGTCGGCGGCTCCATGGTCAGGGATGCAACTGACGACACTGTAATGCCGAACCGCCGATCGTCGCGTTGGGTTGACAAAACGCTCACGGTTGCCGCGACCCGCCGCATGGCATTTCGGAAGCTGTCCTGTGTCATGCTGCGTCCTAGATACGTGAAACCTCGGGCCGCCTGTCGAGCGTCTTGAGCTGAACGCGCGAGGTGGCGTGGATGGCAAGCACAACGCCCGCTGTGAAAACCAGCAACATGGCAATCATCGCAAACGCGGGCGCGAAACTCGTCGTTTGATCCTTGATGTAACCCATCAGTTGAGGGCCGACATATCCGCCGAGATTGCTGATGGAGTTTATCAGGGCGAGTCCGGCAGCGGAGCCGACACCGCTCAGGAAGGCCGTTGGCAGAGTCCAGAACAACGGCAATGCCGAATGGATTCCCAACGACGCCAAAACAAGAAACGTCACACTAAGGACGGGATCGGTCGTAAGCGAAACCGCGGTGAACCCGGTCACTCCCACCAGAATGGACCCGACCAGATGCCATGTCCGTTCGCCGCTTCGGTCCGAATGCCGGGTCCAAAAGATCATGCCGATGGCGCCGGCGAGCGCGGGAAGCGCGGTGATGAAGCCGATAGACATCGTGTTCGAGACCCCGAGCCCTTTTACGATCTGCGGCATCCAGAAATTGATGGTGTAAAGGCCGACCAGCAGGCCGAAGTTGACCAGGCCGAGCGCCCAGACCTTTGGGCTGCGCATCGTTCGGCCCAGCGACGACGGGAAGCCACTTGCCCGTTCCGTTTCCTCGCGGTCCATTTTCGCTTGAAGCCATGCCCGTTCTTCGACGGACAGCCAGTACGCCTCGAATGGTCAATCGGTCAGATAGCCAAGCGTGACGAAGCCCAGCAGCACAGCCGGCGCCGCTTCGATCAGGAACATCCACTGCCAGCCCGCCAGCCCGCCAATACCATCGAGCTTGAACAGCAGGCCCGAAAGGGGCGCGCCGATAAGACCCGAGAGCGCGATCGCGACCATGAACAGGCCCAGAATGCGGGCACGATGCGCCGTCGGGATCCAATACGTCATGTAAAGTACCACGCCCGGCAGAAATCCTGCCTCGGCTGCTCCGAGCAGAAATCGAATCGTATAGAAGCTCCAGTCGTTCCAGGCGAAGGCGGTGGCGCCCGAGATAAGGCCCCACGTGATCATGATTCTCGCCAGCCAGCGCCGGGCGCCGAAACGGCGAAGCGCAAGATTTGAAGGGATTTCGAACAGCACGTAGCCGAAAAAGAAAACCCCGGTGCCGAAACCGAACATCGTCGCCGTCAGTCCGAGTTGCTGGTTCATCGCCAGCGCGGCGAAACCGACATTCACCCGGTCAAGGAAATTGGCGAAGTAAATGAGGCATAGAAACGGGACCAGCCGGCGCGTGACGCGGCGAAGCACGTCGTGCTCGAATTCTCGACCGCGGCCATGGATAGGTTGCTGACCTGCGGTAGCTAGCTCGTCAGAAGGCCTTCGCTCAGGTAAGCTCATCGTTTGTCTCCCGTTTTCTGAAGAGCTGTTCGACCAAGGGCCGCAGCGACGGATTATCGGCGAGCAAATGGTCCGTTGCCGCGCAGCGATCGGGTCCCTGTTTCTCTTGAGACAGTTTGAACCGTCCTTCGACGTGATCGACCTCGATGCTGAGCCGGCAAATGAGCGGCGCGAGTTTTCGAACCCGCTCCTCGGTCTTATCCAGAGCCCAACCTCCCGCTTCTGGTTCAACCTGGGTAACCAGACGTTCGATGTCGTCGAGGATTTTTAGCCCCGGTTTTTCGAGGGCGCAGCGGCCGGTCGCGTGGACCGCGATATAATTCCACGTCGGCAGCTGCCGGGTGACGTACACGTTTGGCGAGATGTATGCGTTTGGACCGGCGAACACGATGTAAACCTGCGCGCTATCCAATTCGCTGGCTTGCGGATTGTTCGCGTCCAGATGTCCGAGCAGCACGAGTTTGCCGTCCGGCTTACGCGTAGCTATCAGCGGCAAATGACTGGCAAGAAAATTGCCGCGGGTACAACTGACGACCAGAGCCAGTGGAAACGCCCGAATGACCGGCAGCAGCCGATCGACATCATCCTCGCGATAGTGCGCATAATGATACATAGCCGTGCCCTTACGACGCCTGCAGGAGTGATCGAAGCGAAGGCTCGATTGCGTCGAGCGCCTCCTCGAGCGAGCGCAAGATCAGATCCGCTCGCAGCGAGAGGAGACTGAAGGAACCGGCGTCGCCCATGCCATGCGTGGTCTCGCACAAACCGTTGAGATAGATCGGGGGAAGGATGGTGTCCGGTCGGGCCGGACCCAGCCGGTAGTCGCGCGCGACCTCGATCACGCCGTTGGCGCCGGCGAGGATGTGATCGGCAAGGGGCAACAGCAGGGGAGGGATCCGCTCTTCGGCCGCGCCGTCTCCCAAATTGCGGAAGCCGGTGGCCAGTACGATAAAGTCGGCCTCGATTTCCGCGCGCTGCCGCCCGTGAATTTCGTCAACGCTCAGCGTGACTTGATCGCTGGTCATCGAGACGGCGTTGACGCGCGTGTTGGTAACAATCCTTATCTTTACGTTTGCATCGAGCTTTTGCTCGTACATCGTGAGGTAAAGCTTGTGGATGACGTCGCCGTCGGCCGACGAGTAGTTGGTCCGCTTCAGCTGGGCGTCGATGATGTTTTTGCTTTCGCGCGATGCGTTGAAGTAATAATCGACGTGTTCGGGGAAATAGACCCGGTCGCTGAATGGACTTGTGTCCTTCAACGCGAAGCCGAAGCCTCTCTGGACATTGACGATCTCCATCTTCGGAAATCGGGCCGCCAGGTCGAGCACAAGCTCGACAGCGCTCTGGCTGCCACCGACGACGCAAGCCCGCCGCAGGGGCTTGCCCTGGCGTTCCAGCCGTTCAAGTGCCGGCAAATAGTGTGTCAGGTGAAACAGCCGATCGCCTACGTGGTCTTGAAAGGTTGGCGGTATCAACGGCGTCCGCCCAGGGGCTGCGACCAGGCTCCTGCCCACAAACACCTCGCCCCGCGCTGTTGTTACGACGAAGGTCGGCGAGCCGTCGCTGGATGCGACGCGTATATCGACGACGTCGCAGTTGTAGCGGACCCAGCGATCAAAATGTCGTGCCACCCAGATCACATACTGAGCGTATTCCTTTCGAAGCGGATATTCGACGCCGAGATTGAGATACTCAAACAGCCGGCCATGTTCATGCAGAAAGTTGGTGAATGAGTAACGGCTTCGCGGATTGCGCGGCGTAACCAGGTCGCGGAGCGGATTATTTTGTATATCGGAGCCGCTCAGCAGCATCGCCGGTTGCCACGTGGGCTCACCGGATTTTTCAAGAAACAGCGTGCTTCGTCCCGAGCCGCGCTCTTCGATCGCGGCGGCGAGCGCGATGTTTGCTGGACCGAAACCAATACCGATGATGTCGAAGATCTTTCGCGTCATTAAGGTAACTTTCGTTTGCGATGCGTTAGGGCGTCGGCGGGCAGGCTTAAAGCGCCGGCAGCTCGGTCAGCAGACTCTCTGGGAGGCGAACGAGTCGAACGCCCTGCATTCCCTGGAGGCGCGGTCCTTCCATCGCCGGCATGCCGGTCAGCAGCCGCGAAAGACTTTCAGCAAACGCCGGAGTCCATGGCTGTAGAGAAGCCGCGAGAACTTCAAGCCTGAGCCAGATGACGGCTGTCTCGGCGTGCCATCCGGCGAACCGGAATCCTGGCTCCGCAAGTACTTCGGCGGCCACAATTATTTTTCCGGTTTGCTCCATGACGGCGGTCCGTGCACTTGCCGGAGCGCATGCGAAATCGCGACAGCACTCGTGCCACGGCGAGACTTCGAGCCGGAGCGCCTCCACGCGTGCCGCCGGAATCGCGGTCAATTCCCTCGCTGAAAGATGAGCGAGCTTATGCAGGCGGTTTACCGCGCTAACCGCGCGGGGCAGTACGCGGTGAAGGTGCGCGATAACAAGAGCCGCGCCAACATTGCCTTGGGGTTGCCTGAATTGCGCCGTGAGCCGCCGTTCCGACAAGGCCCCAATCGTTGAATAGTTGCGTTCGCGGGAGAATGCGGAAAAGCCAGCGTAGGGAATAATCGCCGATTTGCGCGGCGTTGAAGAGCGTACTTCCACCATGTCGCTTCCTCCATGATCAGCCCTCACGCGGGGCAACGGATGCTTGTAGACATCCTGATATTCTCATGTTACGTGTTTCATAACACGTAACAGTTGCGAAAGATAGACCAAGCAACGAAGGCCGCCGCGGGAGGAATAAAAAAATGGCGAGCACGAAAATTTTCGAACAGTTGGAGTCAAAGGTACGCTCTTACTGCCGGGACATACCGGCGCTGTTCACCAAGGCTGTCGGGCATACCCTGATCGACGAAAAAGGTAATTCCTACATCGACTTTCTGGCCGGTGCCGGCGCGTTGAACTACGGTCATAATAATCCGGAGTTGAAGGCGCGCCTGATCGCCTACCTGCAATCTGACGGAATTACACATTCTCTTGATCTCTATACCGAGGCCAAGCGCGCGTTCATTCAGGAGCTCAAGGACGTCATCCTGGTTCCTCGCAATCTTGACTACCGGGTCCAGTTCACCGGGCCAACCGGAGCAAACGCGGTGGAGGCCGCGCTGAAGCTGGCGCGACGCGCCACCGGGCGTCCCAACATCATCGCATTTACCAACAGCTTCCATGGCATGTCGCTCGGCGCGCTGTCAGTTTCCAGCGCGCGGCAAAAGCGGAGCGGCGCGGGGCTGCCATTTAGCGCGGTCGATCGCGTTCCATTCGATGGATACTTTGGCATCGGCGATACGCTGGCCTATGTAGAGACCTTGTTGAACGATCCGGGCAGCGGCATCGATCCGCCGGCGGCGTTCATCGTGGAGACTCTCCAGGCGGAAGGCGGACTCAACCTGGCCGGCATCGATTGGCTGCGGCGCCTGGAAGACTTGGCGCATCGTCATTCTGCCTTGCTCATTGTCGATGAAATTCAAACCGGCTGCGGGCGCACCGGTCCCTTCTTCAGCTTTGAACGCGCGGGACTGAAGCCGGATATCGTCTGTCTTGCCAAGTCGATCGGCGGTTTCGGATTGCCGCTGGCGCTATTGCTGTTGCGCCCCGAAATCGACGTCTGGGAGCCGGGACAGCACAACGGGACTTTCCGGGGCAACAACTTGGCATTTGTAGCGGGCGCGGGCGCGCTAGGCTTCTGGCGTGAGCCGGCTTTCGAGCAGGAAGTTCAGCGCAAAGCTACGCTGGTCCGCGAGACCCGTCTGGCGATAGCAAACATCAGGGCGTCATCCAGCGCCGAGGTTCGCGGTCTTGGGATGCTACAGGGCGTGGCGTGGCGCGATCACGGCTTCGCCAGACGGGTCGCGCAAAGAGCTTTCCGCGCCGGCGTCGTTGTCGAGACCTGCGGAGCGCGGGGCGAAGTTCTCAAGATCATGCCGCCATTGACGATCACGGAAGCCGCGTTGGCCGACGGGCTTGATCGCATCGCGGATGCCGTCGAAACCGAGGCGTCGGGACGCTTGCTCCGGGCCGCAGTTTTTTAGGAAAAGCCGCTTCTTTCGAATCGAGCGGCACATCAGGAGGATGACGTATGCAGCATCTTGCCGTCCAAGCAGCCCGCGACGACAAAATTCATCAGACGACAAAACTGATGACCGGCAAAACCTATCTCGAAAGCCTGCAGGACGATCGAGAAGTCTACATCTACGGCGAGCGGGTAAAAGACATCACTTTGCACAAGGGTTTCAGGAATTCGGCGCGGTCGATGGCTATGCTCTACGACGCGCTCCATGCGCCTGAAACAGCCGATATGATGCTCACCACCAGTCCGGAAGGGATACGGACCCATCGCTATTTCACGTCCTGCTATTCATCGGAAGAACTGTTCAAGGCGCGCGACGCGCTTAGTCATTGGGCTCGCTTGACTTTCGGCTTCATGGGACGAAGCCCGGATTACAAGGCCGGGTTTATCGCCACGCTCGGTTCGTTCTCTGAATTCTACAATCCATTCGAAAAGAACGCTTTGCAATGGTACCGAACCGCCGCCGAACAGGCGATGTTCTTCAATCACGTTATTGTCAATCCGCCCGTCGATCGTAACCGGCCCGTGCACGAGTCGGAAGACGTTTTTGTTCATGTCGTCCGCGAGCGTGACGACGGCGTTATCGTTCGCGGCGCAAAGATGGTGGGAACAAGTGCTGCTATCTCCAACGCCACCTTCGTTGCCCAGAACAGCGCGGTCTCCTACGAAAAAGGCAAGGGCGAGGATTTCGCCCTCGTATTCGTGTTGCCGATGAATACGCCCGGCCTCAAGGTGATGTGCCGGCGGTCGTATGAGGACTCCGCCCTTAGTCCTTTCGACAATCCGCTGTCGAGCCGTTTCGACGAGAACGATTCCATCCTGATTTTTGACGATGTTCTCGTTCCCTGGGAGAATATGCTGGTCTATCGAAATATCGATAAGGCGCGCAGCTTCTACGCCGCCTCCGGATTCCTCAACCGCTACGCGCTGCAGTCCACCAGCAAGATCGCGGTCAAGCTCGACTTCCTGCTTGGCTTGTTGATTTCAGGATTGCGGTCGAATGGGACCTACGATTTCCGCGGCGTTCAGACAAAAGTCGCGGAAGTCGCCGGATGGCGCAACATGATGTGGGCCATGACCACGGCGATGTGTGCGGAACCGGACAAGGGGCCGAACGGAACGGTGCTGCCCCGGCTCGAGGTCGCTGCCACGGCGAGGTACTTCGGAACGTATCTCAACTCCAAGATCAAAGAGATTTTCGAAACGACGCTGGGAGGCGCACCGATCGCGATGCCGTCCAGCGCCGCCGATCTCAATTCGCCTGAGCTGCGGCCGTTAATCGATCGATTCTATCGCGGTTCGGATTCGGACGCGGAAACCCGGGTGAAGCTCTTCAAGCTGATCTGGGACGCGATAGGCAGCGAATTCGGCGGGCGGCACGAACTCTACGAATATAACTACGCCGGAAACAACGAGCAGGTCCGTCTCGATCTCCTGCAACACTCCGCGCGTCAAGGCATCGTGGATCGTTCGCTCGAGTTGGTGAAGAGTTGCATGAGCGATTACGATTTATCGGGCTGGACCAACCCTACCTGGCGTAGCGACCGCGCGGAGTAACCACGCTGAACCAATCCGGAGGTTGAGATGAGTATCATGACCGCTTGGGATCCTAACCGGACCGACTATCGCGCGCTTCAGAACGATTGGCATGTGGTCGCGCGCAGCCAGGATGTTCAGGATGGCGCGATTGTTCCTGTGCGGCTGCTTGGCGAAGATCTCATCGTCTGGCGCGACGCGGGAGACGTCCATGCATGGAAGGATTATTGCCGGCACCGCGGCGCGCGGCTTTCGCTGGGTTGGGTGAAAGGCGGGCGGGTCATATGCCCCTATCATGGCTGGGAATATGGCGGCGACGGCGCCTGCAAGCGCTACCCGGCCCATCCGTCGATGAAACCGTCGGCGCGCGCGACCGCGTTTACGCATGAAGCTCAGGAACGGTACGGTTATATCTGGGTGTGCATCGGGACACCGGCCGCTGATGTTCCGCCGTTCCCGGTATGGGACGACGCGACCTTCCGGAAAGTCCAGGCGGGCCCGTATCACTACAAGGCAAATGGCTTAAGGGCGATCGAGAATTTCCTCGATGCCGCACACTTCCCATTCGTGCATGCAAATCTCAATGGCAACCCGGATGCGCCGGACGAGATCGAGGATTACGAGGTCTCGCTTTCCGATCAGGGTCTTTCGACCAGCGAAATCAAGGTATTTCAGCCGTTTGGCGATCACCGCGGCATCCCGGTGACGGCGCGATATCGCTACCACTGCTTCCGGCCAACCACAGCCTACTTCAACAAGAAGACCGGTGAGACCGAGCGGTTTTGCACCTTCATGGCGGTTACGCCGTGCGATCTGGACGCCTGCATTGTCCGCCTGACCGTCGCCATCAATTTCGGTTGGGATCTTAGCGTCGATCAAATCCTCGCCCGTCAGGATAAGGTTTTCGATCAGGATAGGCTTATCGTGGAGTCGCAGCGGCCGGCGCCGTTGCCGCTCAATCCAAAGGATGAGATGCATCTTCGCAGCGATCGGCTGGGTATCGAATACCGGCGATGGGTTCGCGCACTTGGCGGCGATGGACCGATGCCTGCCGACCGCACGCCGGCCGGCTCGAATGTCATGGAAGTTGCGGGGAGTTGAATCTCACAAGCAAACGAGGCTTCAGAGTGACTTGATTTTTACACGAGTCGGCTTCTATTTCAGTTCGAGACCCGCAAGGGCCATAATCGGAAGCGCGGCTGTCTGGACGGTCGACGGCCTCGATCGGCAAGGGACGGAATCTCTAACATCATGGGCACAGGCGCGCTACTTGTTCGCACCGGATACGGCAACACGGTCGGGCTGATCCTGTTGGTCGCCTGCGCTGCGCTGGTTCTCGTTGCGGGCTATGAGTTCGGTGTTGCCCCGAAAATTGCCCAGGCCGCCGGCATCGGCATATTGTGCATGGGCTGCTGGGCCACGGGCGTAATTCCGGAAATTGTTACGACGCTGCTTTTTTTCGCGTTGTCGATGCTTCTCGCCATCGCGCCGCCGGCGATTGTTTTCTCCGGATTTGCCTCATCGGCGTTCTGGCTGGTGTTAAGCGGAATGGTCGTGGGTTTGGCGATCACCACCACGGGGCTTGGGATACGAATCGCGCGCTCGCTCGCGCAGCCGCTGTCGAAATCCTACACCTGGCTGATCGGAGGCGTAGTCGCGATTAGCTACGGACTGTCGTTCCTGATGCCGTCGAACATGGGACGCATCGCCCTGCTGATCCCGATCATGCTGGCGCTGGCCGATCACGTCGGCCTCGTGGCCGGCCGCCTCGGCAGGACGGGCGTTGTGCTTGCGGTAGGCTTTGCGACGTTCATGCTGTCAACGTCGGTGCTTCCGGCCAACGTGCCCAATCTGGTTATGGCGGGTGCTGCAGAAACCATCTACGGGCTGCATTTTTCGTACCTGCCTTACCTTGCGCTGCACGCGCCTGTGCTCGGAATCCTGAAAGGCGTTCTTCTCGTCGTGCTGATACTACTGATATTTCCTGACCGTCTTGAATATGTCGAGCCGCCCAGCGTCGAGCGCGTACCGGAGCCATGGACGAGCGGAGAACGCCGGCTCGCGGTACTCCTGATCATAACGCTGGCACTCTGGATGACCGACTCAATTCACCACATCCAGCCTGCATGGGTCGGCCTCGCGTCGGCGGTAATCTGTTTTCTTCCACGTGTTGGTGTCATTGAGCCCGACGCGTTCAGTAAGATCAACTTTCGTACCATGTTTTACGTGGCGGGCTTGTTAGGGCTGGTTGCCACCGTGGATCAGACCGGATTGGGCCGTCAACTCAGCCTGGACTTGTTGAATTGGGCGCCGTTCGCACCCAGTTCAGCCGCAAGTAACTTTGCAACGCTGGTTGGTTTGACGTCCACACTTTCGCTTGTCGCAACGGCCAATGGGGAGCCAGCGCTTTTTACCCCAATGGCTCGGGAAATCAGCCTGTCCACCGGCTTCGGCCTTCAGACCGTCATCATGACGCAGGTGATCGGGTTTTCGACGGTGTTCTTTCCCTACCAGGCGCCTCCGATCATCGTCGCGATCGAACTAGGCGGCGTCAAGCTTGCGGCGGCGACCAAGCTCGCGCTTGCAACAGCGGCGATGTCGCTCCTGCTGCTTGCGCCCGTCAATTATCTTTGGTGGAGATTTCTAGGTCTGCTTTAAAAGTCAGGCTGCGCCGTAGAAATGACGGTACTGCCAGGCGGCGTCGCGCCGCAACTGATGTTCGGACCACGAACCCGGCTTAAAACGGTTCACTGACATCGGCGAGAGATCGATCGGCGGTTTCCCATCGACGATCCATTTGGCCAGCATCTCTCCCAGCGTCGGCGCGATCGACAGGCCTGCGACATTGCAGCCGCTGGCGAAATAGAATCCGTCAATTTCTGGAGACGGGCCTAGGATGTGATGGCCATCAGCGGTCATGGTCGGGATCCCGCCGCGCAGCTCTCGCGCCTTGGCCGTGCCCAGAATTGGCAATTGATCCCTGACCTCGTCCGCCGCTGAACGGAGGACGTCGATGTCGAGTGGCATGTCCTTGACGTCAAACCGGGGGCCAAGCGACAGCATGTCGAAGAATCGCGGCTCCTCCTCGTAGACGCCCCAAAGAAAGCCACCCAGGCAGGGCCGCATATATACCGCAGCGTCCATGATCCGAACCATCGGGAGTTTTGCGTCCGCGCCATCGACAGGTTCGGTCACAATGAGTTGCTGCCTTGTCGGCACCAACGGCACGCGAATGCCGCTTGCATCTGCGATCTGGCGCGTCCACGCGCCGGCGGCATCGACGACAACAGGCGCCTCAATGGTGCCCTGCGAGGTTTTGACACCGGTGACGCGGCCACCAGCGACATTTACCGATATTGCGTCCGTGTTGGGCAACAGGATTGCGCCATGAACTTCCGCCGCTTTGGCGAAGCCGGTCGCAATCTGTGCCGGGTCGAAATATCTGTCGTTTCCGACCCTCATGGTCCCGGCCACGCGCTCGGGCTTCAGGAAAGGGTTAAGCCGGCTCGCTTGTTCCGCGGACAGCAACTCCACGTCGAGGCCCATGCGGCGGCCGCGCTCGAAGTCTTTCTCGATAACCTCGGCATCCTGCGGACGGCGCGCGATCTTGAGGCTGCCCGAATGCACCCAATCAAGCGGCTGCCCGGTTTCCTCCGTGAAGGTTTCTATCTTTCGGCAAGCGTCCGTGATCAACGTGATCATCAAATCGCCCTTGCGCATGCAACTGACCATGCCCGCGGCGCGTGGCGACGTCTGTGATCCGATGTCATGCTTGTCAAGAAGGACGACCTTGAGTCCCTTATGTTTGCTCAAGTGATATGCGGTGGCGGCGCCGAGACCGCCGGAACCGATCACGATTACATCTGCTGTGCCGATCATGGTGTTTCATTCCCGGACAGAGGTAGTTAGTCGAATACTATCATGAGATGGAGATGAGGAGTTATTTTTGTTGCTATGAGGCGAGGTTCGCGCCGCGTTCAATCACGAATTCGACGTCAATTAATCCGCGTGAATGATTCATGTCGGACTGCGACATCAGCAGGGTGAGGTCCTTTCCCTTCAGCGAGGCAAAGACCTCGGATAGCCGCTCGGAGAGCGCCGGCGCTATTCCTTCGAACGGCTCATCAAGCAGCAGACATTTTGTGCCGATGCCAAGCGCGCGGCCAAGCGCGACCAGCTTTTGCTGGCCACCGCTCAACAACAGCGCCTTGCGATCGCGCATCTCGGCGAGTTCGCCGATCACGGCATAGACAAAGTCGAGCCGCGCCCTGCGGTCGAGGTGCTTTGCGACCCACAACGGCAGCAGGATGTTTTCTTCGACGGTCAGTTGAGGCACGAGGCCGCGGTCTTCCGGCATGTAGCCGATGCCCAGAGCCGCGCGGGCGTGACGCGGAAGTGCTGCCAGATCGGCGCCTTCAAATCGAACGGTGCCTTGCGCAGGCTTCAAATGCCCCATGATCGAGCGCATCAACGTGGTCTTGCCGGCGCCGTTGCGCCCGACGAGGCTAACCATTGCGCCCTTCGGGATATGAATCGAGAAACCTCGCAGCGCCGGCATCGATTGAATTTCGACCACCAGATTGTCGATCTCCAGGAGTGGCGCGGCAGCGTTCATCGCCCACCTCCGGTGACATAGCGGCGCACTTCCGGGTCTGTCAGCACCTCGTTCGGGCGGCCGTCGGCGAGGATCCGGCCGTTGTAAAACGCCACGACGCGGTCGGCGTAGCGGCTGACGATGTCCATGTCGTGCTCGACAAAGACGATGGTCGCGGCATCCGGTGCCACCGCATGGATCACACGGTCCATGACAGCGAATTTTTCTTCCGCTGAAACGCCTGATGTAGGCTCGTCCAGCAGCAGCAGCTTGGGGCGCCGCACCAGCGCCATGGCGATATCGACCAGCTTACGCACGCCGCCCGCCAGTTCCGAGATTGGCCGGTCGGCGAGATCGGCCAATCCGAACCGCCCCAGCAATTCGATCGCTGTGTCGCGGCGGCCTTGCGCGTTCGCCGGCGCATGAAAGGAAAGCGCTTGGCCTCGTGCACCGGAGATCGCGACGCCGAGGTTTTCGCACGCCGTGAGTTCGATGAACAATTGCGGAATCTGAAACGATCTGGAAATGCCGAGTCGCGCCACGTCTCTCGGCGAACGTCGTGCGATATCCATCCCGTCGAGTGCGATCGCGCCGCCGTCGGGCGCTAGATAGCCCGTCACCATGTTGACGAACGTTGTCTTGCCCGCGCCGTTGGCGCCGATCAGGCTCACTCTTTGGCCAGCGGCAATATCGAGCGTCAGGGCGTCCGCCGCGACTACCGCGCCGAAGCGCTTGTCGAGCCCTCGCACGGAAAGGACAGGGTTCACGGCACCACTCCGGTATCGACCGTGACGGGGATTTGTGCAGGGAGTTTATTCTTCTTATGTCTATCCCTGATCCAGAGCGAGCCGATGCCGCGCGGCAGGAACAGGATGACGCCCAGCAGGAAAACGCCCAGCACCAGCTGCCATGTGTTGGGCAGATACAGGTTCGAGAACGAGCGAACCAGCTCAAGCGCGATCGACGCGACGAACACGGCGGCTACGCTTTGATAGCCTGCAAGCACCGCCACGAAGACGAATTCGCCTGACGTGGTCCAGTAGGCGAATTGCGGGTCGATATGGCGTTGCGCCATCAGCGCAAGCGCGCCGCTGGCCCCTGCGAACACCGCCGCGATGACGAAATTGATGGTGACGATCCGGTTAGCCGAGAGGCCAAGATACTCGACCCGCAAATTGTTCTCACGAACCGCCAGGCTGACCAGACCAAGTTCGGATCGGAACAGGATGGTCGCCGCGATGCCGGCAAGTCCGGTGGTGACCACGGAGACCGCGTACAGCATGAAATCCGCCTCGCGCGTATCGGTGAAGGCCATCCCGAACAGACTGGGCCGCCCGACATTGAATCCGTCGGATCCGCCGAGCGCTGCCGACTTGACCAGCGCACCGTACATCACCATCGACAGCGCGAGCGTCAGCATGCCGAAGAAGATGCCGGTGTAGCGCGCGATCAAAGGGCCGATCACGAGGCCGAGCATTCCGCTGCAGACCGCACCGATCATCACCTGCGCCACCGCATCGGTGATACCCCATACATTGGCGATCAGCGCTACGCCGTAGCCTCCGGCCGCGAAGAACAGGCCCTGACCGAACGACACATTGCCGGTGCGCGCGAGCACGACGATGCCGAGCGCGATCAGGGCGTTGGACGCGGCGACCGTCGCCAGCGACAGCGTCCAGGTTGGAAGCGCCCGGCCAAACAGCGCAGCTCCGATCACAAGCCCGATCATGACGACGGGATGCAGGCCTTGCTTCATTATATCCGCCTTGCCGTCTCGCGCTTGAACAGGCCCTCGGGGCGGAACATCAAAACCGCCGTCATGATGAAATAGATCATGAACAGTTCGGCCTGCGGCAGCAGATGCACGGAGGTGGCGCGGGCGAGCCCGACCAGGATCGCACCGACCGCGGCGCCCTCGACACTGCCGAGACCGCCGATCACCACGATGGCGAAACTCAGGATGATGACGTCCGAGCTAAGGCCGGGCTGTACGGAAATCTTTGGCGCAGTGAGCGCACCCGCGAACGCCGCCAGCAGAACGCCGAATGCAAAGGCGAAGGCGTAGACGCGCTTTACCTTCACGCCCATGCTGGCGCTCATCTCTTCATTATGGATGACGGCCGAGACAATCTTGCCGGTTATCGTTCGGTTCAATCCGAACCAGACGGCCACGCCGCTCAGAATAGCGATCGGGATCAGCACCAGGTCATAGCCGACGTAATACATTTTGCCGAAGGAGACGTTGCCGAACAGGTCGTAGGGCTGCGTCGCATAAATCGGGTTGACGCCCCAGATCAGTTTTGTCAGGTCCTCCAGCAGCAGAAAGACGGCGTAGGTCACCAGCAGCAACACCACTTCATCGCGGCCATAAAACATTTTCAGCAGGCCGCGCTCCAGCATCAGCCCGACCGCGGACGCAACGAAGGCCGCCGCGAGCAACATAGCGACGAAGCTCAGCGCAGGGGGCAGGCCTTTCGACGCGGCCATCGTAACCACGGTCGCCGCGACATAGGCGCCCAGCGCATAGAAGCTGCCGTGCGCGATGTTGAGGATTTTCAGCACGCCGAATACCAGCGTCAGCCCGAGCGCCACGATGAAGAGCCAGGACGCCTCGATCAAGCCGTCCACGATGATGGTGAGAGCGAAATTCATTCACGCATCCCGATCTGCTCCCTCCCCCTTGAGGGGAAGGGCCGGGGAGGGGGGTAGCCCCGAGCGACGGCGCTTGTGGCTTTATCCCCCTCCCGACGGTGCTGCGCAGCATCGACCTGCCCCTCAAGGGAGGAGGTGAAGAGGACCGCAAGCGCTGGAATTCGTGGCAGGTCTAGTTGCACTTTGCCCCGGCCATGCCGCCCTTAATCCAATCCAGCGCCTTGACGCCCGGAGGCGGATTGACGCATTCGGCCGGGAAGTACTGGATATCGACCAGATCGACCCGTTTCGAATCCGGATTATACTTGGTGCGGCTGAATGCGATCGGCTGGATCGCCTGATGGCCGTCGGCAAGCTTCATCTGGATCAGGCCGCCCGGCGATTGCCATTCCAGCCCGGTCATGGCGGTGATCAGTTCGTCAGTGGAAGGTTTCTTGCCGCCGTTCGCCGCCATGGCCTTTTCGACCGCGGCCTTCAATCCGAGGATCGCCTGGCTCATGCGATAGGCGGCCTGCACCGGGTAGACGTTGTTCACGCCCTCGTAGCCCTTGAAGAACCAGTCGTTGATCGGTGATTTCTGCGACATCAGGCCATAGGCGCCGCGCGCGCCGATGATGGTGCCGTCCGGCATCTTGTCGCCGAGCGGCGGCAGCACGTGATCGGCGGCGCTGAACACCAACTGGCTGCGCTTGGCGAGACCGCGCGGCGCGGATTGCAGGATGAAGGCCTGCAGATCGCCGCCCCACAGGCTGGAATAGACCACGTCGGAGCCCGCGCCGACCAGTGCGGAGATTTCGGTGCCGTACTGGCCCGCGCCGAACTTCGGCAACAGGTCCGTCTCAAGTTTGGCGTTGGGATAAAGCTGCCCGGCCGCGGCGACGAAGTCGGCCCGGCTGTCCTGGCCCCAGGCATAGTCCTGGTTGATGGCCGACAGCGTGTCCATCTTGATGTTCTTCGCCTTCATGTAGCGAATGAGGCCGACATTATCCATCGTCGCATGCGCGGCGGTGCGGAACACATAATTGTATTTGGCTTCCTCGAAAATGCGTGGCGTACCGCAATCCATCAGCACCAGCATCTTTTTCAGTTCTTCAGCGATCGGCGCGACCGCCAGACAGTCGCCCGAGCCGATATAGCCGAGCACGACGTCGACATTGTCGCGTTGATAGAGGTTGCGCAGTTCCTGGACCTGTTTGGTGGCGCCGCCGTTTTCATCGATGATGACGGGCTCGATCTTCATGCCGCCGAACCCGACCTTCTCATAGGGCGAGGGAGCCGAGCCCTTGTTCAACTGGTCGATGACGTATTGGCCGCCGTTGCGTGCTGGAACGCCAAAACTGTCCGCCGCGGGTCCGGACAGGAATGTCACGATGCCGAGCTTGAAAGTCTCCTGCGCGGAGGCTGGCGCCGTCAGCGCCGTCGCGGCGACTACGGACAAAAGCACAGCGTGACGACGTGTCCATAAAAAATGGTTCATGGTTTTCTCCCCTGGATTGCCGGCGGCAAGCCGGACCGTTTTTGTTTGCGCCCGTTACCCGGACGTCGGCATTATTGAAGTCAGTTTAGGCGGGCTTTCCCGGCCCGTCTACGGATGCCGGCCAACAATGCGCGTTGCAAGGCGCCAATTGGTCGAAGTTTTTACGGCCGCAGGCGCCACGTGGATAAGCGATCGTCATTTTTTCACCGGAGCACCTGCCGCGGCAGCCAAAGCGATATTTCCGGGATATAGGTGACGACCATCAGGACCAGAAACATCACGGCGTAGAATGGCCAGATTTTTCGCATCACCTGCTCGATGGCGACTTTGCCGACGGCGCAGCCGACAAACAGGATCGCACCCACCGGCGGGTGGCACAACCCGATGCCGAGGTTGAGCAACATGATCATGCCGAAATGAACCGGATCGACGCCGAAATTCTGCATGACAGGAAGCAGGATCGGCGTCGCGATCAAAATAGATGGTGCCATGTCGAGCAACGTGCCCAGCACGAGCAACAGAATGTTGAGCAGAAACAGGATGACGTATTTGTTGTCCGAGATCGACAGAAAGAACGCCGTCATCTTCGCCGGCATTTGCGTCAGCGCCATCACGTAACCGACGCTCGAGGCGCATGCGATCAAGGTCAGCACCATTGCCACGGTGCGCAGCGTCCGATGCAGCAGGACTGGGAGGTCGCGCCACCGGTAATCGCGGTAGATGAACATCGTCACAAAAAATGCCCAGATGCAGGCGACAGCGCCGGCTTCGATGGCCGTGAAGATTCCGCCGAGAATGCCGCCGATGATGATGACAAGCGTCACCAGCCCCCATGCCGCATCGATACTGATACGCACGGCATCCCTGGCCGGGACGGTGTGGCCGTGCGGATGGCGATCGCGATAGGCGATCACGAGGCAGAGAATGATCAGCGCGAAGCCGAGCAGCAGTCCGGGAAAGACGCCCGCCATGAACAGCGCGCTGATCGAAATGGTGCCGCCCGTTGCCAGCGAATACAGCACGGCGTTGTGGCTCGGCGGCACCAGCAACGCCTGAACCGAAGACGTAATGGTCAGATTGGTGGCGAATACGCGCGGATATCCGGACTTTTCCATCTGCGGAATCATCACCGATCCGATCGCGGACGTGTCCGCGACGGCGGAGCCGGAGATGCCGCTCATGAACGTCGTCGCCAACACGTTGACGATCGAAAGACCGCCGCGAAGCCGGGTAAATCCCACCAGCACGTCCGCGAATGCCACAAGGCGGCGCGCCATTCCACCTTCCGCCATGATCGCGCCTGCCAGCACGAAAAACGGAATCGTCAGCATCGCCACCTTGCTGACCCCGTCGGAGATCTTCAGCATCACCGCTTCCAGCGGAATTCCGATCGACCAGGCTCCCGCGATCGCCGCAAGGGCCAGCGAATACGCGATTGGCATGCCGATCAGAAAGCAGATCAGCATCGTCGCAAGGAGAATGAAAATATCCATTGTGGCCTGTTTCCGGGTCGGTCAGTCGATCGGCGCCATGTCTGGGCCGGGGGGGAGTGGATCGGGCGGCGCGCCAAGAAAGATTCGTTCGACGATAAAGAGCAGCAGCAAAAATCCACCAATCGGGATCGGCAGATAGGTGACGCCCACCGACAGGAACGGGAAATCCGGAATGGTGTTGTACCAGGTCACCTCGACCAGCCGGCCGCCCCAGACGATCATGAAAATCGCAATCAGCGCCATTAGCAATTGCACGACAAGGTCGAGCCATCGCCGCAGCCGCTCCGGCAGCATGTCGGCGAAGTACGAGACGTTCATGTGGAGGTTGAGGCGATATCCCGCCGCCGCGCCGATGAAGGTCAGCACGATGGTCAAAAGAACCGCCATCGGTTCGGGCCACGATGCCGCGCTGTTGAGCACATAGCGTGTGAACACAGCCCAGGGAATGATCGCCGAAATCAACACCAGCGCAATACAGCCGATGATGACGCAGGCGAGATAGAGCGCGTCCATGATTTTGCGGTACGTAACGGCCATTGCGCGCACGCTTAAGCAATCGACTGGATGCGCTTTATCATCTCCGAATATTTCGGCCCGTATTTATCCCACACCGGCTTGACCGCGTCCTGGAACGGCTTCTTGTCGGCAATCTCGACGATCTGGCTGCCGGCCGCCAATGCTTTTTCCATCGCCTGTTGCTGGTACTTGTTCCAGAGGCCGCGCTCTTCCTGCTGCGCCTCGGCGGCGAACTTCTTGAGCAGGGTCTGATCGTCGCCTGACAGCGCATTCCACGCCCGTTTCGAGAACACCAGCATCTCGGGAATGATGAGATGCTCGGTGAGCGAGAAATATTTCGCCGCCGTATAGTGATTGCTGAAGACGTAACTCGGCGCGTTGTTCTCGGCGCCATCGATAACGCCGGTTTGTAGAGCGCTGAAGACCTGGTCGTAGCCCATCGCCACGCCGTTGCCGCCCAGCGCGTTCATCATGTCGATGAAAATCGGATTGCCGATGACGCGGAATTTCAGACCCTTGACGTCCGCGATGGTTTTGATCGGCCGTTTTGTATTGTAAAGGCTGCGCGCGCCGGAATCCATCCAGCACAGCGCGACCAGTCCGGCATTGGGGCTGGCCGTGATCTTGTCCAGCAGCTCCTGCCCGATCGGCCCGTCCATCATGCTTTCGGCATGCGCCGTATTACGGAACAGGAACGGCATGTTGACGACGTTGATATCGTCTACAATCGGACCCAGCGATCCCACGCTGACACGCAGCAGCTGGATCGCGCCGATTTGGGTCTGTTCAATGGTCTCCTTTTCGCCGCCAAGTTGCATGGACGCGAACATCTGCACCGAGATCCGGCCGTTGGTAGCGGCTTGCAGCTTCTTCCCCAGATTCTCTGTCGCTACTACCGTCGGATACCCGGCGGGTTGAACGTCGGAGGCTTTGAGAACCAGTTTCGCCTGCGCGTGCGCGGGAGGAACCGGTGCCAGGCTCGTCGTAAAACCTGCCGCGCTAAGTCCGGCGCTTAACTTCATAAAGTCGCGGCGCTTCATGAGAATCCTCCCGGTAGTGATTTTTATCTTTCTGCAGGTTACGACCATGTCGACGTTGCGAACAAGGGCGCCACCCTTGTTGTTCCATCAAACCCGCGGTCGGAGCGACCGCTGCATGTCCATTGCATAGGTATAGCGCCCTTCCGGATGGGTGGTGACCGTGACCTCGAACAATTCTTCCCGCAGACCGTAGTAGCGGCGCACCATGGTCAGGGCAGGCGAGCCCGGCTTCACCTGAAGAGGTTTTGCCAGTTTGGCGGGCATGCCGCGCGCAAATACCTCAAGCTGGGCATATTCGATGGTCTCGCCATACATTTTTGCAATCTGCTCGTGGACCGGCGTTCGGCCATGGTCCCTGCGCTCGACGACGCCGGCGAATTTCCGCAATACATAGATCTCAGTCCAGCCGAGCGGAGCGGCGAACGCGTCCGATCGGCGAATGGCTTCGATCAGAAACCAGTGTTTGCCGGGTTCGCATTTCAACATCGCCGCGAGCTTGCGGTCGGCCACGATTTCGCTGCTGCGGATGACGTCGCGATAGGTTTCGTTCGAATATCGCAGCCACTCGGTGAGTGATTTGACGCTGTGCGTGAACAGCACCGGGGGCTCCGTTGCGATGACTACGGAGCCGAGCCCGGCACGTCGAACGATCAGGCCTTGCTCCGTCACGATCCGCAACGCTTCACGTACCGTCTGACGGCTTGCCGAATAACGCGCCATCAATCCAGTCTCGGTCGGCAGCAGGTCGCCGACCGGATAGGCGCCGACCCGGATTTCTTTCTGCAACTCAGTAGCGATATCGCGATAGCGTGATGACCTTCGATGTTGCTTGTTACCGGCCATCGCACACCACCGGGATTCCGAATTTCATCGATTGCAGCGCGGCCTCGAACGCCGACAGCGTCGCCAGCACCTCCGCTTCCGGCGCCGGAAATGGACGTTTCTGCTCGATTGTGTCGGCGAAGGCGTCTAGCTCGGTGCGCAGGACATCGATCGCCGGATAGGTTGTCCGTTGTGGTACGCCGGCAGTCTTCCGCAGGACCATTGTAACGTCATCCAGCACCTCGGCAGAGCCCTTCGTTCCGAAGACGTGGATGCGCCAGTAAAGCGGTGTCGCTCTCACGGTCGATAATGAACCGGTGACGCCGTTGACAAAGTCCAGCGTCATCGTCGCCGTATCCAGTGGAGGAGGCCCACGTTCACGTGAATTGAGTTGAGCGTAAACACGGTGGACCGGCCCCAGGATGCTCACGAATGCGTCGAGCACATGAAGCCCGGCGCCGGTCAGTCCGCCGCCCGGCGATTCCTCGGGTGACAGCCGCCACCCTGAGGTGACGCTCTGCGAGTTCTCGTTGCTGTTATGGCCCTCGATATGAAGAATGGTGCCGAGTTCGCCACTCGCGACCGTGTCACGCAGCGCACACATCGATGGCCAGAAGCGGCGATTATGGCCCACGGCGAGAGCGATGCCCGCGTTGCGGCAGGCGTCGAACATGCGCGCAGCATCGGCGCGGCGTAGCGCGAGCGGCTTTTCGCAGAAGATCTGCTTTCGTGCGGCAGCACAGCTGATTACCTGTGCGTAATGCAGCGAATGCGGCGTTGCCAGCAGCACGGCATCAATAATGGAATCCGCGAGGACGTCATCAAGGTTGTCGGTCAGATCGAGACGATGCTCGGCGCAAAAGCCTCGTGCCCCATCGACGTCAGGCTCGACGGCGCGGACGATTTTCAACCGTTGGTGCCCGAGCGAGGCCTCGACGAGGTTGCGGCCCCAGCGGCCCAGACCAACGATAGCCGCGTGGATCATCAGGAAACCTCGGTTGGTGCGGGCCGTTGCCTGATCGCCTCGATCACGGCAGCGCTGTCGCGGTCTGGACCTTCCAGCGTAATGGCCGCGCGCAACAGATCGGCTTGGGCCGCGGTGACCGGCAGAACCAGACCTCGCCGCTTTGCTTCCTCCAGGATCAGTTCGGCATCTTTCAGGGTTTGCGAAATATGGGACTGTGGCCGGAAATCCCGCGCCAGCATCTTCTCTCCCTTGGTGTCCATCACGCGCGAGTACGCGGCGGATTCACGTGCGGCGGCCAGAAAGACACGTCCGTCCAGCCCAAGACGCTCTGCAAACACAATTCCTTCGGCCAGTGCGGCCCTGTTGTTCTGCAGGATCAGATTGATCGCGAGCTTGGTGCGGCTGGCATCGCCGATGGCTCCGACGCGCACATGCCGTGGAAAAAGAATATCCAGCAGCGCACCGACCGCTTCGACTGTGCTCGTTTCGCCGGCCATCAACGCACTGGCGACGCCGTCCCGCACCTCGGCACTGGTGCCGGATATCGGCGCTTCGACGAACGGGATGCCCGCCCCGGCGGCCTGTTTGGCAATGCCAATGATTTCGTCCGGCGCGCAGGTCGTGGTGCAAATCACTACCGGAGCTACTGAGCCGATGCCTATCACGAGTTCGTCGAACAGCGCCTCGACCTGTTCGCCACTATAGACCGCGATAATGATCGTCCGGGACCGGCTGACGAGTTCGCGCACGGAGGTTGCCACCGTACCTCCATTCGTGTTCAGCGCCTCGCACCGCGCGGAATCGATATCGAAACCGATCACCGGGATGCTGGCGTCGATCAGGCGTTCGGACAACGCGGCGCCCATCAGACCGAGCCCGATCATTCCAACCGGTGCGTTCGGGTACATGAGCCGATAGCCCTTCGATTACCCGGTTATTTCGCTTCGATCCCGGCGGCCTTCGCATCCGCCGTCCACCGGATGATTTCGCTGCGGATAAAAGCACCGAATTCGGAAGGCGGCATCGGGGAAACGATCACGCCGACGCCTGCGAGTTTCTCGCGTGTCGCGGGCATCGACAGGAATTTTTCGCTCTCGGTATACAGCTTGTTGACGATCGGCTCGGGTGTATTCGCGGGCGCCAATAATCCGTACCAGATGGTGGCTTCGAAGCCCGGCATCGCTTCGGCGAGCGAAGGCAGATTCGGCGTCAATTCGTTTCGCTTCGGCGATGTCACGCCGATGCCGCGCAGCGCGCCGCCTTGCATTTGCGGGATCGCCAGCGAAAAATCCGCAAAGGCAAGGTCGATCACCCCGGCCAGCACGTCGGTAACGGCTTGCGGCACCCCACGATAGGAAGCCGCGACCACGGACATGCCGCCGCGGGTCTGCAATTGCCCGATCGATATCTGCGACGCCCCGGAGCCATAACCGGCGGTCATGTTAGGGTGGGCGCGCGCATAGTCCATGAACTGAGCAAGATTCTTGGCTGGAAAATCCGGCTTCACGACAAGTACCATGGCGGTCGTTATCGTCCGTATGATCGGCGCGAAGTCCTTTGCTGGATCGTAGGGAAGATTTTTCAGCATCGCGACATTGGCTGCGTGGGTGGTATTAGTGCCCATCAGCAGTGTGTAGCCGTCCGGTTCGCTGCGTGCCACTTCCTGTGCGCCGATGCTGCCGAGCGCACCCGTCCGGTTTTCGATCACGACGGTCTGCCCGAAGGCGTCCTGCAGGTACTGGCCTAGCATGCGCGCGACCTGATCCGGGCCCGCGCCGGCCGGAAACGGCACGATGATCTTGATCTGGCGTTTCGGGTAATCGTCGGCCGCAGCGATGGCTTGTGGCGCCGCGAGTCCCAACAGGGCCAAACCGGCGAGAAGACCCGATCGCAGCTTCATATGATCTCCGGATGTCTCAAGGAATCTCTTTTTGCGGATTCTTCGTTTGAGATTTATACGGACAAAGTTGCATAGTGCAAGCCATTACTCGCATTTTCTGGCGTATTCGCCAATTGAGCGAGCTCAGATTTAACCGTATAAATCCCGGACAGAGGTCTCGGGAGGATAGAACGTGGACACCAGCGAATTATACGCGCGCGGTCTGCGGCGACGCAAAAAGATGTTCGGCGAGGCCGACGTTGAAAAAAGAATGGCGGCGTCCGGCGAATTCGGCGCGCCACTCCAGAACGTCATCAACGCATATGTCTACGGAGATATTTGGGAAAGATCAGGCCTCTCCAACGACGTCCGCAGCCTGGTCATGCTTGGTATCACCGCCGCTAGCAACAAGCCTGCCGAATTTCGCGTTCATGCCAAGGGCGCGATGGCAAACGGATGCACCAAGGAGCAGGTGCAGGACGTACTTTTGCTGGTTGCGATGTATTGCGGCGTGCCGGCCGCGATCGAAACGACCCGCATCGCCGCGGAAATCTTCGGCGATGCGCCCGCTACCGATCCGGGGGCGAAGCCGTAGCGAAATAGCATAATGAAATCTGTTCAAACTATCGATGCGCATCATCACATCTGGCGGCTGAAGGATTTGCCGTGGCTTTCCGGGCCGCAGGCGCCGCGCATCTTCGGGCCGTATAAGCCGATCTGTCGTGATTATCTGATCGATGAATATCGCAGCGATAGTGCCGGCTGCGGTATCGTGAAATCGATCTACATTCAAACCAATTGGCCCGCCGGGCAAAGCTACGACGAGGCGAGATGGGTTCAATCGGTTTCGGATGCTACCGGTTGGCCACACGCCAATGTCGCTCATGCAGACCTTGCCGATCCCGATGCCGGCATATTGATCAAACGTCTGGCGATGCTGCCGGCAACGCGCGGCATCCGGCAACAGCTCCATTGGCATGAAAATCCGCAATATCGTTTTGCCCCGCGTCCCGATGTCATGAACGACGCCGACTGGCGCCGTGGGCTGGCGATGTTGGCCGATCATGGGCTACTGTTCGAGTTGCAGATTTTCGCAGGCCAGATGGCTGACGGCGCGAGGCTCGCACGATCGTTCCCGAATACGATCCTCGTTCTCGAGCATGCGGGCATGCTCGAAGACATGTCACCTCCTGGATGGCGGCTCTGGCGCGAAGGCATGGCGGCGCTCGCCGAATGTCCGAATGTCAACGTCAAGCTTTCCGGACTCGGTACCTTCGTTCATGCCTGCCGCGAGGACGTGATGGCGCCGATCATCGAGGAGACCGTTGCGATGTTCGGAGCGGATCGCTGCTTCTATGGGAGCAATTTCCCGATTGAAAAGCTCTGGACCGACTATACCGCGCTGTACCGAACGTTTCGCAATGCCATCGCTCATCTCGCCGAAAGCGAACAGGTCGCGATCCTGCACGACACGGCGGCGCGTCTCTATCGAATTTGACTTTATTGGGAAAGCCGTCGCCTCTTATCAATGCTTGGCGGCGTTCCTGGCCGCGGCGTTGTTGAGAACGATCAGGCCATCGACGGCGACGCCGGTTTTGGTGTTGATCAGGAACGGATTGACGTCGATCGAAGCAATGCGCCCGCCGGCATCGGCCATCAGGTTGGACAGGCCGACGAGAGCCTTTACGGCCGATGCCTCATGCAGTGCTGGTTTGCCACGATAGCCCTTCAGCTTCACACCGGCCTTGGTCCGGCCGATGAGTTCCCGGGCATCGGCCGCGTCGAGTGGGGCTCCGGCCAAGGCAACGTCCTTCATGAGTTCGATATCGACGCCGCCGGTGCCGAACAGGACCACCGGCCCCATCTCGGCATCGAGCGATGCCCCCACGACGAGCTCGAGGTCGGCCTTGACCTGCTGCGCGATCAGGATGCCCTCAAGCCTTGGCTTGTTCTTTAGTCTCTTCACCCGAGCGGTGATATCGTTGAACGCTTGCTTGACCTTCGCGGCGCTGTTGATGTTCAGCACCACGCCGCCGATATCGGACTTGTGCAGGATGTCGGCGCTGACGACCTTGGCGACAACGGGAAAACCGATCTTCTTCGCAATTTTCACGGCGCCGGCCGAATCTATCGCGATCTCTTCCTTCGACACCGGGATACCGTAAGCCTTGAGCAGCTTCTTCGATGCCACCTCATCGAGCGCCGCGCCCTCGGCGTTATTCAACGTCCGCTCCAGCATCGCGCGCGCGGACGCGCTTGAACTCGAGACCACGTCAGGCACTTCCTTGCGCAACGAGGCATAGTCGATCAGCGCCTTGATCGCGCCCACCGCACGGTCCAGTCCCTGCATCACGGCGATATGCGGCAGCGACTTGCGCAAACCTTTGGTGAATTCGGTGAAACCGATCGACATCGTGCTGATGTAAACCACAGGCTTGCTGGCGGCGCCCGCCATCTCGTTGACGATGCGCAGATTCCGTTCGCGCACTTCGTGCGGCGCCTTCGGCAATTCCGAGTCGATGATAACAATATCGGTGTCCGGGTCATCGATCATGATCTTGATCGACTGCATGTAGACGGACGGATCGACCACAGCCGCAAAGCCTGCGTCGAGCGGATTGCCGACGATGCTGCCGGGGCCGAGCATTTTGGCGAGCTTGTTGTTGGCGTCCTTGCTGAGTGGACTGAAATTCAGGCCGGCCGACGAGAATGCGTCGAGTAAAAGCCCGCGCTTGCCGCCCGACAGGGTCACCGCGGCGAGGCGGGCGGCTCTGGGCGGATCGGCGTGGACAAAGCATTCGGTCGTCTCGATCAATTCGTCCAGGCCTCGTACGCGAATGACGCCTTCGCGGGTCGAGATCGCATCGAAGGTTTCAATCGAACCAGCCAGCGCGCCGGTATGCGCCATCGCGGCCGCGCGTCCGCCCTCGGATGCCCCGAGCTTGAGTGCAATCACCGGCTTACCGGCGGCTCGCGCGGCCTTGCAGGCTGCGCGAAAAACTTTGGTGTTACGAACGCCTTCGAGATAGACCACGATCACGCGAATGCCGGGGTCTGCCGCGAAATAGGCCATCAAGTCCGGCGTCTCGAGGCCGGCCTCGTTTCCGGTCGTGACCATGTAACCGACGCCAACGCCGCGATCTTCAAGCGCCTGCCGTATTGCCATCACGATCGCGCCGGATTGACCGGCGATCGCGACCGGACCGGCATCCATCGTGACAACGCGGTCATCGATGTTGGTGAATATCTTTTCGCCGGCGCTGAGGTTGCCGAGGCAGTTCGGGCCGGTGACCGCCATGCCGGTCTCGCGGATAGCCTGTTGAAGCTCGACGGCAAGTCGCTGGCTTTCCGCGTCCTGCAATTCGCTGAAACCCGAGGTGACGATGGTGGCCGAGCGCGCGCCGGCCATCGCCGCATCGCGGATGACTTGCACCGCGAAGCGCGCAGGCACCAACACCAGCACGTGATCGGGTTTGTCCGGCAGGCTGGCGAAATCCTTGTAGCAGGGAACGCCCCAGATCGTTTCGCGCTTCGAATTGACTGGATAAAGCCCGCCTTCGTACTGGTATTTGATCAGATTGTTCCAGATGCGCTCGGCGTAGTTGCCCGGCTTGTCCGTTGCGCCGACCAGCACGATGTTGCGAGGATGAAGCATTGCATGGATGCTTTTGACGACGTCGCTTGCATCGGGCGAAGGCGACCATTTGCTGGCCGAATCGGATGCAGTGGTTATACGAGCTTCCATAGGCGTAGCCTTACCTCTTCTTTATTTCGCGAGACGGAAGATCAATCGGCGATCTGTTCGCTGCGGCTTTTCATTGTTGTTATTAAGAAATGAGGAGGGTGGCAACTCGCGAAACCGAAGCTGGCTCGTCGCCAAGGACGATGTCGGTAGCTTCGCGTTCCCACGCTACATTTGGAAGCCCCAGCGGATCCTGAGCCATTAGCCGGTGTTCGAGTACGAAGCGCGCAAGCAGCGCGCGACGCGCGTCAACGCGCGGTTGGCTGCCTTCCCAGGCCAGCAATATGGCGCTTGTTGCATGATAAAGCGCGCTGGCGGCAAGCCGCGCGTTCATTTCGGCGCTAGTTTCGGCTGCTACATGTTCCGCGAATGCGAGCGCTCGCTCCAATGCAAGTCTCAACCGATTGCGCAAGCCTTTCGGCAGGGCGGTGGCTTCGTCGAGACGGCGCTTCAGCGCGGCGCCTAAAATCAGGTGCGACCGGCTCTTTCCGACCGCCCGCTTGATGATATCGAGCGCATTGATGTTGCTGGTGCCTTCCCACAGTACCCCGATATGTGCGTCGCGGACCAGGCGGGCATGCACCCATTCCTCGATGTAACCGTTACCGCCGCGTACTTCCATCGAGCCGGTCGCAACGGGAATATTGTCGCGGCAGGCGCGAAATTTTAGTAGCGGCGTGAGGATGCGGACCAGTTGCTGCGCATCCGTGGACCCGGCATTCGCCTGATCCATCGAGCTCGCGGCAAACAGAACCATCGACAGCGCCTGCTCAGTCGGCACCATAAGTTTCAAGAGCTGGCGACGTAGCAGAGGATAGTTGACGATGACCTCGCTAAAGGCGGAGCGCGTCTGCGCTGCTATCATGGCCTCGTTTACGCAGCGCCGCATCATCGCAGCAGCCCGCACCCCATGCGACAGCCGCGACAGGTTGACCTGCTCCATCATCTGCTTGAGCCCGCTTTCCGGCTCGCCGACCAGATAGGCGACGGCGCCTTCAAGACGGATTTCGCCTGACGCCATCGAGCGGGTGCCGAGTTTATCCTTCAGACGAACGATCTGGTAGGAGTTGCGCCGGCCGTCTTTCAGCCGGCGAGGCAGGGCGAATAGCGCGAGCCCCTTGGTTCCGGCAGGCGCTCCCTCCGGACGCGCCAGCAGCAGCGCGACGTCTGCATCGGCGTGCGAACAAAACCATTTGTCGCCGGTGAGCCGCCATATGCCGCCCTCCAATCGCGCGACCGTCTCTATCGCGCCGACATCGGAACCGCCGGCACGCTCCGTCATGAACTGCGTGCCCTTCCAGAGCGTCGCAAGCTCGCTGGAAAGCATTTTTGGCAGCAGGTAATCCTTCAGTTCTGAGCTCGCAAACTTGCGAATGAGATGAATCGAGGTGTCGGTGACGCTGATCGGACACATCAGTCCGAACTCCGCCTGCACAAACAAATACTGCAAGGCATATTTGGCGACGGCGGGCAGCGGCTGGCTCGCGCCAAGCGCGCCGCCGCGATGGCTCATCGCGTGAAACTGAAAATCACCAAAGGCGATATTCTCCATCTCGCGATACGCCGGATGGTAATCGATCCAGTCTTCGTCGCGGCCAAAGCGGTCCCGCGCATTAAGAACCGGCGGATTCTTGTCGGCGATCCGCGCCAGCTCGTCGAGCCTGCCGCCGGCCAGGGCGCCGAGCCGATGAAAATGCGGCTGTAGACGCCGATGATCGTCATCCGCCAGATAAAGCGGCAAAAGATCGCGCAAGCCGCGATCGACTTGGTAAAAATTCAAGCCCGCGCAATCCAGCGCAACGTGGTTCGCGCCATCGGAAAGCTCCGGTTCGGCCGTCATATCCCCGATCGGCCGAATTGATTGCGGGCCATGCATGGCATCCTCCCAAAACTTTGGCCGAACGTTACCCTGCCGCGCGTGGATCCGCTATATTAAGAATAAGCCCAAGCCGCTGACGGATCTGAAGCCGGGAGCGACAAAGGCGCTTGCAGCCCGCTGACGCGAAGTGCAAAATCGAGGCTTGTGGCGTGCCGGTTAGTGATGCGGAGTCGAATCATGAAAGCGATCATCATCGGGGGCGGCATCGGAGGACTCACGACTGCGCTGATGCTGCGCGCGCGCGGCATCGGGTGCGAGTTGTTCGAGCAGTCCGATACGATCCGCGAACTTGGCGTCGGCATCAATACGCTGCCGCATGCGATCCGCGAACTGGCCGGCCTTGGCCTGCTTGGCAAGCTCGACGACGTCGCAATCCGCACCGACCAATTGTACTATCTCAATCGTCACGGCCAGGAAGTCTGGCGCGAGGCGCGCGGCATCGACGCCGGCCACGACGTCCCGCAATTCTCCATTCATCGCGGACGGCTGCAAAGCGTGATCCACCAAGCCGTCGAGGAAAGGCTCGGGCATGACGCTATTCACACCGGCTGCCGTCTCGGCGCCTTCACGCAGGACGAGGGCGGTGTGACGGCTTATTTCTTCGACCGGTCCGGCGCACACGTGAAGACCGCGCGCGGCGATATTCTGATCGGGGCTGACGGAATCCATTCGTGCGTTCGTGAAGCACTGTTTCCGGACGAGGGGCCACCATGCTGGAACGGCCTCATGCTCTGGCGCGGCGCGCGCGACTGGCCGGTGTTTTTGACCGGACGATCGATGATCGTCGCCGGAGGCCTCAACGCCAAGGTCGTGGTCTATCCGATCGCGGAAGGATCGAGCCCATCCAGCCGGCTGACCAACTGGGCCGTGCTGGTGAAGGTCGGCGATGGCAACGCGGCCCCCCCGCGCCGCGAGGATTGGTCGCGGCCAGGCAAGCGCGATGAACTAATGCCGCATGTGGCGCGGTTCTCGGTGCCTTATGTCGATGTGCCGACACTAATCGCGGCGACGCCGGAATTTTATGAATATCCGACCTGCGACCGCGATCCGCTGCCGTATTGGTCGAGCGGGCGCGTCACGCTGCTCGGCGACGCGGCGCACCCGATGTATCCGGTAGGATCGAACGGCGCATCGCAAGCTATACTCGACGCGCGCTGCCTTGCCGATGCGCTGGCGCGCGCCGAGCATCCGCGCCAGGCGCTGGTGGCGTATGAGCAGAAGCGCCTGCCGATGACTGCGGAGATCGTACGCTTGAACCGGCGCGGTGGCCCGGAAGGTGTAATCGACGCGATCGAGCAACTAGCGCCCGACGGCTTCGACAACATCGAAAACGTGCTGAGCTATTCGCAGCGCGAAGCGATCGTGCGCGGCTACGCCACCAAGGCCGGCTTCGCGCCGACCGGGCCGGCGCTCGCCGCAGTGAGGGGATGACTCACGCCCCCGGAGGCGGCGGCAGGAAGTGGATGTTGTGCTCGGCCGCGAGCGCCACCACCTCTTCGGGCTTCTGCTCCTTCATATTGTGGATGGCCCAGAACAGATCATAGAGTTTTCGTGTCGGCGAAACCCAAAACAGCGTTTTCACAGTCTGACCCGACTTGTTGAAAATGCCGTGCGGGGCGCCCATCGGCAGCCGCACCAGATCGCCCGGTGTGGCGGAGGGCTCGGCGCCCGCCAGCATGAAATCGAGCTTGCCTTCGAGAATGTAAAGATATTCGTCCTGGTCGGGATGGATGTGCGGCGGCACGAAGGTGTCGGGTGGAAACGTGGCGTGCCATGAAAACGAATGCTCACTGCAGTGTTTGGGCACATAGGTCTGGCCGAGGATATTCCAGGAAATTCCCTGCATGCCTTCGTTTGCCCGGGTGATGCCGGCGATTTCAGTTTTCATGAACTTGTCCCTTCTTCTGCGTGCCGCGTCATTCCGGGGCGTGAGTGAAAAGAACGAACCCGGAATCCAGACCAGTATGCTGGATTCCGGGTCTGCGCCAAGAGGCGCATCCCGGAATGACGGGATGAATTTGGGCCCGAAGCGGGAGCCTTATCATACATGGAGAAATCGATCTTTCACCGTCGGATCGCGTTTCAGTTCGGAACTGGTCCCGGTCCAGACCACGTTTCCTTTTTCGATAACGATATGCCGGTCTGCAAAGGCAGCAAGCGCATCGACATTCTTGTCGATGATGAGAATGGCCTGGTGCTGGGCCTTGAGCTGCTTCAGACAATTCCAGATTTCAGTTCGGATCAAGGGCGCCAGGCCTTCGGTCGCCTCGTCGAGAATCAGAAGCTTGGGGTTGGTCATCAGCGCCCGGCCGATCGCCAGCATCTGCTGCTCGCCGCCGGAAAGCTGCGTGCCGAAATTGCCGCGTCGTGCCTTCAGCGCCGGAAAAAGCTCGTAGATATCCGCCAGCCTCCATCGCGCCGGTGGTTCGCGCGCAGCGGCGGTAGCGATGAGGTTTTCCTCGACTGTCAGCGTTGGAAAGATCTGCCGTCCTTCGGGCACGAGACCAATGCCGCATTGCGCGATCCGATAGGGTGGCAGACCGGTGAGAATCCTGTTTTCGAATGTGACAGAACCACCGGTAGAATGGAGCAACCCCATGATCGCGTTCACCGTCGTGGTTTTGCCCATGCCGTTGCGGCCGAGCAAAGTGACGACTTCGCCGGCGTCGATCGAAAAAGAGACGTCGAACAGAACTTTCGCAGCACCGTAGGCCGCCTGAAGGTTGGAGACGGTGAGCATCAAACCTCCTCGCCGAGATAAGCGGCGCGAACTTCGGCATTGTCGCGCACGCTTTGTGGCGTGCCGCTGGCGATGATCCTGCCATAGACCAATACCGAGACCCGATCGGCAAGAGCGAACACCGCGTCCATGTCGTGCTCGATCAGCACGATCGGCAATTCACGCCGTAATTCCTGTAACGTTGCAATCAGCCGTTGCGACTCGTCATGGCTGGTGCCGGCAAGCGGCTCGTCGAGCAGCAGCAGCCTTGGCTCGGACGCAAGCGCAATAGCGAGTTCGAGTTGCCGCTTCTCTCCATGCGACATTAAGCCTGCCGCGATGCCAGCCCGGGCTGCGAGGCCGAAGCGGGTGAGATACGCCATCGCAAGTTCGTTCAAAGGCTTTTCCGCCGCGGCATTGCCAAAAAAACGAAAGCTCGAACCGTTAAGAGCCTGAACCGCGAGTGCGACATTCTCCAGTGCCGAAAACCGCGGCAGAATCGACGTGATCTGAAACGAGCGCACGAGGCCAAGATGGGCGCGCTCATGCATCGATAGCCCCGTCACATCCTGGCCCTGAAAGATGATGCGGCCGGAATCGGATGAGCTAACGCCGGATATCTGATCGATCAGGGTGGTTTTGCCGGCGCCGTTCGGGCCGATGATCGCGTGAAGTTCGTTGGATTTAATATCGAGCGAGACGTCGTCGGTAATGCGCAGTGCGCCAAAGCTCTTGCGCAAATGCTCAAGCCTCAGAAGCGGCGCGATCATGGCCGCCTCCCGAACAGGCCGGCGATACCGCCCCGGGCAAACAGCACCACCAGAATCAGAATGGGGCCGAAGATCATCGCCCAATGTTCAGTGAAGCCGGAGAGGAATTCGGCGAGCAGGCTGAAGATCGCGGCGCCGATGATGGCGCCGTGCAATGTGCCGAGGCCGCCAAGCACGATCGCGAAGATCAGGTCGCCGGAGCGTTGCCAAGAGGCATAAGCAGGGCTCACGAACTCAGCTTGATTGGCGAGCAGACAACCGGAGACGCCGGCGATCATGCCAGCGATCACATAGGCCGCCAGCTGGAAAGGAAAGGGCGCAAAGCCGATCGCCTGCATTCGCACAGGATTTTCGCTAACACCACGCAGTACGCGCCCGAACCTCGATGCGACGACCGAGCGCAAGAGCAGATACCCGCCAGCCATAAAGCCGAACGTGACGTAATAAAGCACAATATCGTTTTTCAACACCTTCGAGCCGAACACCAGGCTGCGCGACGCCAGCGTCAGTCCGTCGTCGCCGCCATAGGCCGCGAGCGACGTCGCAAGGAAGAACAGCATCTGGCCGAACGCCAGCGTGATCATGATGAAATACACGCCCTTGGTCCGCAGCGAAATCGCGCCGGTGAACAGGGCAAACAGGCAACACACCGCGAGGGCAACAGCGAGATGGACGAAGATGTCATTGATCCCATGACTTGAAAGGATCGCGACACTGTAGGCGCCGATGCCGATATAGGCGGCGTGCCAAAAACTGATCATCGCGCCGTAGCCGATCAAAAGATCGAGCGACATCGCGGCGAGGCCGAGGATCATGATCCGCGTTACCAGCGCGAGGATGAAGGTTTTTGGACCGTACGCGGCAGCGACAGGCACCAGCGCAAATAGGGCGAAAAGAATTGACGGCAGCAAAAAGAAACGGCTGGAACGGGCAGGTGCGCGAAGGGCAGGGGCAGCGTCGATGTCGAGGGAATCGTTCACGCTGCCCCACTATTGCCTGGACGGGAACAGGCCCGATGGCCGGAAGAATAGTACGGCAGCCATCAGAATATAGATCAGCATCGGCGCCAGAGCCCTGCCGGTCTGGCTTGCGGTTGCCGGATCGAGTGCGAGTTTGAGCAACGTAGGCGCCAGAAAGCGGCCGAGCGTATCGACGACGCCAATCAACAACGCGGCGACGAACGCACCGCGGATCGAGCCGATGCCGCCGATCACGATCACCACGAAAGCGAGGATCAGCACGTTATCGCCCATGCCCGGCTCGACCGACAGGATTGGCGCCACCATGGCGCCGGCGAAGCCGGCAAGCATGGCGCCTACGCCGAACACGATGGTGAAGAGAAAGCGGATGTTGACGCCGAGCGCCGAAACCATTCGCGCGTTAGTGGCGCCGGCGCGCACCAGCATGCCCAAGCGGGTGTAATTGACGATCCGGTACAGTGCGAAACCGACGGCGAGGCCAGCACCGATGATGATGAGGCGATACACCGGATAGAGCATTCCGTCGGCGATCTCGATGGTACCAGACAATGCGTCGGGAATGGGTACGCTAAGCGGCGCCGCGCCCCAAACGAATTTCACCGCCTGATTGAGAAAGATGATGACGCCAAATGTCGCCAGCACCTGATCGAGATGGCTGCGGTCGTAGAGGTGCCGGAAGATCAGGACTTCCAGCAGCAATCCGAACGCGAGCGCGGTCGGCAGCGCCAGCGCCAGGCCGGCGAGAAAGCTTCCGGTCATCGCTGTAAAGGCGGCGGCAAAATATGCGCCGATCATGTACTGCACGCCGTGGGCGAGGTTGATGAAGTCCATGACGCCGAACACCAGCGTCAGCCCGGCGGCGATCAGAAACAGGATCAATCCGAACTGGAGTCCGTTGAGGATTTGGACGAAAGCGAGGGTGAGAGTCATGAGATCAGGTGTCGTCCCCGCGAAAGCGGGGACCCATAAACACCGAACGTTGTAATGGCGAATGCTGCTAGCCCCGTCATCCAGCAACTAACCCCTGTGGTTATGGGTCCCCGCTTTCGCGGACGACGGCGGTGATGGTCTGCTGCTACGCAGCCAGTTATTCACTTCGCCGAACAGTCCTTTGCATAATTGTCGGCGTAATTCTCAAAAACCTTTTGCGAGATTTCGGTCTGGAACTTGCCGTCAGGCCGCTTGGCGACCTTGGTCAGGTAGAAATCCTGAATCGGATAGCCGTTGGTATTGAATTTAAAGCCGCCGCGCAGTGACGTGAAATCGGCTTTCTTTAGTGCCGCCGTCACGGCGTCCTTGTTCGAAAGATCACCCTTCACCGCCTTGACGGCGCTGTCGATCAGCATCGCAGCATCATAGGCCTGGAAGGCGTAGGTACCGGGTACGCTGTTGTAGGCAGCTTCATAGGCCGCCACGAATTTCTTGTTCTGGACATTGTCGAGATTGGGCGCCCAGTTCGAACCGCCGAACATACCGATCGCCGCATCCTGTTGCGCCGGCAGCGTGGATTCATCGACGGTGAAAGCCGAGAGGAACGGAATGCGGTCGGCAAGGCCCGCCTGTTTGTATTGCCTCACCAGATTCACGCCCATGCCGCCCGGCATGAAGGTAAACACCGCGTCCGGCTTCAGCGACGCGATCTTGGACAGCTCAGCCTGGAAATCCAGCGTGCCCAGCGGCATGTAGGATTCCTCGACGATCTCGCCCTTGTAATCGAGCTTGAAACCGGCGGCCGAATCTTTGCCGGCCTGATAGTTCGGCACCAGCAGATAGACGCGCTTGTAGCCGCGGTCCTGCGCGACCTTGCCAAGGATCTCGTGGACCTGATCGTTCTGATAGGAGGTCACGTAGAAAAACGGGCTACAATCCTTGCCGGCATAACTCGACGGGCCGGCATTCGGGCTGATCAGGAAGGTTTTGGATTCAACGACCGGCTTGTGAATGGCTTGAAGAATGTTGGAGAAGATCGGTCCGACGACGAAATCGACCTTGTCGCGTTCGAGCAGACCCTTCACCTTGGTCACGGCAATATCGGGCTTGAGTTCGTCGTCGATCACCACGACCTCGACGTCGCGGCCACCCATCTTGCCGCCGAGATCCTTGACCGCGAGATTGAAGCCATCGCGGGCCTGCTGACCAAGCACCGCCGCCGGACCTGACAGCGTCACGATCACGCCGACTTTGATCTTCTCCTGCGCCCACGCCTGACTGGCCGCAAAACTCAACAAAATAGCCAGAGCAGCAGACCCGAGGTGACGTTTCATCGAATTCTCCAATCGGCCCACGCCTGCGCGCGGCCAGCCTTCCGAAAATGAGCGAGTTGTTTGAACCTTAAAGGGGCGGTCAGCACTGCGCAAGTTATCGCAGCCCTGTTTTGACTTGCCGGGGATCGCTAACTGCTTCTAGATCGACGATTAAAATCAAGCGAGGCGGGTGTGACCACGGACATCGACTATGAGGCTGAATATAACAATCGGGCGCGTGTCCCCGAACATCCGTCCATCATCGCGGGCTGGGCGCGAGACGCGCAGGCCTATCGCGAGTCGCAACGGGACGTGTATCGCACGATTTCCTATGGGCCCGGCGCGCGCAACACCGTCGATGTTTTTCCGGCACGCAATGAAGGCGCGATGGTGGTCTTTATCCATGGCGGCTACTGGCAGGCGCTGGATGGTTCGTTTTTCAGTCACCTCGCGGCCGGCCTGAACGCGCACGGCGTCAGCGTGGCTATACCCAGCTACGATCTGTGTCCCCAGGTTTCGGTAGGTGACATCATCGCGCAGATGCGTATGGCTGCACGTGAGTTGGCGCGCCTCGGGCGGCGACTCGTGGTCAGTGGACATTCGGCCGGCGGACATCTCGCCGCCTGTTTGATGGCGACCGATTGGCGATCGATCGATACCGCGCTGCCGGAAGATCTGGTGAAAGCGGCGTACACGATTTCGGGTCTGTTCGATCTCGGCCCGCTCGTCAAGACATCCGTCAATAACGCGTTGGCACTCGATGAAGCGTCAGCCAGACAGGTAAGCCCATTGTTTTGGCCGCTACCGTCGCGCGGCAGTCTCGATGCGGTTCTGGGTGGAAATGAGAGCGCGGAATACTTTCGCCAGAGCAGGACCATCGTTGATGTCTGGCGCCATGGCGGCATCGAGACCCGCTTCGCGGAAGTGCCCGGTGCAAATCATTTTACAGCAATCGCGCCACTGGCCGATCCGCACTCGTCGATGACGGCGCGCCTGCTCGATTTGGCCATTCAGTAGTTCTGGCAAACGACACTTCGCGGCGGAAGTTCTTCAGGCGGGAAGTTCTCCCGTCGATGCCGGGCGATTTTTCCATCCAATACGTTCAGTGATACATTCTCGTTTGATGGCACTTGCGCCGTCTACCACGTAGACTTTCCCCGTCCGAGAGGTCACTCCTCTGGGCGGGGCTTTTCGTTGTGCGATCATTTGCTAGGTTTGACGGGGTCGGGAATTTTTCCCGAATTTCGGGACAATCATTCCCGCCCGGCGTGGTTATTTTTTGTTTGCCTGATCGGCACCACCCCATCAGTCTTTGGACAACTTGCCGAAATTTCGTTGGGGACAACGACGAAATCGTCAGGAAGGGTGGGCGCCCATGGTTTGCAGTCGAAAGCCGGCTGAAAAAGGCCGTTCGTCGAGTATCGGGCGTGCGCCCGGTGTCGTGTACCTGTTGGCGATCGTCGGCATCGCGGCGCTTCCCGCCGCTGCCCTTGCGCAGGAACAGGTGCTGCCTGAAATTCAGGTCATAGCCAATACGCCGCTGCAGGGCTCAGGCGTTGATCGCGACAAGATTCCCTCCACGACCTATTCGGTCGATGCGGCCGATTTCCAGCGCACCTATTCGCCTAACGTCACGGACACGCTGTTCCAGCGCATTCCCGGCGTTACGCTCTCCGATCCCAACGGCAATAGCGCCCAGCAGGAAATCCGTTACCGCGGCTTCGCGGCTTCGCCGACACAGGGCACGCCGCAGGGACTCGCCGTTTATATGAACGGTATTCGCATCAATGAGTCGTTCGGCGATACCGTTAACTGGGATTTGATCCCGACCAACGCGATCCAGCGCGCCGACGTACTCACCGGCAATCCGATCTTCGGCCTGAACGCGCTTGGCGGCGCGATCAGCCTGCAAATGAAGAACGGCTTTACCTGGCAAGGCTTTGAGCAGGAACTGCAAGGCGGATCGTATGGGCGCGCGCAGGGCGCCATGCAATTTGGCGCGCAGTCGGGAAACTGGAGCACCTATCTCGCAGCGCAGGCCATCCACGACGATGGCTGGCGGAAAGCGTCGCCGGCCAATCTCGGCCGCTTCTACGGCGACGTCGGCTGGCGCGATGACAAAGCTGAATTCCATATCTTCAGTTCGGTGGCATCGACCACCTTCGGGGTCGCGGCGGCGACCCCGATCCAGTTGCTCAATCAAAGCTGGAGTTCGATCTATACGACGCCGCAGACAACCAGGAACGAGATGGCGATGGTTGGCGTCAACGGCAAATACGCCTTGACCGACACCTGGTCGCTGCAGGGCAATCTGTACACGCGCCTGTTTCACCAGACCCATGTCGATGGCAACGACGCCGACATCGAGCGCTGCAGCGCCGCTTCCTCTTTCCCGAACACGTTGTGTCTTGAAGATGATGGATTTACCCGCCCGGTGCCCTTTGTCGGCGCGGCCGCGCTGGCGTTTCGCAACCAGTTCGTGATCCTCAACGCCAATAACAAGCCAATTCCTTGCCCGCCCGGTGCAGGAAATACCTGCGCGCCGGTGCCTTATGGCACGATCGACCGGACCGATACGCAGTCGAAGACGTTCGGCGGATCATTGCAGGCGACCAACGACGACAAGATATTCGGCCACGGCAATCATTTCGTCTTCGGCGGCAGCATCGACAACGGCAACTCGGCGTTCAACGCCAACAGCACGCTGGGCTTCATTTCGCCGGACCTGAATGTCGGCATCAATCCGGCCGTTCCCGGCAACGGCTCGATCATCCACACCCTCGGCAATGTCGGATACACACCGGTCGGCATCAATACCAAGAACACTTATTACGGAATCTACACCACCGACACCTTCGATATCACCGACAAGCTCGCAGCCACCGCCGGCGGGCGCTACAACATCGCCAAGATATCCGTACTGGACGTCATGGGATCGAGTCCGGATCTGAACAGCGATTCGACCTTCTCGCGTTTCAACCCGGTCGTCGGCGCGACCTACAAGATCGCACCGTGGATCACGGCGTACGGCAGCTATTCGGAGTCCAACCGCGCGCCGACGCCGCTGGAACTTGGCTGCTCCAGCCCCACCAAGCCATGCCTGCTCGAAAGCTTCCTGGTAGCTGATCCGCCGCTGCAGCAGGTGGTCGGCCACACCTATGAGGCCGGTCTGCGCGGCACGGCGCCGTTGTGGGGCGGGGCGTTGCAGTGGAAAGCCGGCCTGTACCGTACCGACAGCGATAATGACATCATCAATCTGGCGAGCTTTATCCAGGGACGCGGATTCTTCCAGAACGTTCCGGAGACCCGGCGGCAGGGTGTAGAGCTATCCACCGAATACAAATCGGATCAGTGGCTGCTGTATTCCGGCTACAGCTTCATCGACGCGACCTATCGCTTTGCGGGAGATATCGCCTCCCCCAATAATCCGATGGCCGACGCCAATGGAAACATCCACGTGAATTTCGGCGATCGCATTCCCGGAATTCCGCAACATCAATTCAAGGCCGGTGCGGAGTACCTGGTCACGCCGGAGTGGAAAGTCGGCGCCGACATGGTCGCGGTCGGACCGCAATTCTTCGTCGGCGACGACGCCAACCAGAACCCAAAGCTGCCCGGTTACGTGGTCGTGAACCTTCACACCTCCTATCAGGCGACGAAGAACGTCACGCTGTTTGCTGTGGTGAACAACCTGTTCAACAACAAATACGCGTTGTTCGGGACCTATTTCGAGCCCCAGGGAACGGCGAAGGCGGGCCTGCCGATCGTCCTGACCGACCAGCGCACCGAGGTGCCGGGCCAGCCCTTGTCCATCTACGCGGGCATCCGGGTGAAGCTGTAGCCACTCCGCCGCGGCGACGAACGAGCGGATCAGGCCGCAGCGAACACGAACGCGAATTCCGGTCGATACCGGCGTGCTCGCGACCATCGGCATCGGCTCGCGTCGCGATCATTACCGCGGTGCAGTATTAAGCCGCATCGTTTCCGGCTTGTTAAATGGAACCAGCCGGGTCAGATTGTGTCCAAGGCCGCGAGTATTCAAGCATCGCCGGCCAAACCAAAAACGTGGGGAGAGAACATGAGTAGACTTGCTGTTGCAGGCGTCGCGTTGCTCGGGGTTGCCGGTTTTCTGACGGGACCGGTCGGCGCGCAAGAAGTTAAGCAGGAAACTAAGTCGGCGTCGGTCCAGGCGAAGGTTGCTCCGGTCACGCAGGACCAGCTCAACGCGGCAGACAAGAACGCCGATAATTTTCTTCTGACCAACGGTAATTACGCGCAGACGCGTTTTCATCCGGCCAAACAAATCGGGCGCGAAAACGTGAAGAATCTTCGCGTGGCGTGGATTTTCCAGACCGACGTCAAGGAATCGCTGGAGACTTCGCCCATTGTTATCGACGGCGTCATGTATGTGACGACGTCCTTCAGCCATGTCTACGCGCTCGACGCCAAAACCGGCGCAGAACTATGGCACTACAAGCACAAGATGGGACCGGTGACGACCTATTGCTGCGGTCCCAACAATCGCGGCGTTCAGGTTCTCGGCGACCTCGTCTATCTCGCCACGCTTGATGCCAAGCTGGTGGCCCTCAACGCAAAAACGGGCGATGTTGCCTGGCAGAGCGATATCGCAGATCCGGAACTCGGATACAGCGAAACGATGGCGCCGACCGTCATCAAGGACAAGGTTCTGATTGGGACGAATGGCGGCGAATACGGTATCCGCGGCTTTTTGAAAGCCTACGATGCGAAGACCGGCAAGCTGCTCTGGACCTTCAACACGGTACCGGAAAATTCAGTCGGTGTCTGGGCGACCAAGGACGCTACCGGCCGGGACATGCACCGGGATATCCAGGCTGAAAAGGATCAACTCGCCAAAACCGGCGATCCCTACCAGAAGCTTGGCGGCGGTGTGTGGCAGAATCCTGCCATCGACCTGAAGACCAACCGGCTCTATTTTGTTGTCGGAAATCCGTCACCGGATCTCGACGGTTCGGCTCGCCCCGGCGATAATCTCTACACGGACTCGCTGGTTTCCATCGATCTCGATACCGGCAAATACGTATGCCACCTTCAATACATCGCCCATGACGTGTGGGACCTCGATGCCGTAAGTCCACCGGTGCTGGTGGACGTCAAGGGCAAGGATGGCAAGATGATTCCGGGCGTGCTGCATGCCGGCAAGACCGGGCACATCTACGTTCACGACCGCAAGGATTGCAGTCTGATCCGTTTCTCCGAAGCCATGGTGCCGCAGGAGAACATGTGGGTTCTGCCCACCAAGGAAGGCGCGCGGATGCTGCCGGGCGCGAATGGCGGCGTCGAATGGTCGCCGATCGCCACCGACCCGTCGCAGGGCCTTGCCTACGCCATCAACCTGCATCAGCCGATGACCTACCATGTCGAGAATTCGCCGTATCCGAACGGCAAATTATGGCTTGGTGGCGCCTTCAAAGTGATCCCGAGCGAGGCGCAGTCGGGCAACATCACCGCGGTCGACTACAATACCGGCAAGATCAAATGGCAGGTGAAGACGCCGCAACCGATGATCGGCGGCATTCTCGCGACCGCGGGCGGGCTTGTTTTCACCGGCGAAGGCAATGGCAAATTTGCCGCCTACAATTCGTCCAACGGCAAGGAGTTGTGGAATTTCCGCGCCGGAGCCGGCGTCAATGCGCCACCCTCCACATACATGGTGGGCGGCAAGCAATATGTCGTAGTCGGTGCGGGCGGCAACACGCAGATCGATTTCCGCCGCGGCAACAACATCATCGCCTTCTCGCTCAACTGAGCGCATAAGCGATCATCGAACAGTGAAGCGGGACCGGTTGCGGTCCCGCTTCTTTTAATGGCCTTCACTGGAATGAATTAATGAGCGGCAAGTCGAGCGTCTACATTCCCGTCGTTGTCGCGTTCGCAGCTTTTTTGGTGGTCTGCACAACACCGGCGAACGCACAGAGCATTGCGGAGAAAGTAGAGGTTTGCGCCGCTTGTCATGGCCAGGACGGCAAGCCGATCGACAAGATGATTCCCGCCATCTGGGGGCAACAACAGGGCTACCTTTATATACAGCTGCGCGATTTCAAGCGAGGCGATCGCAAGAACGAAATAATGCAGCCGATCGCATCATCCATGGAACGCGATGAGATGCTGGCGGTTGCGGAATATTTCTCGAAAAAGCCATGGCCTGATCTTGGCCAGCCGCGCGCACCAAAAGAGGTCGCGACCCGGGCCTTGCGCGCCAATGGCTCGGTGGGCTGTACGGGCTGCCATCTCGATCAATTTCAGGGCGACGGAACCGTGCCGCGTCTGTCGGGCATGAGCAGGGAATACATGACGAAAACGATCGACGATTTCCGCTCGCGCGCGCGCGGCAACAATCCCGGCATGTCCGACCTGATGCTCGCCACCGATCCCCAGGACCTGCTTGCATTGTCGGAATATCTCGCCGGACTTTGAACGCACTTACGGCACTGCGAGACGTTCACGCAGCGACGTCAGCTTCGTCAGATCCACGGCGCGCTTTCCAGCTTTGTCCTTCAGAGATAAATCAGCTCCGCGCGCCAGCAACAGATTGGCGATTCCTGCGTGGCCACCCTCGGCCGCGATCATCAGAGCCGTGCGGCCGCGGGCATCCCGATCGTCGATGCGCGCGCCTGCATCCAGCAACTGCTGCGCCACCTTGATCGCCTGCGGCTCCGGTGCCGATTCATCCGGGCCGGAGGCCCACATCAAGAGCGTGAGGTCATTGGGATAGCGGGCGTTGATATCGATATCCCGTTTCATCAATCGCGCTACGATGTCGATCCGAGCGCTGGCCGCCGCGTAGACGATCGGCGTCTTGCCGGTCTGGTCCGGCGCGCGGTCGTCGGCGCCACGGGCGAGCAGGGATCCGACGATCGCATCGTTACCCCTGTACGCGGCGGCAGAAACCGGGGTTACCCCGCTGCGTCCGGCGAGGTTCACGTCCGCGCCGCGATCGATCAGCCGTTGCGCCACCGGCGCGTGGTTGCCATCGACGGCAAAGAACAGCGCCGTCGCGCCGGCGAGATTGCGCGCGTCGATCGGCGCGCCGCGCGCCAGCAACAGATCGACCATTGGAAGATGCCCGAATCTCGCGGCATGGCTGAGGGGCCGGGCGCCAAACCGGTCGCGCGCATCGACCGACGCGCCGTGGTCGAGCAGTTCGGTCACCAGATCGACGCAGTTCTTGTCGACCGCCGAAAACAGCGTCAGCGACACTTCGATGGCGCTGATCTGCGGTTTGATGGCTTCAAACCGGAGGCGAATATCGCGGCACGGGTCGGATTCAGCGGCGCGCGCAACCGGCGCTGGGTTTGTCGCGGCAAGGATCGCAAGCGCTGATAACAAAGAGAATGGGCGGTACAAGCGTGTCTCCGGATTCAAGCGGGTGTTGGAAGCGAACGTGGCATGTTGGCCGGCTGATGCCAAGAGATCGCTCATGATCGGCAAGCACTGTTTTCCGCACTTGGAATAGTCAGAAAGGTGATCGTCGCCGGCGCGAATGTCAGCGCGCCTGCGGTCGTCCGAGCGCCTGCGATCGGCGGCAGCTCGTTCTTATCGTCAAGCGCAAGCGTTGTCCCGTTCAGCCATACCGTTGCGGCGCGCAGGCTCGCCGCCTCCAGCGTGAAACGTTCGGAATCATGGGCAAGTGTCAGCGCGTGCGATGCATTACGATCGGTATTGATCACAAGGAGAGCCACGCCGCCCGGTGTCCCGCGCTGGCAATGGGCGTAGACGTGAAGGCCAGCTTGAATCGACACGCCGGAATCGAGCACGGTAGAACCCATCAGGTTCCGCCACAGCCGCGCGCCCCAGTAGTTCGGCCTCGGGTTAAGCGTTGTTTCGTCAAGCAGGCCATAGTCGCTCGCCGCCAGCGTATTGTGCATGACGACCTGAACACCGGCCTTGGCCAATCGTCCGAGTTGATCGAGATACCGGAAGGTATCCAGGAAGGTCGTGTCCCATCGGTTTCCGCCGCATGCCGCACTGGCGGTTTCAGTAAGCCAGATCGGTTTGCCGGGTTCGAATTGATCTCGAAGATTCCGGTAGAAGGCGAGCGTCCGATCCGTCCGCGAGAGCCACTCCTCGGAAAGCGCCGCCTCCGGTGTGCTCGAACCGATGCATCGCTCCGACAGCGTTCCATAGTGATGGTACGAAACCGCATCCACGCCGGGGCCGGCCAGCAGTTCCGATGCAAGGGCCGTCTCACCGGCGGCGCCGGGGCCGAGGATCATCGTCTCCGAAGCGGCCTGCTTCACGAAGGAGCGGAATACCTTGAAGTCGCGCGCATACGCGGCAGTGTCATAGCCCGCCGGCGCACCGCTTATCGCGATGAGGTCCGGTTCGTTCATGAACTCGGCGGCTGCGATAGTGCCGCCCACGGAGCCGGTATAGGCGAAAAGGCGGCGCGCCTGATCCGGCGTCCAGACGCCGGCCGCATCGCGAGTGCCGGGGCTGATGGCGAAGGAGGTGACGAGTTTCGCATCGACCGCTTGCGAAAAATTGACCACGTCCCGCCATTGCCGGCTGGTCAAAATGCCATTGAACCCGGTCGGTGGCGCGGACGGCCCATTGTCCGTGTCCGAAAAATATGTGCTGTTCGCCCAAGTACCGCTGACGCGCAGGTACGTCGGCGCCAACGCCGTCGCGAGTCGTCGCAATTTGATATTGGTTAGATCGATCGGTGGCCGATAGGCGAACAGATCCGTGCCCGGTGCTTGCGGTTCCGCATAGGGCTTCCAGAACCGGCCGCCGGTGACCTCGACCATTTCAATGTTATAGGATTGAAAGCGTTCGTCGACCGTACCGATGCGGGGCATAGTCGCAGGGTTGATCGAAAGTCCGTCGGCGAAGGCTGCGGAACAGGCCAATACGGCAAGCAGCGCCGATATCACGCAGGCATGCCCGCCACGATAGCGAAGCACCCAGTCGAACGCTGCCTTATCCCATTGGAACATGCGGACACGCGTTCGATCGAGGCTTGGCCCCCTGTTTGTCAGCCGGGACTTTGCAGTTATCGATCCGCTGCTCGTCCATCCATTTCCTGCCGAGCCGCTCCTTTCCTGTCAGCGAATTGATGGCGTTCGGCGCCGGTTTGGGGTCGCCGCTGGCAGACGGCTGGTCCTGAGCGAAGCCCTGTGATGCACAGAGGATCATGAACGCCAAAACCAGGGCAGGGCTGAGCAGCAGATTCACGGCCGGTCTTGTCCTTCGAACTGTGGTGCAATGCGAGATCGTCCGCTCCAGATATAATATCACAGCTGCTCTCCTTAACGCGGAACCCATGGCTCGTGTTTTGGTTGCTCATACGCCTCGGTGCGCCGAAGGCACACCCGATAACTGGAAACCAAGGAGTAGCAGATGAACGCGAAACAACTCATTCTCGCCGGCTGTGCCGTGATGGCTCTCAGCGTCGGCACCGCCCAAGCCGGTCCGTGCGATATGACCGGCAAGTCCGCCAGCGCGCACGACGCAGGCGCCGGACCGACGCCGGGCAATACAGGTCAGACCACCGGCACCGGTACTGGCGCGGCTACCAACGAGCACGCCGCGACCGGCACGATGAACCGCGCCGCCGGCGATGTTGCGACATCGTCGCAAGACGCTCAGAAACAGATGCAGGGTCAGCCCACGGCGGCGCAGCAAGCGCAGGGCGCCAAACCGGCTGACCAAGGTTGCTAAGACGCGGCGAGAGACAAGGATAACTTCCGGCTTGTGCTAGAGTGTGCCGGAAGAAACGCGAGTCGGGAGATTATCCAATGATATCACGCCGAACTGCCTTGCTGACGTTCGCGATCGGCGCCTTGTTCGTCGGAAGCCTGCCGGCTTGGGCGGCATCCAACCCGATCCGCCTACTGGATACAGATAACGATGGTACGGTCGACCTTGCGGAAGCCAAGAAGGCGGCGTCCGCGTTGTTCGACAAGCTCGAGCGCGACCATGACGGCACGCTCGACAAACGAGAACTGGCGGGAAGGTTGAGCGCCAGGGAGTTGGCTGCGGCCGATCCCGACCATGATGGAACGCTGACGAAGGACGAATATCTCGCGGTCGTCGAGCAGCGTTTCAACGCGGCCAACCCCGACAAGGATGGAACCCTGGATGCTAAGGAACTGAATTCCGCAGCCGGCAAGGCTCTGCTGCGGCTGTTGCGATAGCATCACGGGGGCCTGAATGTGCAGTGCATCCGAGCAAGTTACGCTTGCGTGGCGTCCGGCGTGGTCTTAGTTTCGGCCCTGCGCGAGGTTCGCGCCACAATAAAATGAGGAGACCCTGATGGCTTGGAAAACTCCGAAAATCGTCGAAGTGCCGGTCGGCATGGAAATCAACATGTACGCCTGCGCGGCGCGCAAGTAGACCAGACGACCTAGCGGCCCCAAGACGGATCGGTGCTTTGCACTACCGCCTTGGGGCCGCAGTCGTTTCCGGCCCTTAAACTTCCTTCGTATCGAAGAAGTACAGATCGGCGCCGCCATCTGCGAAATTGGCAAGGTCGCCTGCAGTGACTTGCCCTTCGGCGGAACCAAAGGCGGCTTTGATGGCGTCGAGCGAGTCAAAATATAACGTCGCAACCAGATGAACGCCGCTCGCGCCGGCGGGCGTTGCGACAGCACCCTTGCTCACATCATATTTTTTCAGGCCGGGAAGTTTTTTCGCCAGCGGCACGTGAGTCGCGAAATAATACTTGTCGAAGGCATCCGTGCTCTTTGGTGTCTTATAGAAGACGACGAGTTGGGCCATAGGTTTCTCCTCGAGCGGGGAGGGGTTGACTACCATAGCCGCGGGACGCGTCCAATAAAGCCCGGCGGTCGCACCGATTCTTTCACCGCTGTGGCAGCTTATGATCGCCGCTTTGTGATAGGGTTTGCTTTCAGGTCAGCCGTGCTGTCGTTTTCATTCATCGGAACGTAAATGCCTGTTTGCGCAAAAGCCATTTGGGTTGCGAGCGTTTGCATCGCAGCGTTGCTCCCGATCGGCGGGCACGCTGAAGGCATCGACACTGAGCATCTGTTCGCTTTCATGATCGGAACGGACGTCGGCAATGTCGGCGAACGCGAATTCCAGAGCCAGACGACGGGGCGGTTTTCCAAAGCTGGCGGCAATTACCGGGCGATCGGGCAGGAATTCGAGCTGGAATTCGTGCCGGCTCGGAATTTCCGGATCGAACTGGGAGGCACATTTGCGACGCACGACATCTTTGGCACCCCTGGATTCGCAAATCGCAGCCAGTTCGAGGGACAGGGGATTTCGCTCGATCTGCGCTACCGGTTTCTGGATCGCGAAAAGGCCCCTTTTGGCCTGACGCTGGCGGCGGAAAGCCATATCGACCGGATCGACGAGACAACCGCGGCGGCGGTGCGCAAATACGGCACCGACTTCACGCTGGCGTTCGATCGCGAATTGATTCCCGATCTGAGCGTTGTCGCTCTCAACGTTACCTATCAGCCGGAATGGACACGTGTTCCCGGCACGGGACAGGTCGACCAGGAATCCACCATTGGCGCGGCGATGGCGGTGATGGCGCAGCTTCGCCCGGGCTTCTTCCTCGGCGGCGAGGCGCGCTATTTCAGGAAATATGAGGGAATCGGCCTGGACGATTTCGCGGGCCAGGCGCTGTTTATCGGCCCGACCGCCTTTCTTAAACTGTCGGAACGCTCGAGGCTGACCGCGAACTGGAGCGTTCAGGCATGGGGCCGCGGGGCCGGATCAAGCGCTGCGCTTGATCTCGTCAATTTCGAGCGGCACCAGGCCCGGCTTGTGCTTGGAGTCAATTTCTAGGCGCGAATCGAACCCCCCGCAGCGGCGAATTCTCACGCCTTGTTGAAACCCGCCCTGCCTGCCGGCCGTTTCTGTTGTGCTATCTATGCTGCGACGCAAGGATACACGGCATGAACCCCATCGACCTGATCGTGACAGTATGCGCTGTCCTGTCGCCCACAACCTGCGAAGAGACCCATCTGGTATTTTCCTCAAGCGTTTCGCTGCAACAATGCGTGATGGCGGCGCCGCCCTATATTGCGCAGTGGGTGGGCGAGCATCCGAAATGGAATGCGGTGCGGTGGCGCTGCGAATATCCGCACACCAACGACAAGGCCGATGCCGGCGAAGCGAAGGCCGCGGGCTGATCGGGCCGCTGCGGATTTATTGTTTTTTGCAGTCCTTCAGGTCCTTGTCCGCGACGGAGAACACCGCGTCCGCCGTGATCTCGATATCCCGCACCAGACATTGCCTCTTGTCGCGATAACCGACCTTGGCGTCGTAACGGCCCGGCTCGATACCCGTGATGCGCAGGCGCTCGTCGTGGTCGACCTCCTTGTCCTTGTCGTTCAGGGTCTGGTTGGGTCCCCAATTGTCCTTTCCGGCAGGAGACAGTTGAAAACTGGACATCGTCGCGGTCGTCAGGTTCCAAAGCCGGATACCTTTGCCTTGCGCCGCGAGCGGGCCGGACATGGTGAGCAGGACAGCAGCAACGACAAGCGACTCACGCAACATGATGGCCTCCCATACGTTTTCGTTATAGTAGCACAAATCCGCGCCACATCGGCAGGAGGACCGCGATGACCGTTTCCCGATGGATACAGCTTGGTGTCTGCGTAGTAGCCGTGTTGGGAGCGACAGCCCTTCTCGCGCACGCCGATGAGGTCAATGATTACCCCACGACGGCGCGATCGGAATATGTCTTCGGCTGCCTCAAAGCCAATGGCGAAACGCGGCAGGCGATCGATCAATGTTCCTGCTCGATCGACGTCATCGCATCGCTCTTGCCTTACGATCGGTACGTTACCGCCGAAACCGTGCTGAGCATGGCGCAGGTGCGGGGCAATCTTGGTGGCCAGTTTCGCTCATCCGAACAAGCCAATAGCGCGCTCAATGATTTGAGGCGCGCGCAGGCGGAAGCCGAAGTGAGATGTTTTTGAATTCGGGAATGTGCGCGGCGGCGCGTCAAATCCCGGAACTATCCACCTTCCATTCATTCTGGAATATGTGGCCTTCGGTGTCTTTGGCCTCGACGCGGAAGCGCTTCGCGGCGCTCGGGACATAGGTAAACCGAATATTCGGGTCTTCGGAAATCGAAATCCCGCCTTCCATCGCCAGCACCAAACTATCGTCCTGCCACACCCGCAATTCATTGACGAAGAAGGCCGGAACATAGAGCTGCGTGACCTGGTCCATCTGCAATCCGGAATTGTTCGGATGGCCGATCATGATCTGGGCCTCGCGGGCGCCGCTTGCCGGACCCTCGCTAGCCTTGGCGAATTGCCTGAATCGCATCTGGCCAAGCTTGCCTTTTGCTTCCTCGACGTTCTTGGAAGCCGGAGCCGAGCAGCCGCCGGATGCCTTCACATAGGTTTTCGCCACATAGAGCTTGCCGTCGCTTAGTTCGGCGACCGCATGGACGTCGGTGTAATTGTTGACGCGCACGCGCGTGGAGATTTCCGAGACCGAAGCGTCTCGTCCCAGCTCGAAACGCGCCGCCATTGGTGCGGGATTTTGGTCGATCACCAGCGTGATCGCCACGACGCGCCTGATATCACCCGGCGGCAGTGTAGCGCGCAGCGTGACGGGAACGATCGCCGCGTCCTCGGCGCGATAAGGCATTTCGATCGCGATCACACTGGCGCCGTCGTTCATCGCGCGATTGTTGAAGATGTCCTGTACGAGGCCGGGCCACGGATCGTAAGCTTCAGGTGTCGCAGCAGGCGCCAGACGCGCGCCGAATTGCATTGCGGCCAGAAGACCGGCAATGCAGAGCAGGCGGGAAGGACGTCCCAACATAGTCGCGCTCCTCTCGACGACCGAAGCAACGAAGCCCAATATACGCCATCGGGGCGGCTATTCCCATTCAATTTCCGAATATGCGGCGGTGGCATTGCGCGCATTGTAATCGTCGAACAGCTGCCATTGCGATCGTTCGGAGGCTGCGGCGGTAGTCGCAGCGGCCGTTATCGGCTTGCCGGCGGCGACCAGCGCCCGAATATCCGCCGCCAGCTTATTGAGATAGCGGCGTTGATCGGCCAGTGCCGCCGGCCACTCGTTCACGGGTCCGTGACCGGGTACGACGCGTTGGGCGGAGATGCTGCCGAGCTGTTCCATGACCGTCAGCCAGCCGCGAATGCTGCCGTCGAGGACGGGTACGTGGCTCAGGAACACCAGATCACCCGCGAACAAGGTGCCTGTTTGCTCGTCGAGCACTGTAAGATCATTGTCGCTGTGCGCCGTAGGCCACGCCCGAAGGATGAGATTGCGGTGCCCGAGATCGAGCTTGAGGGAGTCATCCACCAAAACCGTGGGCGCTATGATGCGAACCTCGCCAATCAATTCGTCGCCCATGATCCGGCGAAACGCATCCAGATAAAATTGTCCGCGCGCGGCCAGCGCGCGGGGCAGATTTTTGTGACCGACGAAGCTTGTTCCGTCCGCCAAGAACGCTGAATTTCCAAAGACATGATCCGGATGGCCGTGGGTATTGATGACATACCGGATTGGCTTTTCGGTACGCATTCGAATGGCCGCGAGCAGCTGCCGTCCTTCGCGAACGCTGCCTCCGGTATCAATCACTGCGACTACATCGTTACCGATGATGAAGCCGACATTGGCGATGGCTCCCTCATTTTCGCGTGTCATGAGTTCCGTCACGCCGGCGTGAACGAAAAGTCCCGGCACGATTTCACTGACCGGCAACGGGCGGTGCTGCGCATGGGCGAGCGTTGGCGCGGCTGACATCGCGAGTATGGCAAGTGCAACAAGACGATGAGTCATTGGATTTTCGCGACGTGTATACCACGGACACTACTACGCATATTCGCTCGACTATTGCATCGCAGCACGCGGAGAAGAGCGAACATGTCGCAGAAATTATTTCTGTTGCACGCTCTGGATGAGGAGCATAGCATTTCGTTGTTTCCGGCTTCAATTAGACCTCGGTTCACTGAAAACTGCCGACGTCTCTTGATAGCTGAACGGGCGCAGAGATTTGGAAGTGTGACAACTTCCGGGCATGCATTCGGCACGAAAGCTGGCGCTGGGCGCATGCCCAACGCACCAACAAAATAAAACTTGAAACAAACGTGGGAGGTTTCGTTATGCGCAAGTTGCTACTCGCAACCTGTCTTGGCGCCGTAGCGGCATTCGCCGCCGGCGCCGCCAATGCCAACGATGCACTAAACCAGATGTCGCAAGACCCGAAGGGTTGGGTCATGCCGGCAGGCGATTACGCCAATACGCGCTACTCGAAACTCAATCAGATCACCGCGGCCAATGTCGGCAAGCTACAGGTCGCATGGACGTTTTCGACCGGCGTGCTGCGTGGTCACGAGGGTGGACCGCTCATCGTCGGCAACATGATGTATGTGCATACGCCATTCCCGAACAAGGTCTATGCGCTCGACCTGAACGACGAGAACAAAATCGTCTGGAAGTACGAGCCCAAGCAGGATCCGAATGTCATTCCGGTGATGTGCTGCGATACGGTGAACCGCGGCGTGGCCTATGGCGACGGCATGATCTTCCTGCATCAGGCCGACACGACACTGGTCGCGCTCGATGCCAAGACCGGCAAGGTCGCATGGTCCGTTAAGAACGGCGATCCGAGCAAGGGATCGACCGGAACCTCGGCTCCGCTCGTGATCAAGGACAAGGTTCTGATCGGCATCTCCGGTGGTGAGTTCGGCGTGCAATGCCACGTCACCGCCTACGACATGAAGACCGGCAAGCAGGTATGGCGGGCCTTCTCCGAAGGGCCGGACGACCAGATCATGCTCGATCCCGAAAAGACCATGGCGCTCGGCAAACCGGTCGGCAAGGATTCCAGCCTGAAGACCTGGCAAGGCGATCAGTGGAAAATCGGCGGCGGCTGCACATGGGGCTGGCTGTCCTACGATCCCGCCTTGAACATGGTCTATTACGGGTCGGGCAATCCCTCGACCTGGAATCCGAAGCAGCGTCCGGGCGACAACAAGTGGTCGATGACGATCTTCGCGCGCGACGCGGACACCGGTATGGCCAAGTGGGTCTACCAGATGACGCCCCATGACGAATGGGATTATGACGGCGTCAATGAAATGATCCTCAGCGATCAGCAGATCGGCGGGGCGGCGCGCAAGCTGCTGACGCATTTCGACCGTAACGGGCTCGGCTATACGCTCGACCGCGTCACCGGCGAATTGCTGGTGGCCGAGAAGTTTGACCCGAAGGTCAACTGGACCAGCGGCGTCGATATGAAAAAGGACTCGCCGACCTACGGCCGGCCCGCGGTTCTCGACCAATACTCGACCGACAAGCAGGGCGAGGACCACAACAACAAGGGCATCTGCCCGGCCGCGCTCGGCACCAAGGACGAGCAGCCGGCGGCCTATTCGCCGGATACGCAGCTGTTCTACGTACCGACCAATCACGTCTGCATGGACTACGAGCCGTTCAAGGTGAGCTACACCGCTGGCCAGCCCTATGTAGGGGCGACGCTCTCGATGTATCCGCCTCCGGGCGAAACCCACATGGGCAACTTCATTGCCTGGGACGGCAAGACCGGCAAGATCGTCTGGTCCAACAAGGAGCAGTTCTCGGTCTGGTCGGGCGCGCTCGCCACCGCCGGCGGCGTGGTGTTCTACGGAACGCTGGAAGGCTACCTCAAGGCGGTCGATGCCAAGACGGGCAAGGAACTCTACAAGTTCAAGACCCCGTCCGGCATCATCGGCAACGTCACGACCTACGAGAATGGCGGAAGGCAGTACGTCGCCATCCTGTCCGGCGTCGGCGGGTGGGCTGGCATCGGCCTCGCGGCCGGCCTGACCGATCCCACCGCTGGCCTCGGTGCTGTGGGCGGGTATGCTGCGCTGAGCAACTACACCGCGCTCGGCGGGACACTTACGGTGTTCGCGCTGCCGCAGTGACCTGACGAAATCTCGCCGGCGCGTGGAACCTTCCACGCGCCGGTTCGTCTGTCATCGAACGTCGAGGAAAAGCTCTTGCGCACAATCTGTTTGTTGGCTGCCGCGATGATCGTCGTGGCATCCGGAGGAATCGCTTTCGCCGAAGGTCCCGGCGATCCTACTGCCGTCAAATCCGAGGAAGGTAAATATCTGGATAAGGATGGCGATCCGACCTTCAAGATTGGCGCCGACGGCACGGTCGATTGGTACACCTATTCCGGATACCGCCGCTATCACTCCGACTGCCACGTCTGCCACGGTCCCGACGGCGAGGGCTCGACCTATGCCCCCGCCTTGAAGAATTCCGTCAAGACCATGAGCTATGGCGACTTCCTCGGTGTGGTCGCAAGCGGCCGCAAGAACGTCGGCACCGCGCAGGACAATGTCATGCCGGCGTTCGGCGATAACCCGAACGTGGCCTGCTACATGGACGATCTCTACATCTACCTTCGCGCCCGCTCGGTCGATGCGGTAGGCCGCGTGCGGCCGGCGAAGCACGAAGACAAGCCTAAAAGCGCGCAGGAAGCCGAAGATTCTTGCATGGGCAAGCGCTGATCGATCGACAGGGAGAAGACGGCAATGATGAATGCCGCGCCGCGCCGCTGGCTGTTGATGCCGCTTCTGGTTTTCGCCTTGACCTTGATCGCGCAGGTTCGAGCGCACGCCCAGGTTCCGGAAGGCACCGATCTGTCGATCGAACTGGTCGATCCAAAAGTGCTGCGCGTATGTGCCGATCCGCGCAATCTGCCTTTCTCGAATGAAAAAGGCGAAGGATTCGAGAACAAGCTCGCCGAACTGTTCGCTGAGAAGCTTCAGAAGAGGCTTGACTACATGTATTTCCCGCAGGCCACCGGTTTCGTCAAGATGACGCTGGGCGCGCATCGTTGCGATGTCATCATGGGCTTTCCGCAAGGCGACGACCTGGTCCAGGGTACCAACCCCTATTACCGCACGGCCTATGCGCTGGTCGCCAAGGCGGGCAACGGCCTCGACGACGTCACCACGCTCGAGGACGAGCGTCTCAAGACCAAGCACATCGGCATCGTTGCCGGTACGCCGCCCGCCACTAACATGGCGGTTGCGGGCCTGATGATGAACGCCAAGCCGTATCCGCTCATGATCGACACGCGCATCGATTCCTCGGCGGCGGCCATGATCAAGGATGTGATGTCGGGAGAGATCGATGCCGGCATCCTGTGGGGGCCGATGGCGGGTTTTTACGCCAAGCAGGCCAGTCCGCCGCTTCATGTCACGCCGCTGGTGAAGGAAACGTCGGGACCGAAGCTCGCCTATCGCATCGGCATGGGCGTGCGTCCCGCCGACCAGAACTGGAAACGGTTGCTCAACCGCCTGATCCAGGAAAACCAGCCGGCGATCAACAAGATCCTGCTCGAGTTCGGCGTGCCGCTGCTTGACGAAAATGACAGGCCGATCACTTTGGAGACCACGACGAAGCAGCCATGATGTGGAAGCTTGCGAGCCTGATCATCGCTACGCTCGCTTTGACGTTGCCGGCGTATGCGCAGGAAAACGCTCCCGAGTCTGAGGGATACCGCGCGGACAATTACCGCGCGCCCGTTCCCGCAACGCTCGCCGGCGCGCGTGTGCTTGCGACCGGCGAGGCCGAGGCCATCTGGCGCGCCGGCAAAGCTGTTTTTATCGACGTGCTGCCGCATCCGCCAAAGCCGCAAAATCTTCCTGAAGGCACGGTCTGGCGCGAGAAACCGCGACTCAATATCCCGGGTAGTATCTGGCTGCCGGATACCGGCTATGGGACGCTGGCGCCTGTTACCGAGGACTATCTGCGACGCGGGCTTATCAGGGCATCTGGCGGCGACAGCACAAAGCTGCTGGTGATCTACTGCCAGGCCGATTGCTGGATGTCGTGGAACGCGGCAAAGCGGGTGTTGTCCTACGGCTATCCCAATGTGGCCTGGTACCCCGACGGGACGGATGGTTGGCAGCGCGCTAACCTCCAGGTCGAAGAATCGCAGCCACAGCCGCGTTAGCGCTATTCCATCTGCTGCTGGATCACGCGGCCGAGCGCGAACAGCCGCTGGTCGATCGCGGTCGGCACCTCGCACACGAATTTGATCACCCGCCGCCGGTCCTCGAAAATCCGCGTCTCCCACACCAGTTGGTTGCCGAGTTCATCGACCTTGGGCTGGTCCGGCGGCGTCGCGTCCTGTAGCGCTTGCAGTGCCAGGGTATCGTCGCGAATCTTCTCCGCCGCTTCGCGCTGCTTGCGGGTGACGCGCTCCAGCCCGTTCATGACCGAGGAACGCTGCGCATTCAGCGTGTCGAACAGGCCGGCGAACAACAGCTTGCCCGTCTCATTCTTTTTAGCAGACGATTCCGAGAGAAATTCCGTGATCAGTTTGTCGGCTTCATCGAGCGGGGTGCGGCGCGCCGCCAGGCGCGGCACCAGCGCGCTGACCTTGGCGTCGTCTTTCCATTTGCTCTGCGCGTCGTCGAGCGCCGGGCCATCCCAGACCGCGGCGAGTGAGACTTCCGGGACCTTGGCCTGGGCACACGGCCAGTCGGGATAGCGCGGATCGGCGGCGAAACCGCGATCGGCGAACCCTGCAGCCGCGATCATCACGCAAAGCACCGCCGGCCATCTCATGTTTCGCCCCCCGCAGGCCCACGGCGGCTCATGCCGCGCGAAGGATCATAGGCGAATATGGCGCCGATCATGAATGCGGCCGTGCAGCCACCGACCACGGCAAAAGAAACCCAGTTCATTTGCCCATACAATGCGAAGCGGATCAGCTCGACCGCATGAGTGAACGGATTGAACTGGCAGACATAGTACAGCATCACGCTTCCTTCCCTTACCCGCCACAGAGGATAAAGCGCGGAGGAGGCGAAAAACATCGGGAAGATCACAAAGTTCATCACGCCGGCGAAGTTTTCAAGCTGTTTGATGCCAGACGAAATCAGCATGCCGAGCGAGCCGAGCATCAACCCGGACAGCAGCAGCGCGGGCAGCACCGTGAGATAGCCGATCGGCGGTGGCTCGATGTCCCAGAACCACGCGATGCCCAGGAAGGCATAGACCTGAAGCACGGAGACCGCGGTTCCCGCGAGCAGCTTGCAGAACAACAGATACCAGCGCGGCAGCGGGCTCACCAGCAGGGTGCGCATGTTGCCCATCTCGCGATCGTAGACCATCGAGAGCGACGACTGCATGCCGTTGAAGAGCTGAATCATCGCCATCAGTCCCGGCGTGATGTAGACCTCGTAGAGAATGTAGGTTTCGTATGGCGGGATGATGGAGATGCCGAGCACCTGGCGAAAGCCGGCGGCAAAGATGAACA
>Ga0193726_1000233_pt1 | contig 74414 bp, 77 predicted proteins | sample H2c1metaG_FD_144928 | JGI IMG/M metagenome (GOLD analysis project Ga0193726, IMG submission 144928) | Soil microbial communities from a riparian zone of the East river system, Colorado, United States - H2c1 | ecosystem: Environmental > Terrestrial > Soil > Riparian zone | place: USA: East River... | reverse complement strand
ACGGCATGGTTGGCCTCCCGAATCGCCAAATCCATGCACTATGATGTGTCGGCTATGTCCCCGAACACCTGTCGGTGATGTCCCCGGTCTAAACACTTGACCCGGCAATCATCCACTTTGAAAAAACTTTTACGAAGAAGGATGGATGCGCGGGTCAAGCCCGCGCATGACGCCTCATATGGGTCCCCGCGTTCGCGGGGACGACACGGATAGGTTAACGCGACGCCCATGAAAGATCGCGCATTGCCGCAGATTGGCCGCGATGTGGTCAAAATCGGCGGGATGGATGGCACTGCTTTACTTTCGTCGTGCGGGGGACATCCGCGCTCGCTCAATGCGAAACAAGGGATAGCCGATGAACGCCATGTCATCTGAAAAATTGCCATCTGAAAAAATCGAGACCACCATTGAAGACTCCAATCTCGCCGCGGTCTCCGAGGTCGAGGCCGGGATCCGCGACTTCGTCCGCAACGACGTCGCTTACCTGCGCCGCGCGCCGGGGCTGGTGAGCACGGAGCCTGTGCTCGACGCCAGCGCCGAGGCCACCGTCAACAACGTCAACTCGCTGATCCAGCGCGTTGCCGGCACGTCGCTGGCCGAGATCGAAAATCTGGTGTCCGAACTCGAAAGCCTGCGCGACCTCCTGCACAGCGAAGGACAACGGGTGCAGCGGGAGATTTCCGGCTACGCCCAGCTCAGCCAGGCAGCCATGAAGTCGACGCGCATGATCGCCGACAACGTCGCGCAATGGAAACGCGCCGCCGACGGCTTGCGCAACGGGTAGCCGTCATTCCGGGGCATCGCGAAGCGATGAGCCCGGAATCCATAGCCACCGCGCTGAAGTTGAGTTCTAAATGCAAATACGGTGGTTATGGATTCCGGGCTCGCGCTGCGCGCGCCCCGGAATGACGATAATTTCTGAAGCACGATTCTGAATCGATGGTTAGGGATACGTAACTATTTGCTCGCGATCGAGATGTTGTCGAGCGTGTAGGCGCCGTCGGCGTAGCCCTTCACCACCATTCCGGTGGCCAGCATCACCGCAAGCGTCACGGTTGCGAAGATAAAGCCCACGAATTTCAGCCCGCTGCGGTCAGCCATCGTCGTTCCCTTGGTATTCACTGCCCTCTGTCGAACTTGAGCAGCATCAGGTTCACAATGCGTTACCGGAAAATTTGTTCCGCATCGCTCACCACATCCACCGCCGTCATCCTGAGGTGCTCGCCGTCTTCGGCGAGCCTCGAAGGATGGGCCACACGCGTTTGCGGCCATCCTTCGAGACGCCGCGCAAGAGCGCGGCTCCTCAGGATGACGGCTGCGAGTGCGGATGAGGTCGGTGAGTGCGGCTACCCGCCGCTTCGCCGCGGCACGAATGCGGTTGCCAGCAGCGAGAACGCCAGTTCGCCGCGCTGATTGGTGCCGGTGTTGCGGGCTTCCATGATGCCCCATTCCGGGCGCTTCTCCGACGTCCGCTTCGAGGCGACCTCGCTGGCGTAAGCGATGGTATCGCCGGCCAGCACCGGTTTGATCCAGCGCAGGTCGCGAAACCCCGGCGACGGTCCCCAGACCGCGACCTTCTCGCCGCGCGCGACGGCCTCGGCCGCCTGACGCTTGCCGTTGGCGACCATCAGCTTCATGCACACCGAGCCGACATGCCAGCCCGAGGCGGCAAGGCCGCCGAATAGCGACTTGCGGCCCTCCTCTTCGTCGAGGTGAAAGCGCTGCGGATCGAACTGCGCGGCGAATTTCTTGATGTCTTCGGCGGTGAAGGTGAACGATCCGACTTCGCGCCGCCGTCCGATTTCGAGGTCTTCGAAGAAATGCATGATGGCTATCCGGCTGCCGCGGCGCGCCGCTTGACGATGATCGGCGAGGTCATTTCACACAACACCTGCCCGGCCGCGTTGCGGGCGCTGCATTTGAATGTCACGATCCCGGTTTCGGGCCGGCTGCGCGACACCCGCGCTTCGGCCACCTCGACATCGAGCATCAGATCGTCGCCGGGCCGCAACGGCGCCAGCCAGCGCAGTTCGCTGACGCCGGGCGAGCCGAGCGATGCGGTGCGGCCGATATAGAAATCGAACATCATCCGCATCATGATCGAACACAGATGCCATCCCGAACCGGAAAGGCCCTTCAGCATCGTGTGCTTGGCGGCCTCCTCGTCAAGATGCATCGGCTGCGGGTCGAACTCGGCAGCAAACGCGAGTGTTTCCTCGCGCGTGACATGGCGCGGCCCATAGCTGCCGAAATAACCCGGCGGAAAATCTTCGAAGCAGAGCGTCATGATGGGGATTGGTTCCAGGGAAGCCCGATTGTGGCCGCACTTTGCAGCAATCTCAAGCCGCCGGGTGCGCATAGGGCGCCTGCGATCTTGCCCGGGACCCCATTCGGAGCTAGGCCCTTGCTGCGGCAGCCTCAAGTATTGTGCGTGATGACTTAAATTTCGATTCGCCGGGAGAACCACCGATGTTTGAATTTCGGGATCTGTTTCAGTGGGACCGCTTCATCACGCCCACCATCATCAAGACGTTTTACTGGCTGGTCATCGCGCTGCTGATCCTGTTCGGCATTTCCGGGATTTTCTCCGGGCTGGCGGCGATGGCGATCAGCCCGTTCGGCGGCTTCATCGTGGTGCTGTCCTCAATCGCCGGCGTCATTGTCGGCATCGTGTTCTCGCGCATCGCCGCGGAATTCGTCCTGATCGTGTTCCGCATCAACGAGCACCTCGGCGCGATACGAGACCAGGGGCAGATGCATTAGGTCTCGTGCCCCGGACGCTGCGCAGCACGAAGTGATGCGCTGCAGAGCCGGGGCCGTAACGATCTCGATCCTCGTCATGCGCGGGCTTGACCCGCGCATCCATCCCTCTTCACAAGAATCTTTTGTAGAAGATGGATTGCCGGGTCGAGCCCGGCAATGACGCCTGGATTTTGGGCGGTCCCGGCTCTGCGGAGCGGCATGAAGAATGCCGCACCGCGTCCGGGACACGTATGCGGATGGCTCAATTATTAAACCGGAAATGCATGACGTCGCCGTCGGCGACGACGTAGTCCTTGCCTTCCAGCCGCAATTTACCGGCGTCGCGGGAGCCTGCTTCGCCGCCGAGCGCGACATAGTCGGCATAGGCGATGGTCTCGGCGCGGATAAAACCTTTTTCAAAGTCGGTATGGATCACGCCGGCGGCCGCCGGCGCCCGGGTGCCGCGGGTAATCGTCCAGGCGCGGGCTTCCTTCGGGCCGACGGTGAAATAGGTGATGAGGTCGAGCAGTTGATAGCCGGCGCGGATCAGCCGATCGAGCCCGGCTTCTTCCAGCCCCAGCGTATCGAGAAACTCGGTGCGTTCCTCGCGCGACAGCGTCGCGATTTCGGATTCGATCTTGGCCGAGATCGCGACTGCGACCGCGCCTTCTTTCTTCGCGTGCTCGGCAACCTGTTTCGAAAACGCGTTGCCCGCGGCGGCGGCGGCCTCCTCGACATTGCAGACATACAGCACCGGTTTCGACGTCAGCAATCCGAGCATGCCGAACGCGCGTTCTTCCTCCGGCTTGCGCTCGAGAAACCGCGCCGGCTTGCCCGCGCGCAGCAGCACCAGCGCGCGGTTGACCAGGTCGAGCTGCTCCTTGGCGTCCTTGTCGTTGCCCTTGGCTTTCTTGGTGAGGTTGTCGACGCGCTTCTCAAGACTGTCGAGATCGGCCAGCATCAACTCGGTCTCGATGGTTTCGATATCGGCCAATGGTGCGATCTTGCCCTCGACATGGGTGATGTCGGAATCCTCGAAGCATCGCACCACGTGGGCTACCGCGTCGACCTCGCGGATGGTGGCGAGAAACTGGTTGCCGAGGCCCTCGCCCTTCGACGCGCCGCGCACTAACCCTGCGATATCCACGAAGGTCAGTTGGGTCGGGATGATCTGCGCCGACTTGCCGATCTCCGACAGTCTGTCGAGCCGCGGATCGGGCACTGCGACCGCGCCGACATTGGGCTCGATGGTGCAGAACGGATAATTCGCCGCCTGCGCCGCCGCCGTCTCGGTCAGCGCGTTGAACAGCGTCGATTTGCCGACATTGGGCAGGCCGACGATACCGCATTTGAATCCCATGTTCTTTTCCGATTATTGGCGCAAGCGGCGCAACAAGATTGGTGCGTCATACGCGGGCTTGACCCGCGTATCCATCCATCCTCGCAAGAGTCTTTCGAAGAAGATGGATTGCCGGGTCAAGCCCGGCAATGACGACCGCCTTTATTTGCCGCCGTTCTCTTCCTTATCGTCCCCGTCGAAAAATCCCTTGGCCTGCATCGCCAGATGCACCTTGTTCTGGAACGTCGAGTCGCGGCCGGTCACGAGCAGCCCCGCATTGTCCGCGATCGCGTCGCGCAGCGCGCCCACCCAGGGCCGTTCGTCCTTGGCGAAATCGTTCAACACGTGACCGTGCACCAGTTCCTTGATGCCGGGATGGCCGACCCCGAGCCGCACGCGGCGATAGTCGTTGCCGACATGCGCCGAGATCGAACGCAGGCCATTGTGCCCGGCGATGCCGCCGCCGACTTTTACGCGCAGCTTGGCGGGCGGCAATTCGATCTCATCGTGAAACACGGTGATCTCACCCGGCGCGAGCTTGAAGAAATTTGACGCTTCCTGAACCGCCTGCCCGGAATCGTTCATGTAGGTCAGCGGCTTCAGCAAGATGACCCGCTCGCGCTCGAGCGTGCCTTCGGCGGTCTCGCCCTGAAAGCGGCGGCGCCATGGTGCGAAACCATGACGCCGCGCAATTTCATCGACCACCATGAAACCGATATTGTGCCGGTTGCTCTGGTACTTCGCGCCGGGATTGCCGAGACCGACAAAGAGAAACATGACGCGGCATCCCGCGCTAGCGCGCTTTACTTCTTCTTGTCGCCGCCGCCTGCGGGCGCTTTCGCGCCGGCCGCGGGCGCCTTGGCGCCAGCCGCCGGAGCCGCACCCGCCGCGGGAGCAGCCGCCGCAGCAGCACCGGCCGCCGGAGCCGCGGCACCCGGTACAGCCGCCGCGACCGTCCCTGCCGCAGCCGCAGCCGCGGCCGCCTTGAGTTCTTCGGCGTAGCCGGACGGCGGCACGATGGTCACCAGCGTCACGTCCTCGCGCGACAGCGACTTCACGCCGTCGGGCAACTTGATGTCGGACAAATGCAGCGAGTGGCTGATTTCCAGACTGCTGACGTCGGCTTCGACATATTGCGGAATGTTATCGACCGAGCATTCCAGATCTATCGTGTGGGTGACGATGTTGACGGTGCCACCGCGCTTGATGCCGGGTGCGGCTTCCGCGTTCTGGATATGCAGCGGAACGCTGACGCGGATGGTAGCACCCTCGCCGAGCCGCATGAAGTCCACATGCAGCGGGAAATCGCGCACCGGGTCGAGATGGAAGTCGCGCGGAATCACGCGGTGCTTCTTGCCCTCCAGATCGATGTCGTAAATCGTGGTGAGGAAACGCCCCGCAAGAATGCGCTGGCGCAGGTCGGTGTCGTCGACCGAAATGGTCACGGGGGGCTGGTTGTTTCCATAGATCACTCCGGGCACTCGGCCGGCGCGACGCTCTGCCCGTGCGGCCCCCTTGCCGCCTGCCGGACGCGCGGTCGCCTTCAATTCCTTGACGGTCGCCATTGTCTCTAAGTCCTTGTTTTGTAAAAGTTAAAGGCCGCAATGCGGCCCATTTGCGCGTTCGCGGCAAGCCTCCAGGGGTGCGGGGGCCGCGGACGTGGCGGCGTTCTAGCCGCAAAGGTGCGAAATGACAAGGAAATGCGGGGATTTTTCTGGGCTTCGCCCGCGCGCGGGGGTTTACCGGGTCATGCCTTCTAATCGTACCGCGCGCGGCGCAGGTCGGCATTGACCTGTGTCTGCCATCCGGCGCCGAGCGCCCGGTACGATTCCAGCACGTCCGCGTCGAGCCGTATCGTCACGACACCCTTGGCCTTTTCGCCGAGCGGCGGCCGGCCGCGGCGGATGATCGTGTCGCCGTGGCGAAATACAGCGCTGTCCCAAACGCGGTCCAGGAACTCATCCGTCAGTTCAGGCGCATCGTCGGGATCGACCCAAGGCTTACGTTTGGTCGAATCCCCTGATGAGCTTTTCTGCTTCTTTAGCATGGCAATACCTCATCGAAATAATGTGGTGATCCGTGTGACGCTGGGTCCAGACCATCACCACCATTCGCCTATTCAACCAGCCAACCGTGAGCTGGCGAACCTCTCCGTAATCGAAGCGGTTATCGACAAATGTCACGGTATCGCCCGCAAACACCTTCTCCGCATCGGTCGCGAAATCGATTCCGCGCTCGCGCAGGGTAACGAGTCGTTTTGGCGGATCGAAGCTGACCGTCACAATAAATGTACATACATAATTCGTTGCGGTCAACAATTATGTATTGACGGGAATTCGCGATCAAGATCGACGGATGCGCGAGTCAAGCCTGCGCATGACGCAAAACGTGCAGCCGCTCACCCGTCGGTCTTGAGGCCGCCCACATCCGGCGCGCCGGGCGATCCGCCGAGCTTCGCTTCCAGCACCGCGATGCGCGATTTCAGCGCCTCGTTTTCCTCGCGGGCGAGCCGGGCCATGTCCTTGACCGCCTCGAACTCCTCGCGTTTGACGATGTCGAGGTCGCGCAGGATTTTTTCGGCCTGATTGCGCACCACGGTATCGACCTCGCGCTTGACGCCCTGGGCGGCGCCGGCGGCGTCGTTCATCAGGCGGCCGATCTCGTCGAAAAACCGGTTGCTGGTCTGGGTCATCTGAAAAAATCTCCGGCTGCGGGTCCGCCCTGACAATGGCGATCCGCGCGTCGCAGTTCAAGGCTTGCACACCCCCCCCCCCGTGTCCCGGACGCGGTGCGGCATTCATGCCGCTCCGCAGAGCCGGGACCGTACCAAACGTCGGCGCTCGTAACGGCCCCGGCTCTGCAGCGCATCGTCGAAGAGACGCTGCGCCGCGTCCGGGGCACAAGGGCTACCTTTCAGGCTGCGGTTTCCCTGCAATCGTGATAATCGAGCCCCGCACGCAAAAAACAGACCGGAACAGAAACGCCCATGATCGACCAGCAGATCGAAATTCAAACCCGCGACGGCCATACCACCACCTTCATCAGCCACCCCGAGCGCGGCGGACCATTTCCCATCATCATCTTCTACATGGACGCGCCGGCGATCCGCGAGGAACTGCGCGACATGGCGCGGCGGCTCGCGACCTCGGGCTACTACGTGATGCTGCCGAACATGTATTACCGCAAGGGCGTCATGGAATTGGGACCGTTGCCGGCCGATCCCGAATCGCCGGAACGCAAGCGGATGTTCGAGCTGATGCACTCGCTCACGATTCCGCTGGTGATGGACGACACCAGGGCGCTGCTGGATTTTGCAGCGACGCAACCCGCCGCCAGCAAGGGGCCGATCGGCGCCGTCGGCTATTGCATGAGCGGACAATACGCGATCAACGCGGCAACGCATTTTCCGGACCGCGTCAAAGCGGCGGCATCGATCTACGGCGTAGCACTTGCAACCGACAAGCCAGACAGTCCGCATCTGGCCGGGACAAAGACCAAGGCCGAACTCTATTTCGGTTGCGCGGAAACCGACGTCTACGCTCCGATGGAGACCGTCGAGAAAGTGAAGCAGACGATGAAGGCCGACGGCGCCAACGCCGAGGTGGAGATGTATCCCGGCACGCATCACGGCTTCGCGTTTCCGAAGCGGCCGGTCTACAATAGGGACGCCGCCGAGCGGCACTGGGAACGGCTGCTGGCGCTGTATCGCCGCAACCTGTCCTGATGCTCCAGCTTGAAAAGAGTTCGTCATTCCGGGGCGCGCGAAGCGCGAGCCCGGAATCCATAACCACCATCGTGAGTATGGATTCCGGGCCTGCGCCAAGCGGCGCATCCCGGAATGACGAGGGTTGATCTCGATGCCGTTCCTCGCCATCGCGTTTCCGGTGTTCGATCCGATCGCCATCGCCATCGGCCCCGTTGCGATCCGCTGGTATGCGCTGGCCTATATCGGCGGCATCGTGCTGGGCTGGATCTATGCTCGCGCGCTGATCAAGAACGAACGGCTATGGGGCGGTCCGGCGCCGATCACGCTGCTGCAGATGGACGATTTTATTCTTTGGGTGACGGTGGGGATCATCCTCGGCGGCCGCACCGGCTATGTGCTGTTCTATAACCTGCCGTTTTTCATCCAGCATCCCGCCGAGATTTTCGAACTGTGGAAAGGCGGCATGTCGTTCCACGGCGGTTTCCTCGGCTGCGTCGCCGCGGTGATGTTGTTCTGCTGGAAGCGCAGGCTTCCGATCCTGTCGCTCGGCGACATCACCACCGCGGTCGGGCCGATCGGGCTGTTTCTCGGGCGGCTCGCCAATTTCATCAACAGCGAATTGTGGGGCCGCCCGGCGGATTCCAGCGTGCCCTGGGCGATGGTTTTTCCCAATGGCGGGCCATTGCCGCGCCATCCGAGCCAGCTCTATGAGGCGGGATTGGAGGGCATCGTACTGTTCACGATTCTGGCGCTGATGATCCGCGCCGGCGCGCTGAAGCGGCCGGGGCTGATCCTCGGCAGCTTTATCGCGATCTATGCGTTTGCGCGTATCATCGGCGAGTTCTTCCGCGAGCCCGATCCGCAGCTGGGATTTCTGTGGGGCGGATTGACCATGGGAATGCTGCTGTCGGTGCCGATGATCATTGCGGGAGCGATCATACTTGTGGTGGCATGGCGCCGCGGACCGCGAACGCAACAGATGAGCCAGACAACACCGTGACCGATATTTCGCCGCTGCAGGCCGAACTCAAGAAGCTGATCAAATCGTCCGGGCCGATGCCGGTCTGGCGCTACATGGAATTGTGCCTGACGCATCCCAAGCACGGCTATTACGTGTCGCGCGATCCGCTGGGGCGCGAGGGCGATTTCACCACCGCGCCCGAAGTCAGCCAGATGTTCGGCGAACTGCTCGGGCTGTGGGCGGCGTCGGTGTGGCGGGCGATGGATTCGCCGCCGGCGCTGCGGCTGATCGAGCTCGGTCCCGGCCGCGGCACCATGATGGCGGACGCGTTGCGCGCGCTGCGGGTGCTGCCGCCGCTGTATCAGGCGCTGAGCATTCATCTGGTCGAGATCAATCCGGTGCTGCGTGAGAAGCAGGCAGCGACGCTATCCGGCGTTCGCAACATCATGTGGCACAACCATATCGACGAGATTCCGCCCGGCCCCTCCGTCATTCTCGCCAATGAATATTTCGACGTGCTGCCGGTGCATCAGGTGGTGAAGCGCGAAAACGGCTGGCATGAGCGCACCGTCGAGATCGGCGCCGATGGCCAACTCGCGTTCGGCGCATCGGCCGAGCCGATGTCGCGCTTCGAGGTGCTGCTGCCGCCGCTGGTGCGCGCGGCACCGGTTGGCGCGGTGTTCGAGTGGCGGCCCGATGCCGAGATCATGAAGATCGCGACCCGGGTCCGCGACGGCGGCGGTGCCGCGCTGATCATCGATTACGGCCATCTGCGCAGCGACGCCGGCGATACCTTCCAGGCTATCGCCCGCCACAGTTTTACCGATCCCCTGAAAAATCCGGGACAAGCAGACGTCACCGCGCATGTCGATTTCCAGGCGCTGTTGCGCGCCGCCGAGGATCTCAACGCGCGGGTGCATGGCCCGGTGCCGCAGGGCGAGTTCCTCAAAGCCCTCGGCATCGAGCAGCGCGCCGTAACGCTGATGGCCAAGACCACGCCCGAGGTTTCCGAGGATATTTTGGGCGCGCTGAAGCGGCTGACCGAGGGCGGCCGCGGAGGCATGGGATCGATGTTCAAGGTGCTCGCGATCTCCGATCCGGCGCTCGAGACGCTGGCGGGTTTTGCCGGCCAGGACAGCAAGGCCGAAACGTCATGACGCTCGGATCGCCATTGCTCTCCGCCATCCCCGGCCTGCGTCATGCGTTTTTCACCTGCGAGGGCGGCGTGTCCGATGGAATCTATGAAAGCCTGAACGGCGGCATGGGTTCGAAGGACGATCCATCCCATGTGACGGAAAACCGCCGCCGCATGGCGGCGCATATGGGCGTCGCACCGGCGCACTTTCTCACCGCGTTCCAGGTCCATTCGCCCGATGTCGTGACGGTCACTGCGCCGTGGGACACCGCGTCGCGCCCGCGCGTCGATGCGCTCGTCACCCGCACCGAGGGCCTCGCCATCGGCGTCACCGCGGCCGATTGCGGAGCGATCTTGTTCGTCGATCCATCCACGCGGGTGATTGGCGCTGCGCATGCGGGGTGGAAGGGCGCGCTGACCGGCGTGCTGGAATCCACGATTGCCGCGATGGAGCAACTCGGCGCCGAGCGCGCCGGCATGGTCGCCGCCATCGGCCCGCTGATCCGCCAGCACAGTTATGAAGTCGGCGCGGAGTTCGTCGAACGATTCATCGAGGCCGATGCCGAGAATGCGCGGTTCTTCATCCCGTCATCGCGCGAGGGCCACGCGATGTTCGATCTCGCAGGCTTCATCCGGATGCGGCTGGAAAATGCCGGGGTGTTGATGATCGACGATGTCGGCGTCGACACCTATTCCGATCAGCGCTTCTACAGCTATCGGCGCTCAGTGCATCGGGGCGAGGCGGATTATGGCCGGCAGGTTCACGCGATCGTGCTGGAGGGCGAATAAAGCGGCGTCGTCCGCGCCCCGGCTAGCGGGTGCAATAACAGGTCTTGCCACCTCCGCTCAGATAATGACAACGCTCATACTGCCCGGTGGGACAAGCGAGCGTCGTGGTGATTGCTGAAAAGATTAACAGCGCGGCAATCATGACCGTTTTCATTGTGCATTTCCCGTTAAAACCTGAATGTCGCAAACCACGATCGGACGGCGCGCGGGAAGGATGTCACCGCGGCGCCAGACGTCGGCGGCGACAAAATTTCAACCGCTGAACGCTTGTCAGCACTTATAACCCTTGGCCCTGTCCTGAGACGTGTAATGACAGGCCGACGCCGGTGTTGCGCTCCAGATTGGAGAAGCAATTGCGACCCCAAGCGTTACGGCGACAGCAAACGTCAAAAATCGCTTCATTTATCTTCCCCTTTTTTGCATCTCGCAGCGAAGGACTGCGGATGCCGGCGTTTAACGGCGTCCGGCCTGACCAGAAACCAGTGACAGGAATTGTCGCGCCAATATTGAGACCGGCAGATCGAGGCGTCATCCTCCAAATAGATGAAGACCGCTCGAAATCATCCCAAAACATGAAGCAGAGGGGTCGCCGGATTTGCGTCCCGCCATCACGGTTTAACGGGCTTTTTTGCCGCGCCGCGGTCGAGAGTTACGCTCGCCATCAATGCCACGACCTCGGCCTGCCGGACACATCCTGTCTTCTCCAGAATCTGGCGCATTTGCGAGCGAACGGTGCTGATGGCAACGTCACCGCTTGCCGCGATCTCGTCCAGCGCCTCTCCCATGGCGAGGCCGCGAGCCACGCGTGCTTCGGCCGGCGTCAAGTCGAACAGCGACCTCATAAGTTCCACGGGCGGAGCTTGCGGCGCCGTAACCGGTGTCACCACCAGCAATACATAACTGCCTGCAAATATGTCGTGGGCGGAACGCCGGATTGGGATGATATGCACGACAAATGCCGCCCGGTCATCCTCGTCGCGGAGCGGAAATGAACGTATCGCCGGTTCGGGATGCGTATCGAGGGCCGCGAGGCATGACCACAAAAGTTCGTTCGCGCGTTCGTCCGTCAGCGAGATGCGATTGCGGGCGCGCCATTGCACATGATCGCACAGGCCTTCGATCAGATTGTTTGCTTCGACAACCGTCCCGTCCTCATCGAGAAGAAGTGCGGGCAACCCCATCGATGTGAGCGTATCATTTGCGCCCTTTGCGCGCTGAAGGCCCAAACGAGCCGTCACGAAAGCGCTTCGCGCGAGGTGGGGGCGAAGTTCGTTGAGACGTTCAACGTGCTCCCTCTCGATAGGCCCACGGCTAAACTCTCGCTCCACACTGAAAACGATATTATCTCCGGTCGGCATCTGAAGCCCGGTGCCCGCCGACCATCCGAGTCCACGCGGGCGAAAGAAGTCACGATAGATCGGATTGGTATCGAGTTGATCCGCGGTCCAGAAATCCTGTTCTACGAAGAAGGCGGGCTGCGATTGACCAAACAGGCACACCCGACGGGTGCAGCGCCTGAACCATCCATCCGTTACATATGATTGAAAAATGTCGCTCAAATTAGCCGAGGCGGTCCAGTTCAGGACTTTCTCGCGGGCCGAAAAAAGAAGGCCTCCGCGCGAACCGGTCAATTCCCCTAGTTCATCCAGTACTCCAGGCCAAAGATCCGGCACAAACGAGCATTCGTAAATACGGTCGATCAAATCTGCGCTCACGGGGACTTCCTGAAAATTGCAATGACGACAATGAATTGGCATCTACAAGGTTGCAAGGCGCTGCGAACGGGCCCGGCCATTTGGAACCGGCATTGTGAACGGCCCTAGACCCTAACGTGTCGCTGCGCTGCGTCCGGGGCACGAATAGAATGGCGTTGTGTCTCCCACGCCACAGACCTTAACCCGTTTTAACGGTATCTCTCGACCCCAACAGGGACGTCGAACGAATGCCGATATCTAACCGCGACGCCGGCTCCGCCGCGCCGCGCGCTTTGCGCGCTGTTGTGCTGTTGGTGATGCTGTGCGCGCTCGGCGGATGCGCCAGCGGCGGTCCCGGCAATAACTCGTTCGCGATGGCCAGCGGCGGCGGCGCCACCGTGACCTTCGAATCGATCGACGGCCCCCCTCCCGGGGTGTTCGACCGCATGGTCAACCTGCTCGACAGCGAATCGAAGCTGCGCAATGTCGCGATCGTCTCGCGTGACGGCTCCGCCTCCTACCGCATCAGGAGCTATCTGGCGGCGCAGGTCAGCCGCGGCCGCACCACCATTGCGTGGGTGTGGGACGTCTACGACCGCGACCAGCAGCGGGCGCTGCGCCTCTCCGGCGAGGAACCTGCCGGCAAGGCCGGACGCGACGCCTGGGCCGCCGCCGACGATGTGGTGCTGCGGCGTATAGCTCAGGCCGGGCTGACCGGGTTGAATGGCATGATCAACGGAACGGCCCCTGCGGACGCCCCGGCTGCCCCGCCGGCGCCACGCGGCCGGGGCCCCGCGGTTGCGGGTGCGGACCCGTCGCCACCTGCGGGCGCATTCAGCGTCAGCGCGCTGAGCTACAGCCCTCGTTAACGATATAAATCGCCCTCCAAGCGCCGATTTTGCGCAGGAAAACCGCAGGCGGCGGGTTGCCGCTCCGGCCCCTCCTTGATATCACCTCGCCCCTAGAAGCCGGCCAATTCCTCAGGGTTCCGATATGCTGAACGTTGTATCCGCCAAGGCACGGGGAGAAGCGTCGATGTCGGCCAAGAACGGCTCCATCAAGCTGGTCGCCGGCAATTCCAATCCCATCCTGGCGCAGGAAATCGCAAAAGCGCTCGAATTGTCGCTGACCAAGTCCAGCGTCCGGCGCTTTGCCGATATGGAAATCTTTGTCGAAATCCAGGAGAACGTCCGCGGCTCGGACGTTTTCATCATTCAGTCGACGTCGTTTCCGACCAACGACCACCTGATGGAATTGCTGATCATCACCGATGCGCTGCGGCGCTCGTCGGCGAAGCGCATCACCGCGGTAATCCCTTATTTCGGCTACGCGCGGCAAGATCGCCGCGCCTCCGGCCGCACGCCGATATCAGCCAAACTGGTTGCGAACCTGATTACCAATGCCGGCGTCGATCGCGTGATGACGCTCGACCTGCACGCCGGACAGATCCAGGGCTTCTTCGATATTCCAACCGACAACCTCTATGCCTCGCCGGTGATGGTGCGTGACATCAAGAGCCGCTTCGATCTCGCCAATGTCATGGTGGTGTCGCCCGATGTCGGCGGTGTGGCGCGCGCGCGCGGCCTCGCCAAGCGCATCAACGCGCCGCTGGCGATCATCGACAAACGCCGCGAACGCGCCGGCGAATCCGAAGTCATGAACGTGATCGGCGAGGTCGCAGGCTACACCTGCATCCTGGTCGACGACATCGTGGATTCCGGCGGCACGCTGGTGAACGCCGCCGATGCGCTGCTCGCCAACGGCGCCAAGGAAGTCTACGCCTACATCACCCACGGCGTGCTCTCCGGGGGTGCCGCCGCGCGCATCGCCGGGTCCAAGCTGAAAGAACTGGTCATCACCGATTCGATCCAGCCGACCGAAGCGGTGCGCGTCGCGACCAACATCCGCACGCTGTCGATCGCCTCGTTGATCGCCGAAGCGATCGGCCGCACCGCGGCGGAAGAGTCGGTGTCGAGCTTGTTCGATTAGGTCTCGCGTCCCGGACGCGGTGCGGCATTCTTCATGCCGCTCCGCAGAGCCGGGACCGTACCAAACACACACTCTCGTCATGCGCGGGCTTGACCCGCGCATCCATCCATCTTCGCAAGAGTCTTTTTTCAAGAAGATGGATGGCCGGGTCAAGCCCGGCCATGACGCTTGAGTTTTTTACGGCCCCGGCTCTGCGGTGCACCGCTGAAGAAGCGCTGCACCGCGTCCGGGAAACGATAGCTACACAATCCCCGCCGCGACCTGGCCGCGCAGGCGCTCCAGGCTGAGCAGGGTGTTGGCGCAGGCTTCCGCGACTTCGACGCCCTTCACCGCAAAATGCTTGCGGAAGAAATCCAGATGCGCAGCACTTTCGTGGAATTGCTGCGGCGTCAGCACCGCGGAAAATATCGGCACTTCGGTACGCAGCTGCACATCCATCAGCGCCTTGATCACGGTGTCGGCGACGAACTCATGCCGGTAGATGCCGCCGTCGACCACGAGGCCGGCGGCGACGATCGCGGTATAGCGCCGGGTTTTTGCGAGAATCTGCGCATGCAGAGGTATCTCGTACGAACCCGGCACTTCGAACAGATCGATCTGCGCGGGCGCGATGCCGCGCGCCTCGATCTCGCTCAAGAATGCGATACGGCATTCCTCGACCACCTCGCGATGCCAGGACGACTGCACAAACGCGACGCGCTGCGGTTTGGCGAACCGCGGATAGGCCGGACGCGGCGGACGATCGAGTACTTGCGGAGGGTCTTTTACTTCCGTGGGGTCTTGCAACATCTGATTCATGGCTTTCCTCTTTTCAGGACCAGAATCAGGGCATACGGAACGACGTGCCCGCGCGAAAACGCGAGGCGTCGCGACCGTTCTCTTTCATCCGGACTTTAACCGTCGGCTTCGGAATCACACCGAATCTGCTGACCCTTCCCCGGTAAAGAGGAAGGCGCTCGCGGGCTTGGGCTTGTAAAACCCTTACCGCCGGTGGGGACTTTCACCCCGCCCTGAGAACATGACCGCCCGGTATGAGCGGCCGGGCGAATTATGACCGGGTGGCGGCGCGCCAGCAAGCGCCAACCTTGAAAAATTAACGATTGTGGCAACCGATTCGCGCTCACGAATTCGGCCTGACGGAGGCGGTTGTTAAGAATTCGATTCCGCTTTGTTCCAATCGTTAACGACGAACACGAACTCTGTTGTGGACGGCGCTCCGATTGCCTGTGGACGGACTCGTGGTGCGGTTGCGCGGATTCCGCAAATCACATCACTTGATCCTCGCAAGCTCCGGCGTGGGCCGGAAATTGCACCCCGCAGCGACGCGTCATGTCAGCGCGTGTCGGCCTGCTGTGTGCGTATCCATCATCCGTGGCTTAACTTTTACAAAGGCAAGGTCGAGACGGCATGTCCCTGCTCGAAGGCATCATCGACTCCCCGAACAATCCGCTTGCGGTGGTCGAGGATATCGCAGCCAGCAACAACTGGTCGTTCGAACGCTCCGGCGACGACGAAGTCACCATCGTCTCCAAGGGCGACTGGACCGACTACCAGCTGTCTTTCACCTGGATGACCGAGATCGAGGCGCTGCATCTGGCCTGCGCCTTCGACATGAAGATTCCCGCACCCCGCCGCGCCGAAGTGCAGCGCCTGATCGCCGCGATCAACGAGCAATTATGGGTCGGGCATTTCGACATCTGGACCCACACCGGCATGATCATGTACCGCCAGGCGCTGGTGCTGCCGGGCGGCCTCGCCGCCACCACCGCGCAATGCGAGACCATGCTGGTCAGCGCCATCCACGCCTGCGAACGCTATTATCCGGCTTTCCAGTTCGTGGTCTGGGCCGGCAAGACCGCGGCCGAAGCGATGGCGGCCTCGATGTTCGACACCGAGGGCGAGGCGTAAGTTCGTCATGCGCGGGCTTGACCCGCGTATCCATCTTAAAGAAGAGTCTTTCAGGATGATGGATTGCCGGGTCAAGCCCGGCAATGACGAAGACATTGGATGCCGCAATGAATAACGCGCAGCCGCTCACGGAAATTTCAGGCACCATCGTGCTCGCCGGCGCGGGCAAGATGGGTGGCGCGATGCTGTCGGGCTGGCTGGCGCAGGGGCTCGATGCATCGAACGTCGCGGTGATCGAGCCGTATCCTTCCGATGACATCAATGCACTCGCCGCGAAGGGCGTGCGGCTCAATCCGGCGGCGAAGGATATCGGCGACGTCGCGGCATTGGTGATTGCGCTGAAACCGCAGATGTTTCGCGAGGCCGGTCCTGGCTTGAAGCCGTTCGTGGGATTATCCACGCTAGTAGTCTCGATCATGGCCGGCACCACCATCGCCTCGCTCGCTGAAGTGTGCGGCGGCAACGTCGTTCGCGCGATGTCGAACACGCCGGCTGCGATCGGCCGCGGCATCACGGTTGCGGTTAAGGCCGGCAATGTCAGCGCCGCGCAGCGCGCGGCCGCCGATGCGCTGCTCCGCACCACCGGTCTGGTGGAATGGACCGATGACGAAGCGCTGATGGACGCGGTGACCGCGGTGTCCGGCTCGGGGCCGGCCTATGTGTTCCTGCTCGCCGAAGAACTGGCGCGCGCCGGCGTCGAGGCCGGGCTGCCGCCTGAGCTTGCGACCCGGCTCGCGCGTGAAACCGTCGCCGGCTCCGGCGAATTGCTGCGTCGATCGGAGCTCTCTTCCGCAACGCTGCGCGAGAACGTGACCTCGCCCGGCGGCACTACCAAGGCGGCGCTCGAGGTGCTGATGGGGCCGGATGGCATGCAGCCGCTGCTGACCCGCGCGGTGGCTGCTGCGACGAAGCGGTCGAGGGAATTGGCGAAGTAAACTCCATCGGAATAAGCTTGCCCCGGATGCTGCGCAGCGCGCCGCACTTCGCGGCGTGGTGCGCTGCTAAGCCGGGGCCGTACCAAACACAAAATTCGTCATGCGCGGGCTTGACCCGCGCATCCATCCTTCTTCAGAAGACTCTTTCGAAGAAGATGGATGGCCGGGTCAAGCCCGGCCATGACGCTTCGGTGTCTGGTACGGTCCCGGCTCTGCGGAGCGGCATAATCGGCGATGCTTCGCATCGCCTTAGAATGCCGCACCGCGTCCGGGACAAGACTTACACCGGCACCCGCACCGCCGCGCGCAGGCCGCCCATCGGGCTGTTGCCGAGCGTGATGTCGCCGCCATGCGAGCGGGCGATGTCGCGGGCGATGGCGAGGCCCAAACCCGTGCCGCCCTCGTCCTGGTTGCGGGCATCGTCGAGCCGCAGGAACGGCTTGAACACTTCCTCGCGCATCTCGGGCGGAATGCCCGGCCCGTCGTCATCGACCGTCACCGTCAGATAGCGATGATCGCGGTGGCCGGTGATTGAAATCGCGTTGGCATGCCGCGCCGCGTTGGAAACCAGATTGGCAAGGCAGCGCTTGAACGAGGCCGGCTTCACGGTGACGACCGGCAGCCCGTGAAACACCACGGTGGCGGCGTGGCCGTGGCGCTCGGCGTCGCCGCGCAGTTCTTCCAGCGCCAGCGCCATGTCGGTCGGCTGCGCCTGCTCGCCGCTGTCGCCGCGCGCGAACGCCAGATAGTCCTCCAGCATGCCCGACATCTCATCGACGTCCCGGCGCATGCCGTCGACTTCCGGGCTGTCGCCGATCAACGCAAGTTCGAGCTTGAAGCGGGTCAGGATGGTGCGCAGGTCGTGCGACACGCCGGCCAGCATCGCGGTACGCTGCTCGATCGAGCGCTCGATGCGCGATTTCATTTCCATGAAGGCGTGCGCGGCGCGGCGCACTTCCCGCGCCCCGCGCGGGCGGAAGTTAGGCGCCTCGCGGCCCTTGCCGAAACTTTCCGCGGCGTCGGCGAGCCGCAGGATCGGCTTGATCTGGTTGCGCAGGAACAACACCGCGACGATCAGCAGGATCGACGAGGTGCCGACCATCCAGAACAGGAAGATTTCCGAATTCGACGCATAGGCAGCACTGCGCTGGGCGAAAATCCGCATCACCGCGTCGTCGAGCTGGATGCGGATTTCCACCAGATTGGAGCGGCCGACGGTATCGATCCAGAACGGCCGCGCGATCTGGCGGCCGAGTTGTACCGAGAGCGTCTGGTCGAGCAGTGAGAAAAACGGTTTCGGGCCCGGCGGCGGCATGTCGCCGACGGGAAGGAAATCCACCACCAGTCCCAGCCGCTGCTGCGCGATCTTGCGGATCTGCGCGCGGTCCTTGTCCTGCGGATAACCCTTGTAGACGTCGATCAGGCTGGCGATGTCCTGCACCACCGCCTGCGAGAGCCGCCGCGTCACCGTGTTCCAGTGCCGCTCCATGAATACGAAGGCCACCACCGATTGCAGGATCACCATCGGCACGATCATGATCAGCAGCGCGCGGGCATAAAGCCCGGTCGGCATCCAGCTCTTGAAGGTCTGTCCCATCCAGCCATTGGCCGCGGAGACGCGGCCGGCGGCGGTGCGGATCAGCGTCAGGCCGGTGTCGAGCGTGCTCATTGGCGATGGCTCACGGCGATGCCACCAGGCGGTAGCCGATGCCGCGCACCGCCTGCAGGAACAGCGGATTGGCGGGGTCGCGCTCGATCTTGCGGCGCAGCCGGTTGATCTGCACGTCCACCGCGCGCTCGTTGACGGTGCCGCCGCCGCCGGTCAGCGCGCCGCGCGCGACGGTCTCGCCCGCTGCCGCCGCGAGCACGCGCAACATGTCGCGCTCGCGATCGGTGAGATGAATGACCTCCTCGCCCATGCGCAATTCGCCGCGGTCGAGATGATAGACATAGGGTCCGAACGCGACCGACTCCATCCGCGCCACCGGCACCGGCGTCGTGCGCTTCAGGATATTGCCGATCCTTAAGATCAGTTCGCGCGGCTCGAACGGCTTGGCGACATAGTCGTCGGCGCCGATCTGCAGGCCCTCGATGCGGCTTTCGGCTTCGTGGCGCGCCGTCAGCATGATGATCGGCACCGACGACGAGGTGCGGATGAAGCGGGCAAGATCGAAGCCGGTTTCGCCGGGCATCATCACGTCGAGGATCAAGAGATCGAAATGCAGGCCGAGCAGTTTGGCGCGGGCGTCGTTGGCACTCATCGCGGTGGTGACGCGATAGCCTTCGCCGCAGAGAAAGCGCGACAGCAGATCGCGGATGCGGCGGTCGTCATCGACCAGCAGCAGATGCGGGGCGTCGTCGGCCGGTTGCGGCGGGGTTCGCGCGACTGTTGCTGCCTGGGCCACCATCATTCCTTCGCGGTTGCGCTAGCGGTTCCGAACATCGTCTGCAGCACCTTGTCGGGATCGTCGCGATCGATCATCCCGCGCAGGAACTGCCGCACCGTATCGGCGCCATCAGGACCGAACTCGGCCATCGCGCGGTTGATGCGATCGGTCTGCAGGCCGGCGAGCTTGGCCACCAGCGCCTCGCCCTTCGCGGTGGCGAAAAGAAGGCGCTCGCGGCGGTCTTTGGCTCCGGCCTTCTGCACAATATATCCTTCGTCGAGCAGTTGCTTCAGCACTCTTCCCAGCGACTGTTTTGTGATGCGCAGGACATCGAGCAGGTCCGCCACCTTCAGCCCGGGGTAGCGGTGGACGAAATGGATGACGCGGTGATGTGCGCGGCCGAAGCCGAATTCCTCCAGTACATGATCGGCATCGCCGACGAAGTCCCGGTAGGCGAAGAACAGCAGCTCGATGATGTCCCAGCGCAAATCGGTTGCGCGGGAGCCCGGAGACGGCCCAGCCGGCCCCTCGGCCTTTCCCGCTGGCTTCGTCGAATAATTTACGTCAGCCATATTGACATATCTTGGTTTCAATATTACAAAACTGCCCAACACGACGAAATATTAGAACCTTCGCCGCCACCGGACCGAAAGGTCCGATTTGAGAAGCATACCGGACTTCCGCATTCCTCCAAAGCTGTCCCTGAACACGATCCGGGGATGCAAACCGGTTTTGCGGGCGGTCCAGACTTGACGTAGAACCAGCCAGCGCGACCGCAAGGCGCCAAGGCTAATCCGGGAGACAAGTCCATGGGAGTTTCGGTCGCCAAGATCGACGACACGATTTGGTCGAGCTTCGAAATCCAGCCAGCGCCGAATCCGGCATCGGACAAGGAGCGCGCGGCGAAGCTCGTGGACCCGGGATTCGGCCGGGTTTTCACCGATCACATGGCGATCGTCCGCTACAGTCAGGGCACGGGCTGGCATGACGCGCGCGTCGAATCCCGCGCGAATTTCCCGCTCGATCCGGCCACGGCCGTCCTGCATTACGCGCAGGAGATTTTCGAAGGCCTCAAGGCTTACAAGCGCGACGATGGCGGCGTGAACCTGTTCCGCCCCGACGCCAATGCCCGGCGTTTCCGGGATGGGGCTGATCGCATGGCCATGGCCCAACTCCCGGAGCCGGTATTCATCGAAGCGGTCGAGCAGCTCGTGCGCATCGACCGCGCCTGGATACCGGGCGGCGACGGCAGTCTCTATCTGCGGCCCTTCATGATCGCGAGCGAGGTCTTCCTCGGGGTGAAGCCTTCCGCGGAATACATCTTCGCCGTCATCGCCTCGCCGGTCGGTTCCTATTTCAAGGGCGGACCTGCGCCGGTGTCGATCTGGGTGTCGGAGAACTACACGCGCGCCGCGATCGGCGGCACCGGCGCCGTCAAATGCGGCGGAAATTACGCCGCGTCCCTGCGCGCGCAGGCCGAGGCCATCGATCACGGCTGCGACCAAGTGGTTTTCCTCGATGCGGTCGAGCGCCGCTTCATCGAGGAACTCGGCGGCATGAATATCTTCTTCGTGTTCGATGACGGTTCGCTGCTGACGCCGCCGCTGGGCACCATCCTGCCGGGCATCACCCGCGATTCGATCATTGAGCTTGCAAAGGATTCCGGCACGCTTGTGCGCGAAGAAACCTACACGATCGACCAGTGGCGCGCTGATGCCGCCAGCGGAAAGCTGAAAGAGGCCTTCGCCTGCGGCACGGCGGCCGTCATCTCGCCGATCGGCAAGGTGTGTTCCGCGACCGGCGATTTTCTCATCGGCGGCGGCGCGGCCGGCCCGGTCGCGATGGGGCTGCGTAAGCAGCTGGTCGATATCCAGTACGGACGCGTAGCCGACCCGCACGACTGGATCAGAAAGGTGCTGTGAGGGGCGGCGGAAGGTTTCGTGTCCCGGACGCGGTGCAGCGCTTCTTCAGCGGTGCACCGCAGAGCCGGGACCGTAACGAACGCCGGTGTCTGGTACGGTCCCGGCTCTGCGGAGCGGCATGAGAATGCCGCACCGCGTCCGGGACACGCCGGGCGTCATGCGCGGGCTTGACCCGCGCATCCATCGATCTTCACAAGAATCTTTCGAAATGGATGGATGGCCGGGTCAAGCCCGGCCATGACGAAGGTTAGCCGCCCCCACCCAGAACACCTCGCCGTCGGAATCCTCGGTATCGAGCCAGAGCAGCGGCAATTGCGGGAACGCGGCTTCGAGCAACTCGCGGCCGCGGCCGATCTCGCACAACAGACCGCCTTGCGGCGTCAGGTGCCGGCCCGCCTCGTTCAAGATGCGCCGCACGATATCCAGCCCGTCGGCGCCGCCATCGAACGCTAGCTTCGGTTCGAATCGGCATTCGCGCGGCAAGTCAGCCATTCCTTCCGCATCCACATAGGGTGGATTGCTGATGATCAAATCGTATCTGCTATCGCCGAGCGGCTTGAACAGGTCGCCCTTGACCAGCGTGATGCGTTCCTTAAGGCCGTAGTCGGCAACGTTGCGCGCGGCGACGTCGAGCGCGTCTTTGGAAATATCGACGGCGTCGATATTCGCATTCGGAAAATCTTGGCTCGCCAGAATGGCAAGGCAGCCGGAGCCGGTGCAGAGATCGAGCACGTTCTCCACCGACGCCGGATCGTCGATCAGCGAGCCGGATTCGTCATTTCCCTGGCCGCCGAAGTGCGACGCCAATAATTCGCCGATAAACGAACGCGGCACGATTACGCGCTCATCGACATAGAACGGCAGACCACGCATGTAGATCTTGCTGACTAGGTAGGCTGCGGGCTGGCGCGTGGTGACGCGGCGCTCGATCAGATCCAGAATCTTCTTTCCCTCAGCCGCGGTGACGCGCGCCGATGCGAACAGCTCGAACCGGTCGGGATGCAGATGCAGCGTCTCGCAGACCAGGAACGCCGCCTCGGCGACCGGATCGGTGGTGCCATGCGCGAACACAAGTTTGGCCTCGATGAAACGGCTCACCGCGTAGCGGACGAAATCGAGCAGGGTGCGCAAGTCGCCGGCCGCGACTTTTGGGGATTTCACCGCAGGACGGCGCTTCGCCGGCGCTTTCATGCGTTTCGCCATCAGGATTTGGTCCAGCGGTCGGCAGCGGCGTCATCGTGCTCGCGGGCATCGACCCATGCGGCGCCGGCGGCGCCTTCCTCACGCTTCCAGAACGGCGCATGCGCTTTCAGATAATCCATCAGAAATTCCGCAGCCTCGAACGCCGCCTGCCGGTGCATCGACGACGTCACCACCAGCACGATGTTTTCGCCGGGCACGATGCGGCCGACGCGATGGATGATCGTCAATCCGGCAAGCGGCCAGCGCGAGGTTGCCTGCTCGGCATGCCGCGCGATCTCCGCTTCCGCCATGCCGGGATAATGTTCGAGCGTCAGCGCGGCGATGGCGTTGCCGCCTTCGGTGCCGCGGCAAATTCCGCTGAACGTTACCACCGCGCCGACGTCGGTGCGGCCTTGCGTCAGCGCTGCGATTTCGTGCGCGGTGTCGAAATCGGCTTGCTGAATGCGGATGGTGACCGGGATCGCCATGGCGGAACTAGCCGCCGGTCATCGGCGGAAAGAATGCGATTTCGCGCGCGCCTGAAATCGCGGCGTCCGGCCTGACATGGGTATGGTCGATGGCGGCGCGAATCACTTTTGGGGTCTCGAACGCGTGCGCGTAGGTTTCGCCGCGCTTCGCCAGCCAGCCCATCAAATCGCCGACGGTGCGAATATCAGCCGGCGGCTCGACCGTCTCCTCGGCCAAGCCTATGCGCTCGCGCACCCATGCGAAATACTTGACCTTCATCCCTCATCCTCCTCGATGAGGTGATGGATGCCGGCGCGGAAATAATCCCAGCCGGTATAGATCGTGAAAATCGCCGAGATCCACAGCAGCAGCAGGCCCGTTTGCGTCGTGAACGGAAGCACCTGATCGCCGGCCTCGCCCGCGAGCAGAAATCCGATCGCGACCAGTTGCACCGTGGTCTTCCATTTCGCGAGCTTGGTCACCGGGACGCTGACGCGCAACGCCGCCAGATATTCGCGCAGGCCCGAGACCAGAATCTCGCGGCACAAAATCACGATGGCGGCCCACAGCGTCCAGCCGTGAATGATCCCGTCCGCCGCCAGCATCAACAGGCAGGATGCGACCAACAGCTTGTCGGCGATCGGATCGAGCATGCGGCCGAACGCCGAATGCTGGTCCCAGATTCGCGCATAGTAGCCATCGAGAAAGTCCGTAACACCCGCGGCAATGAACACCGCCAGTGCCACCCAGCGCAGCCACAGCGGCCCGTCCATGATGGCCTGCGCATAGATGCAGCCCACTACCACCGGGATCGCGGCGATCCTGGCGTAGGTGAGGATATTGGGCAGCGACATCGAGTGCCGCGCCGCCCGGGTGGTGACAATATTCATCCGCCTTACCAATACCGATGAAGCGCGAAGGTCAACCGTGCGCCGCCATGATCCGTCAAGAGACGCTGCAATATGACGCAGAATTCATCTCTCACCCGGGCTGGGCGTGGAAAAACTCGAAAATCTTGCGCGCGCTTTCGGCGCTGACGCCCGGAACCTTGCCGAGATCGGCGATCGACGCCCGCTCGATTTCTTTCAACGTTCCAAAGTGATGCAGCAAGGCACGTTTGCGTGACGGGCCGATGCCGGGAATTTCCTGCAAGCCCGCCTCGCGGATGTCCTTTTTGCGCAGCTTGCGGTGCGAGCCGATCACGAATCGATGCGCCTCGTCGCGCAGCCGCTGGATGAAATACAGCACCGGGTCGCGCGGCTCAAGCTTGAGCGGCTCGCGGTCCGGCATGAACAAAGTTTCGCGGCCGGCGTCGCGGTCCGGCCCCTTGGCCACCGCCAGCAGCGACACCTGGGTCAGCCCGACCCCATCGAAAATTTCCCTGACCGCATTGAGCTGGCCGCGGCCGCCGTCGATGATGACGAGGTCGGGCCATTGCGGAAACGAATCGTCGTCCTTGGGTTTTGCACCTTCGGCCGGCGGGGTCAGCAGCCGCTTGAAGCGCCGCTGCAGCACCTCGCGCATCATCGCGTAATCGTCGCCGGGGGTCAGTCCCTCGGACTTGATGTTGAATTTGCGGTACTGGTTCTTGATAAAGCCATCGGGTCCTGCGACGACCATCGCGCCGACCGCGTTGGTGCCCTGGATGTGGCTGTTGTCATAGACCTCGATCCGCTTCGGCACATGCGGCAAACTTAGCGTGGTGACCATCCCCTGCAGCAGCCTGGTCTGCGTCGCGGTGTCGGCAAGCTTGCGGCCCAGCGCCTCGCGCGCATTGGTCAGCGCATGCGCGATCATCTCCTTTTTCTCGCCGCGCTGCGGCACATTCACCTCGACCTTGAAGCCGGCCTTGATGGAAAGCGCGCTGGCGAGCAATTCGCATTCCTCGATCTGGTGCGAGAGTAATATGAGTTTGGGCGGCGGCTTGTCGTCGTAGAATTGCGCCAGGAACGACGCCAGCACTTCTTCCGGCGTGAACGATTTCTCCGCGCGGGGAAAATAAGCGCGGTTGCCCCAGTTCTGGCCGGTGCGGAAGAAGAACACCTCGACGCAGGAATAGCCGCCCTCCTGGTGGATGGCGAACACGTCGGCTTCTTCCACGCTGCGCGGATTGATGCCCTGCTGCGACTGGATCGCCGACAGGGCGGCGAGGCGGTCTCGGTAAAGCGCCGCGCTTTCGAACTCGAGCTCGGCGGACGCCTTCTCCATTTCGCCGGCGAGTTGCTGCTTCACCAGCCGGCTGCGCCCCGACAGAAACTCAGTCGCCTCGCGCACCAGTTCGGTATAGCCGGGGAAATCGATCTCGCCGGTGCACGGCCCCGAGCAGCGCCGGATTTGATACAGCAGGCACGGCCGGGTGCGGCTTTCGAAGAAGGAATCGGTGCAGGAGCGCACCAGAAACGCGCGCTGCAGCGCCGTGATGGTGCGGCCGACCGCGCCCGCGGACGCGAACGGCCCGAAATAGCGCCCCGGCCGCGACTGCGCGCCGCGATGCTTGAGGATCTGCGGCGCCCAGTGATCGCCGGTGATCAGAATATAGGGAAACGATTTGTCGTCGCGCAGTTGCACGTTGAAGCGCGGCCGCAGCTGCTTGATCAGGTTGGCTTCGAGCAGCAGCGCCTCGGTCTCGGTGGTGGTGGAGACGATTTCCACCGTCGCGGTGGCCGCGATCATGCGCGCGATGCGCGCCGGCTGCGCCGCGATCCGGGCATAGGAGGCGAGCCGCTTGCGCACGCTCTTGGCCTTGCCGACGTAGAGCACGTCGTTGGCCGCATTCAGCATCCGGTAGACGCCGGGCGAGGTGGGCGCATGGCGCACCGCATATTCGATCGCGGCGCGGCCGACCGCGAGCGGGCCCTCCGGCACCGCTTCACCTGCATCGTCCAGCATCTCAGGCAGCCGCGCCTCGTCGTCCTCGTCGGCATTGACGGAGGCGGGATCGACATCCTGCGAATTCGGGTCCTGCGGAGGCAGATCGGCGGTTGAACCGCGCGGCGACGCCGGGGAATCCGGCTGTTTAGCGGGTGGGTCTTGATTCATGGGCCTGAATTTAAGCGCTACGGCCGGACGCCGCCAGCCGTTAAACCTTTCTTAAGAACAAGAACCGGCGCGGCAGCCCCCTTAACAGCCCCTTAACTTAAAACTCTCGATAAATCTTACCGGAAAACAATGCAGTTCCGTGACCATGCGGCGGTCGCGGCGGGTAGCGTTGAGGAAATAGTAAGATGAGCAGGATCGCGTTTGCGGCTTTGATGACCGCGGGCCTGACGGTCTCGGCGCAGGCAGCCGACCTCGGTTACGCACCGCGCGGGCCCTACACCGTCAACCAGCCGCTCAACGCCTATAGCTGGGCCGGACCCTATCTCGGCGGCAATCTCGGTTATGCGTGGGGCAGCGTCGACAACAGTCTCACCAAGCCGAATGGAATCTTCGGCGGCGTGCAGGGCGGCTACAACTGGCAGAACGGCCCGTTTGTGTTCGGCGTCGAAGCCGACATCCAGGCCAGCGGCGCCAACGATACCTTCGCGCCGTGGAAATTCTCCAATCCATGGTTCGGCACCGTGCGCGGCCGCGTCGGCTATGCCCTCAACAATGTGATGTTCTACGGCACCGGGGGTCTGGCCTTCGGCGAGTTGCGCGGCGAGACCTTCGGCCTGTCGGAGTCCCACACCACCGCCGGATGGACCGTAGGCGCCGGCGCCGAATACGGCTTCGCCCCTAACTGGACCGCCAAGATCGAATATCTCTATGTCGATCTGTCCAACAGCCGCTTCACCATCACCGGCCTGCCCAACGGCTATCAGTTCGGCCTCGTCCGCCTCGGCGTGAATTATCGGTTCTAGTTTCAACTAAAAAAATCTGCTGCCAACAATCTCCCGGCCGCGTCGCGGCCGGGATTTTTTTGTCTCGTGCCCCGGACGCAGCGCAGCGCTCCTGCGGTGCGCTGCAGAGCCGGGGCCGTAACGGACGCCGGTGTTTGGTACGGTCCCGGCTCTGCGAAGCGGCATGAAGAATGTCGCATCGCGTCCGGGACACGAGGGTGCGCTCGACCACGTCATGGACAACCCGAAGCCGCATCCCTAGCATCGCCCGATGCAACCCGGACAACCAAGCCGCACGGCGCTCGGCGCCGCCGGCCTTCGCGCCGCGCATCAGGTGCTGGACCGCGCGGCGATTTTCGCAGACCCGCTCGCGCTTCGCATCCTCGGCGCAGATGCAGATGCCATGGTGCGTGAGGTGGAACGGAAGCGGACCCGTATCGGCAGCGGTTGCGCTGGTTCATCGCGATCCGCAGCCGCATTGCCGAGGATGCGCTGGCGGCGGCTGTGCAACGCGGCGTCCGTCAACTGGTGGTGCTCGGCGCCGGTCTCGATACTTACGCCTATCGCGCGCCGCCATCGCAGAGCTTGCGCATCTTCGAAGTCGATCACCCCGCAACGCAAGCGTGGAAGCGCCAACGATTGATCGAGGCCGATATCCCGCTGTCGGCGGCGCTCACCTTCGTCCCCGTCGATTTCGAGCGCGAGACGTTGGCGGAGGGCCTGGCCGCAGCCGGGTTCGATTCCACGCAGCAGACGTTTTTCAGCTGGCTCGGCGTCGTTCCCTATCTGACCGACGAGGCGATCTTTTCCACGCTCGGCTTCATCGCCGGCCTCTCCGGAGGTGCGCATGTCGTGTTCGATTACGTCAATCCGTCGGCGTCGGTCGCCGATCCGGAGCGGCGCGCCGCGCATGAGGCGCTGGCCGCGCGGGTCGCCTCGCTCGGCGAAAGCATCCGCAATCATTTCGACAGCGACGCGCTTCATGTCCGCCTGAAGGCGCTGGGCTTTCGCGAGGTCGACGATCTCGGCTGGGCCGAAATCTCGGCGCGTTTCTTTCCGGGCCATCCCGTATCAGCGGGCGGCAGCGCTCATGTCCTGCGCGCGGCTACGGTGTAGCTTCGTAGCCAAGGCAAACTATGGCGTCATACGCGGGCTTGACCCGCGTATCCATCCATCTTCATGGAAAGCATTTTTCGAAAGTAGATGGATTGCCGGGTCAAGCCCGGCAATGACGCCGATATTAGTGAGGCGGCGCGATCCGCACTCAGGATGAAATCACCAGATCGACCGCCTTTGGACCCTTGCCCTTCTTGTCGGGTTCGACTTCGAAGGTGATGCGCTGTCCTTCGATCAGGTCCTTCAGCCCGGCCCGCTCCACCGCGGTGATGTGGACGAACACATCGCGGCCGCCGTCGTCGGGCTTGATGAAGCCGTAGCCGCGTTCTCCGTTGAAGAACTTGACCGTCCCAGTCATGGCCATCGGGAAAACTCCTCTCCCCGCATTGCTCCGCCGCTACGCACTCGCGTATCGGCTCGACCGGACATTTCGCGGCCGGAAAGCTTGGCCATCGCGGCGGTTAAAATCCGCCTTTAAAAAATTAGAGGCCTTGTCACTCCGCCGCCCCCATTCGCGGAAGCGGAACGTAAAGCCAGTCCTAACGCCTCAGCATAATACGGTTCCCGGTCAATTGCCTACGGGACTTTTCACGGGCCGGCCGGTCACCGCGGCGCTTACGGTTTGGGCACCTCGAGCCTGAACCGGCCGGCGCCGCCCTGGCCGAGCGGCTTTTCCAGCTCGGGCAGGATCGCCTTGAGTTCGGCCGCGAGCTTCCATGGCGGGTTGACGATCAGCAGACCTGCGGATGTCAGCGCGGCGCCGGCGACCTGCGGCGCGACTGAGAATTCCAGACGCAGGCAGGCGCCTGGCGCAGCGGCCGTGGCGGCCACCTCCGCGACATGGCGCGCCAGATGATCGGTGGCGCGGCGGCTTTTCACCGGATACCAGAGCATGTAGCTGCCGGTCGGCCATTTCGCGAACGCCTCGGCGAAGCCGTTGGCCACGCGCTCGAACTCATCCTTCTGCTCGAATGATGGGTCGATCAGCACCAGGCCGCGCCGCTCCTTCGGCGGCACAAAGGCGGGTAGCGCCACCCAGCCGTCGAGATCGACCACGCGGGCCTGGGTGTCGCGGCGCAGCGCGTCGATCAGGCGCTTGCGCGCCTTGGGTTCGACTTCGCACGCCACCAGCCGGTCCTGCGGCCGCAATAGCGCACGCGCGATCAGCGGCGAGCCGGGATAGGCCTGCAACTCGCGCTGCGGATTGAAGGCTCTCACGATATCGAGATAGGGGCTGACCAGCGGCAACACGCTTTCCGAAAACCGCGCCTGCATGATGCGCGCGATCCCGGTCAGCCACTCGCCGCCGCGGCGCGCTTCATCGCCGGTGAGATCGTAGACCCCGGCGCCGGCATGGCTGTCGATGACGCGAAACGGCGCCGGCTTGTCGTGCAGATGGTTAAGAATCCGCACCAGCACGATGTGCTTGATGACATCGGCAAAGCCGCCGGCGTGAAAGGCGTGACGGTAGTTCATGCTGAGAGCGTTTACGCTACGCAAGGGAATTGAGCAAAGCAGCTGCCACACACACGGTGTCGTCCCCGCGCAGGCGGGGACCCATAGCCTCCGTCGGTCGTGAGGCGGTAGCTATCAGTCCCTGCGGAAGCAAATTGCGAACAATAGGCATCGGTGGTTATGGGTCCCCGCCTGCGCGGGGACGACGTGGATGGAGCGTGCGCCACATCATCCTCCGCGCACCGGCGGCATCACCACGGAATCGCGGCGGCAGGCGCGGCGGTCGATTTCCTCGCAGGAGCGGAATTGCAGATCCTTGCTCATGCAGATCCGCACCTCGCTCAAGCGCCGCTGATCGCAGATCACCGAGACCGCGGAATTGCTCAAGCCCGGATTGGCCTTGATGAAGGCGGCCTCGACCTCGGCCGGCGCGATCGTCCGGGGTGCGGACAATTCCAGGAAATCGGCGGGGATTTTCACCGCCGCGCGCGCCTTGCGGATGGTCTCGAAATACGCCCGCGGACCAAGGCCCGAACAGGTGCCGTGCTTGTCCCATTCGCTGAAGATCAGCCCCGGCGCCGGCATCAGGTCCAGCATCGAAGTCATGATGTTGCGGTCGAGTCGCGGCGACGGCCGCTGGCAGTAATCGGGAAAGCCGCGCTCGTATTGCGGCCACAGGCCATGGACCACAAACGAAAACGGCCGCCCGCCGCATTGCACGTCCTGGGAACGCCCGCTCCTGCCGCGCTCCGACGCCGCTTCGCAGAACGACGGCGACCATGACAGCGACAGTACGTAGAAATCGAACTCGCCGGGCGCGTTCTGCCGCCGGTCCTGCGCCGGCGCGCCGGTCATCGCGGCCATAAGCAGGCCCAGCGCAATCAAAATTCTGGAAATCGAAAAACGCAACATGGCGAAACTCCCTGCCCGATCCACAAATCCTAGGCAGGCGTCCAGAACATTTCAAGAACGAATTATTTGAGGATTCAACCTGGAGACGAAACGGCCGGGCTCAGGCCGAATCAGGGCCGCGCGGCCTTGCAGGCCGGGTTATAGGCCCAGTCGCGGTCCAGCCCGACGACGCAGAACTCCACGCCATGGGCGAAACCGGCAAAACCGCCGTCTTCGATAATGGAAAAATACACCGGACGCGGCTTGCCGTCGGTCAGCATCGCCATCGCCGTGCAATAACGCCGGGGAATATTGTCCGACTGCCACGGCCGGAACGCGATTTCGTGCACCCGGTCATAGCCGGTGATCTGCAGCGTGGAATTCCAGTAGGTGCTCTCTTTTTGAGCGAATTGGGACGATACCGAGCCCAATCCGGACTCGCAGGGCGGCAGATTGCCGTCATAGCGCGGACCGCGCAGCCAGAAATTCATCTCGAACAGGCTGGCCGCCTCCGCCGCCTGACCGAATGCCAACAGGCCCAGCAGCGCGCCGGCTAAAGTCCCGAGGCCGCGTTTTCGGATGGACGTGAAGAGGTCGCGCATGGGCAATCCACAGGACTGGTGCAGGTCGCGAACGGTGCCGCGAAGCTCAGGCGAGGTCAAGTGCAGCACGGCAACACCTGCCGATAACTCCACACCGGAGCGCGCCGCCGTTCTTTTCATCGCCGCCGCCGCGCTCTATGGTGCGTCTCAAGAAATGGAGTCGACAATGCGAACGGTAGCGATCCTGGTGGCGGTGTGCGGAATGCTGGCGTGCGGGCAGGCTGAGGCCGATACGGTGTGGCCGTTCAAGGGCAACGACACCGGCGGCATCATCGCCTATGAGCTGGCGACGCAAACCGACGTCAAGCTGATGGCAGTCGAACACTGCGCGCGCTTCGGCAAGGTGGTGAAATTCCTCGCCGCGGATGCCCAGTACGGCGGCTATATCTCGTTCGCCTGCCGCTGGGTGCCGTATGGCGCGCAGGATCGGCCGCTGAGCGTTCGCTACTGAGCCAACCCGTCCACTTCGATCGGATAGCTGGAGAGCGGAACATGACGCGACAGCTTTTTTCACTTCGTCTCGCACTGCTTCTCGTTGCGTCGCTGTGCGCGGCGCCGGCGCTCGCGGTGGAGCTGCCGACCCGCAAGGCCGGCTTGTGGGAATTGAAGATGCTGCGGACCGGTTCGCCGGCGCCGGAGATGACGATGCAGCATTGCACCGACGAGACCACCGACAAGAAGATGACCACTCAGCTCTCGCCGATGGCGAAGCAGAATTGCACCAGGAACGACACCCAGAAGACCGCAACCGGTTACGTGACCGACTCGGTCTGCAGCTTTAACGGCACCACCATGACCTCGCATTCGGAAGTGACTGGAGACTTCAACTCCGCCTATTCGGTCAAGGTCACTTCCCACAATGAGGGCGCCCCCGCCGGCGCGCCGCGCGATACCGACATGACGCTGCAAGCCAAATGGCTCGGCGCCTGCGCGGCCGACCAGCGTCCCGGCGACATCGTGATGCCCGGCGGCTTCCGGATGAACATTACGGATATGGAAAAGCTGAAGGGCCTGATGCCGGCGAAGTAAGCCGGCGCGGCCACAACCACCGCCGTCATCCTGAGGAGCCGCGCATCTTGCGCGGCGTCTCGAAGGATGGGCCGTTTGCGCTCGCGGCCATCCTTCGAGGCTCGCCGAAGAGGCTCGCACCTCAGGATGACGGCGGCGGTTATGGCGAGGCCCTACCCCGCCCCATCCGCTTCTCAAAGCTCGCGACATTGACCAGCCCCCGCGCGTGGCGGCCATCGCCGATCTTGCGCTCGCCCTCATACGCTTCGACCTCGAAGCGGATCACCCGGCGCTCCACCGCGATCACCCGCGCCGTGGTGCGGATCAGCGCACCGACGGCCGATGCTCCGAGATGGCGGATATCGACCTCGGTGCCGACCGTGACCCAGCCCGCGGTGAGAACCGGCGAGATCGCGTCGACGGAGGTCATCTCCATTTCCAGGATCATCATCGGCGTCGCATAGGCCGCGGGCATGGAGGGAACGAAATGTTTTACGGTGCGATCGGGCGTCACGATCAGCGTGCGCTCGGCGCTCATGCCGATGGTGATGACGTCGCGTGCGTCCATGGTGTTTCCCGACCGTGTCCCGGACGCGGTGCAGCGTTCTTCACGCTGCTCCGCAGAGCCGGGACCGCACCAAATTGAATCGTCATGGCCGGGCTTGACCCGGCCATCCATCTTCTTCGAAAGATTCTTGCGAAGAGGGATGGATGCGCGGGTCAAGCCCGCGCATGACGGATATAGTGTTCGTTACGGCCCCGGCTCTGCAGCGCACCGCTCCGCGAAGAGCTACGCGCTGCGCTGCGTCCGGGGAACGACAGCGTGTTACTTGCTCTGCGCCGCCTTGCGCTCGACAAACGTCTTGCCGCCCTTCATTTTGTGGGCCAGCGGCGCTTCGTTGATCTGGATCACGACGGCGTCGGCATCGACGCCGAGGTTCGTCACCAGCGCCTTGGTGATGTCGCGCATCATCCCGGCCTTCTGTTCGTCGGTGCGGCCGGCGGCCATGCTTATGGTGATCTCAGGCATTGGTTGCTCCCTTTTTCTCGTTTCTTTCGTCATGGCCGGGTATAGTAGTCTGCTTTCGCAGACTACGTAAACTTGTCTGCGCTCCCGGCCATCCACGTCTTCGGACCTTCATTATCAAGACGTGGATGCCCGGGACAAGCCCGGGCATGACGGCTTGAATGAATGGCTACCCCCACGTCACCTCATGCCGCGCCAGAACCTCGCGTACGGCCTCGACGATCTTGCTCTCGTCGACTTCATACTGCGCCTCGGCTTGCTTCTTCAGGTATTCCTCGCGGTCTTTTATCTCGGTCAATCCGGCGCCAAGGATGAGGTCCTTGATCTGGATCTTGCCATTCGCTTTCTCGTCCGAACCTTGAATAATTGCGCAGGGCGAATTCCGCCGATCGGCGTACTTCATCTGCTGGCCGAGGCTGTGCTTCGGATTTCCAAGATAAAGCTCGGCGCGGATGTTGGCATTGCGCAAGGTCGCAACCATTTTCTGGTAGCCGGCAATCTCGCCCCCAAACACGGTCACGACGACGGGACCGAACTCCGGCTTGGTGTCGAGCTTGCCCAGCATCGTGAGCGCAGCCTGCAGCCGCGACACGCCGATGGAAAACCCCGTCGCCGGCACCGGCTCGCCGCGAAACCGCGATACCAGCCCGTCATAGCGTCCGCCGCCGCCGACCGAGCCGAAGCGTACCGGGCGGCCTTTTTCGTCTTTGGTTTCGAGCAGGAGTTCAACTTCGAAAACAGGGCCGGTGTAATATTCAAGGCCGCGAACGACGGAAGCATCAAAGATTATTCTTCCAGGGCCATATTCACTCGCGCGGCATAGCTGTGCGATCTCTTTGAGTTCTTGAACACCGCCCAAGCCCACTTCTGAATCCGCTACTGCGTCCCGCCATGCCCTGAAGGACATTTGCTCATCAGGGAAATTCTGTTCGCCCGGAGGGTTGAAGATGGGTGATACTTCGCCGCGTCTGGTGGCATCCGAGACCGTTTCTACCGAGGAGGAATGGAAAGTCGTGGTTAGATAGGCGACAATCTTATCAGCATTCTCGTCTGATAAGTCCGCACCTTTTGTAAAATCACCGCTTTCGTCTTTGCGCCCTGCGCCCAGCAGTTCACGAACGCCGCTTGCGCCGAACTTATCGTATTTATCGATTGCTCTCAGCACCGTGAGTCGCCGTGCCGTATTTTCCCCGCCGCCAAGCCCAATACTCTCCATCACCCCGTCGAGCACCTTGCGGTTATTCACCTTCACCACATAGCTGCCGCGCGGAATGCCCAGCGCTTCCATCGTATCCGCCGCCATCATGCACATCTCGGCGTCGGCGGCCGGCGACGCACTCCCCACCGTGTCGGCGTCGAACTGCATGAACTGGCGGAAGCGGCCGGGGCCGGGCTTCTCGTTGCGATAGACGTAGCCGGCGCGGTAGCTGCGGTAGGGTTTTGGCAGCGCGTCGAAATTTTCCGCGACATAGCGTGCGAGCGGCGCGGTCAGGTCGTAGCGCAGCGAAATCCACTGCTCGTCGTCGTCCTGGAACGAGAACACGCCCTCATTGGGCCGGTCCTGGTCGGGCAGGAATTTGCCGAGCGCATCGGTGAATTCCATCGCCGGCGTCTCCACCGGCTCAAAACCGTAGCGCTCGAACACCTCGCGGATAACTTCCGTCATGCGCCGCGTCGCCGTGATTTCGGCAGCAGTGCGGTCGGCGAGGCCGCGCGGCAGCCGCGCGCGCAGTTTCTGCGGTTTTTTTTGCTTATTGTCGGACATGGACCTCGGCACGAATTGATAAGTCAATATTGACTTACTTTTCGACGGGTTATCAGCCGATGCGAAGGTGGGCAAGCGCTCCCCGTCATACGCGGGCTTGACCCGCGTATCCATCACTCTTCGGAAAAACGCTTTTCAAGAGGATGGATGGCCGGGTCAAGCCCGGCCATGACGGAGTTTGGTACGGTCCCGGCTCTGCGGAGCAGCGCGAGAGCGCTGCACCGCGTCCGGGACACGTTTTGCCGCATTTCAGCTAAGTCCGGAACCGGAGATAGCCCGCACAGCCGCGATCCAACGTGATACCAAGGCCCCAACAACCCATAAGGAAGTCCTCCGGGGCTATGCAAGCGATGGCCGGCCCGACGATCCCCGAGGAATTTCTCAAGGCCGAAAATATCGGCCTGCGCCTGCTGCTCGAGCAGGCCAGCATCGACGCCAGCAGGCTGCTGGCGCAGTCCGGGATCGACGCAAAAGAGCGCGAGGCCGCCGACAAGCTGCAAAAACTCATTCTGGAGGAATTGCACCACCGCATCAAAAACACGCTGGCCACCGTGAGCGCCATTGTCTCGCAGAGCCTGCGCACCGCCACCAGCCTCGAACACGGCCAGCACGCGATCGAGGGCCGGCTGCTGGCGATGGGCCGCGCCCACGATCTGTTGCTGCAGGCGCGCTGGGCCAGCGCCAGCCTCGCCCATATCGTGCAGGGCGCGACCGAGCCCTATGACAGCGAGGGCGCGGGCAAGTTTTCGATTTCAGGACCGGATTTCCAGATTTCATCGGGTGCGGTGATCGCGCTGGCGATGACGCTGAACGAACTCTGCACCAACACCACGAAATTCGGCGCGCTGTCGGTGCCGGCGGGACGGATCGAGATCGCCTGGAGCATCGAGAACGAGCGGCTGCAACTGACCTGGACCGAAAAGGACGGTCCGCCGGTGCAGGCGCCGACCCGGCGCAGTTTCGGCACAAGGCTGATCGAGACGCTCGGCAAGCAACTTAGCGGCGACGTTCATTTGGCCTATGCGCCGACCGGGTTCGTCTACACCCTGGATGTACCGCTGAGCGCCCTGAAACCGCCTGCCTGACCTGCTTCAAACGCCGGAGTTGTCCGTTTCCGCGAGCGAGCGAAGCTGATAGCGTGCCGCGCAAATCCGCCGCGCCGAAATGTGAAGAGGCCTCCATGCTAGACAAGAGCCCAGCCCGACCCGCCGTCAATGTGCCGAACGACCTCGCCGCGCACTGGATGCCGTTCACCGCCAATCGCGCGTTCAAGAAAAACCCGCGGCTGCTGGCCGGCGCCAAGGACATGCATTATTTCACCGTCGATGGCCGCAAGATCATCGACGCCGCCGCCGGCATGTGGTGCTGCAATGCCGGCCACGGCCGCAGCCAGATTTCATCCGCCATCGCCAAGCAGGCCGCCGAGCTCGACTACGCGCCGCCGTTCCAGTTCGGCATCCCGCAGGCGTTCGAGCTCGCAAGCCGCATCGCCGATCTGGCGCCGGACGGACTCGACCATGTGTTCTTCTGCAACTCCGGATCGGAAGCCGCCGATACCGCGCTGAAGATCGCGCTGGCGTATCACCAGCTCAACGGCCAGGGCACCCGCACAAGGCTGATCGGCCGCGAGCGCGGCTATCACGGCGTCGGTTTTGGCGGCACGTCGGTCGGCGGCATTGTCAACAACCGCAAGATGTTCGGCACGCTGCTGGCCGGCGTCGATCACCTGCCGCATACCTATGACCGCGAGAAGCAGGCCTTCAGCAAGGGCGAGCCGGAGTATGGCGCGCATTTCGCCGACGAGCTGGAGCGGTTGGTCAACCTGCACGGTGCCTCCACCATCGCAGCCGTCATCGTCGAGCCGATGGCGGGATCCACCGGCGTGCTGCCGGCGCCGAAGGGCTATCTGAAGCGCCTGCGCGAGATCACCGCCAAGCACGGCATCCTGCTGATCTTCGACGAAGTCATCACCGGCTACGGACGGCTCGGCTTTGCGTTTGCTGCCGAGCGCTACGGCGTGCTGCCGGACATGCTGACCTTCGCCAAAGGCATCACCAATGGCGCCGCGCCAATGGGCGGCGTGCTGGTGCGCGACACCATCCACGACGCTTTCATGAGCGGCCCCGAGCACATGGTGGAGCTGACCCACGGCTACACCTATTCGGCGCATCCTTTGGCCTGCGCCGCGGCGCTGGCGACGCTGGATATCTATCGCGACGAAAAATTGTTCGAGCGCGCGGGAAAACTCGAACCGAAATTCGCCGACGCCGTGATGAGCCTGCGCAAGGAACCGAATGTGGTGGATATCCGCACGGTCGGTCTCACCGCCGGCATCGACCTCGCACCGCGCGCGGACGCCCCGGGCAAGCGCGGCTTCGACGGCCTCAACAGCGCGTTCCACGACAACGATTTGATGCTGCGCGTCGCCGGCGACACCCTGGCGCTGACGCCGCCCTTGATCGTCACCGAGGACCAGATCGGCGAAATCGTCGACAAGGTGGCGAAGGTGATCCGGGCGGTGGCGTAAGCCTCCGCGTCATGCGCGGGCTTGACCCGCGCATCCATCAATCTTCGCAAAAAAGCTTTTTTAAAAAAAGATGGATTGCCGGGTCAAGCCCGGCAATGACGCATGGATAGTTCCGTGTCCCGGGCGCGATGCGGCATTCTTCATGCCGCTTCGCAGAACCGGGACCCCGGTTGCATTCCAAGAAAATGGACCCCGGCTCTGCAGCGCACCGCTTCGCAAGAGCTATAGCGCGTCGAAGACGCGCGTAAACGCGCTTATGGCGCTGCGCTGCGTCCGGGGAACGCCACTCTGAGGCAGACGGAACATTCGAAACGCGTCCACGTTCAACCACGGCAGGGCAACCGACGTCCCTGAGCGTGGAGAAATCGGGACATGGCCGGACTGTCGAGCGGGTTGTTGCGGGCCGGGCTGGCGCTCAAGGTCAACCAGATCAAGCGCGCCACCGCGTCTTATGCGCATGACCGCGCCGCGCAGGGCCAGGGCATCGTCGCGTCCTATGCCGTTGCCGCCGGGCTCTATGCCGCCGCCGGAATTTTCCTGATCGCGGCCGGCCTGGTCGGCGTCACCGCGCTGTTTCGCTGGATTGAAATCAATTACGGACTGTTCTGGGCGTTCGGCGCGGTCGGCGGCCTGCTGCTGCTGATCGCGATCGTATGTTTGGCGCTGGCGTCGGGCGCGCTCAAACGTCCGGCAAAGCCGTTTCCGAGCCTGGCCAGCCGGTTGCGCGTTGCCATCAAGGCCAATCCGATCGCAGCCAGTGCCGCAAAACCCGACCGGATCGAAGATGTCCGGGATACCGCCGCGGCGATCCTGTCGTCGCCGGCGGAGCCGCTCGCCGCCAACAGTTACAATCCCCGCTATACGCGCCGCGCTTCGCGGGGATCGCCTAACGGGCGCACCGCGCTGATCGTGGTCGCGACCTTGATGGGCTGGGCGATGGCGCGGCGGCACAACAATGCAAGGAAAGTCCAAAGGAAAGTTCAAGTGTGATGGCCGGCCGGCGGTCAGCGGTTGCCGATCTGATGCTGTTCGCCGCCACGGCGTTGGTCGCATTCGCGGCGCAGCGCTATTTGCAGGACGATAAATCGCCGGCATCGACGTCACCCCAGATCGGTCCGGCAAAGGCTCCGCCTCCTCCCGAAGCATTCACGCGCGAACTCTCCCAGCACGGCCGCGGGCGCTGGTCGGGAAGCCCGCTGCACATCCCGTGGAAGGGCTGGAAAGACATCCTGTGGCGGACCTATGAGCGGACCGGCGAAGACCGGCTGCTGGCGATCGCCGCCGGCGTCGTGTTCTTCGGCCTGCTTGCGGTATTTCCCGCTATCACCGCGCTGGTCTCGTGTTACGGCCTGTTCGCGGACGCCTCGACTATCGGAAACAATCTGCAAACGCTGGCGCTGATGCTGCCCGAGGGCTCGTTCCAGATCGTGCAGGACCAGATCGCGCGCGTGCTGGCCAAGGGCAACACCGCGCTCGGCTTTACCTTCCTGTTCGGCCTCGCGCTGGCGATCTGGAGCGCCAATGCCGGCGTCAAGGCCGTGATCGACGCCCTCAACGTCGTCTATGAAGAGCGCGAAAAACGCAGTTTTATCAAATTGAATCTGCTGTCGCTGGCCTTCACGGCGGGCGGGATCGCGGCGCTGCTGCTGATGGTAGGCTCCGTGGTGGCGCTACCGCTGCTGCTGGATCACCTCTGGCTTGCCGACCAGAGCAAGATGATCGTCGGCCTGCTGCGCTGGCCGCTGCTGCTGGCGATGCTGCTGCTGGCGCTTGCCACGCTCTACCGGTTCGGCCCGAGCCGGCGCGAGGCGCAGTGGAAATGGCTCAGCGTCGGCGCGGTCGTCGCGGCGCTGCTCTGGATCGCCGGCTCCGCGCTGCTGTCGTGGTATCTCTCCAACTTCGGCAATTACGACGCCACCTATGGCTCGCTCGGCGCGGCCATTGGTTTGATGATGTGGATGTGGATGTCGGCCATCATCGTGCTGTGCGGCGCCGAGCTGAACTCCGAAATCGAGCACCAGACCGCGGTCGACACCACCGTGGGACACCCGAAACCGCTGGGCGCCCGCGGCGCGGTCATGGCCGATACGCTGGGGCCGGCGCAGGCCTGAATCGTATCTCATGTCCCGGACGCGGCGCGGCATTCTTCATGCCGCCCCGCAGAGCCGGGACCGTACCAAGCACCGGCGCCCGTTACGGCCCCGGCTCTGCAGCGCACCGCCATAGCGCGTCGAAGACGCGCGTAAACGCGCTTATGGCGAAGTGCTACGCGCTGCGCTGCGTCCGGGGCAAGAAGGGTTAAGTTCTCAACAACCCCTGCTTTTCGAATCAACAATAATGCTAAGGTCACGCTACCGGGCGAGCCCGGGGTTTCGGGGTTGCAAGGACCTAGCGCGCGTGATCCGGATTTCCACGATTTTCGTCGCCATCTGCATGGTGCTGGTCGCAGCCTCGCTCGGCCTCGTGCTGTATTCGGTGGCGGGCATCTCCGGATCGGAATCCGCGATCGTGGCGCTGACCGCGCTGACCTTCCTGATCCTGTACAATGCGGTGTCGATGCGGCTGCGCGACCGCAGCGACGTCGGCGGCCAGATCGCCGATCTGTCGCGCGGCACCGCCGACCTCGCGCGCCAGGTCGCGGAATTCGGCCGCCGCCTCGCCGCGGTCGAAGGCCGGGTGGTGTCGGCCAATTCCGCCAACCACGACCGCGTGCAGTCGGTGGCCGGTGAAATCAGCGAACTCGGCGTGCTGGTGCAGCAACTGGCGATCTCGGTGGCTGGCCATGACGAACTGCTGGCCTCGGGTGCGCTCGCGGCCGCACCTTCACCGGTGAAGGAGCCACCCAACGATCGGCAAACAGAATTGCCGTTTGTAGCGGATGCCGCGGAAGAAGCTGGCGCCGCCGTCGTTGAGCCGCCCGTCGCTGCTGTTCCCAATGCCGCCGCCGATACATCCACGGCGACCCGCAGCAATGCGCAAATCCTCACCGCGGTGAAGAACGCCATCGAGGCCAATCGCATCGATATCTATCTGCAGCCGATGGTGACGCTGCCGCAGCGCAAGGTGCGCTTCTATGAGGCGGTGACGCGGCTGCGCGACGACCGGGACCAGATTCTCACCGCCGACGACTTCATAGGCACCGCCGAAGCCGCCGGGCTGATGGGGCGCATCGATCACATGGTGATGCTGCGATGCGTGCAGGTACTGCGCCGGCTGATGGTGCGCAACAAGGAGGTCGGGGTGTTCTGCAACGTCGCCGCGGCGACGCTCGGCAATGCCGCGACCTTCGCGCAGTGTCTGGATTTCCTCGAAGCCAATCGCGCGCTGGCGTCGTCCTTCGTGCTCGAATTCAAGCAGAGCACGTTTCGTAATCTCGGCGCAGTCGAAACCGAACACCTCGCAGCGCTGGCGCAGCGCGGCTATCGCTTTTCCATCGACCACGTCACCGATTTGCGGATCGAGCCGCGCGAACTCGCCGACCGCGGCGTTCGTTTCATCAAGGTTCCCGCAGCGCTGCTGCTGGACCAGAGGCAGACCTCGGCGTCCGATATTCATCCCTCCGATCTGTCGGATCTGCTGGGGCGCTTCGGCATCGACCTCGTCGCCGAGCGGATCGAAGGCGAGCGCGCGGTGGTCGACCTGCTCGACTATGACGTGCGCTTCGGACAGGGATTTTTATTCGCGGCCCCGCGGCCGTTGCGGCCGGAGACGGCGTCTGCTACCGGCGGGGCCCCGGATAAAGCACAGGTTCCAAATGCTTCAACCAGACCTTCCCCCATCGACGCGCCAAGGGCCGATCCGCCGCGCGCGACAGGCAATGCCGCGCTCGCGCGCCGCGCCATCGGGCCGGGCTGACCGGCAATCCACGCCATGACGTCGCTTCGATTCGTCGAGAACCTGCGCGACCTCGTGGGCAGCGTCGATGTCGTGTTGAGCGACATCTGGGGCGTCGTGCACAACGGGCTTGAGTCATTTCCGGAAGCCTGTGAGGCACTGCATACGTTCCGCGAGCGCGGCGGCACGGTGATCCTGATCACCAACGCGCCGCGACCGGCGGATTCGGTGCAGCGGCAGTTGCGCAAGCTTCACGTCCCTGACCAGACCTACGATGCCATCGTCAGCTCCGGCGATCTGACCCGCCACTACGTTGCCGATCATCGGGGCAAGAAAGTGTACTGGCTGGGACCCGAGCGCGACAACTCGATCTACCGCGGGCTCGATCCGGTGCTGGCGCCGCTGGACCAGGCCGATTACATCGTCTGCACCGGACTGTTCGACGACGAAACCGAATCCGCCGAAGACTATCGCGGCATGATGCTGCAGGCGCGCGAACGCAACCTTCAGCTCATCTGCGCCAACCCGGACATCGTAGTCGAGCGCGGCGACCGGCTGATCTATTGCGCCGGCGCCATCGCCGAACTCTATCGTGAGCTCGGCGGCGACGTGATCTTTTACGGCAAGCCGCACCGGCCGATCTACGAGCGCGCCGTTGAGCTTGCGGCCGAGCGCCGCAACCAGCCAACGCCGCTAAGCCGCGTGCTCGCAATCGGCGATTCGGTTCGCACCGATCTCGCCGGCGCCCATGGGTTCGGAATCAACTGCCTGTTTGTGACGCGCGGCATCCACGCCGGCGACTTCGAGGGCATCGATCAACTCGACCCCGCCTCGATCAAGGAGCTGTTCGGCCATCCGCCGCTGGCGCTGATGCGGGAGCTGCGGTGGTAGGGGTTACCCTCCACCTCTCCCCGCTCTGCGCGGGGAGAGGTCGGAGACGGAGCGAAGCGAAGTCTCCGGGTGAGGGGCGAGGCACCACCTATCCGCACCCGCAAAATCTCGGGTCGCACCATGCGAAGCGATTGACATAAGCGTCGAAGCTCAGTCGACCCGATAGATTGTAAATTTGATAAGCACGGGGCCTCGCCCCTCACCCGGATTGCTTCGCAATCCGACCTCTCCCCGCGCAGAGCGGGGAGAGGTGAAGAAGAGCTACGCCGTCGCCATGTCCGGGAATACCGCCTCGATCTTGGTCTTCAGCGTGGCGGCGTTGAACGGCTTGACGATGTAGTTGTTGACGCCGGCCTTCTTGGCGGCGATCACGTTTTCGGTCTTGGATTCCGCCGTGATCATGATGAACGGCGTGGTGGCGAGATTGGGGTCGGCGCGGACTTCGCGCAGCAGGTCGTAGCCGGTCATCGGCTCCATGTTCCAGTCGGAGATAATCAGGCCGTATTTCTTGGCCCGCATCTTGTTCAGCGCCGCCGAGCCGTCGCTGGCGTCGTCGATGTTCTGGAAGCCGAGCTGCTTGAGAAGATTGCGTATGATGCGGATCATGGTGTTGTAGTCATCCACCACCAGAACCGACATCGACAAATCAACCGCCATCTTCAAGCTCCCCGACACGCGACACTTAACGGCGACATATTGCCGGATAACCGGATTGCTGCCGCAGACCTCCTCATTGAGTAGCACCCCGCCTTAAACAGCCCGTTAATCGGAGGGGTGCCGGAGTACAGTTCCAGTGCCGCTTGACTTCGCTGACGCCTCCGCGTCACGGTCCCGCCCCCGCCTGAATTGAGCTTGCCGAATCCAGCCATGAAGCCCCGTTTTGCCGTCATCCGCGACACCACCCCCGCGACCGACATCCCCAAGGGAGCCGTGGTGGCGATGGGCAATTTCGATGGCGTCCACCTCGGCCATCGCGCGGTCATTACCGCTGCCCTTGAGATGGCGCGCGCGCACGGCCGGCCGGCTTTTGCCGTGACGTTCGAGCCGCATCCGCGCAGCTTTTTCAGCCCCAACACCCCCCAGTTCCGGCTGACCGACGAGACCAGCAAGCTGAGGCTGCTGGCAGGCGCCGGATTGGCCGGCGCCGTGGTCATGACCTTCGACAAGGCCCGCGCCGGCACCACGGCGCAGGATTTCATTCACCATGATCTGATCGAGCGGCTCGGCATCAGCGGCATCGCGGTCGGCTATGACTTTCATTTCGGCAAGGGCCGGGTCGGCTCGCCGGGTCTGTTGGTCAGCGAGGCCCCCCGCCTCGGCATCGAGGTCGACGTGCAGTCCCATGTCGATATCGAGGAGCGCCCGGTATCATCAAGCGCGATCCGGATGGCGCTGGCCGAGGGCCAGATCGCGGATGCCACCGCGATGCTCGACGGCCCGTGGTTCGTTACAGGTTCGGTAATTCACGGCGAAAAACGCGGCCGCGACCTCGGCTATCCCACCGCCAATATCAGGCTCGACAAGAATTGCGGGCTGAAGCACGGCATCTATGCGGTGCGGGTCGGGCGCGGAGCCGAGCGCTTCGACGGTGTCGCCAGTTTTGGCCGCCGCCCCACCTTCGACAACGGCGCGCCGCTCTTGGAAGTGTTCCTGTTCGATTTTGCGGGCGATCTCTACGGCGCGACCCTCGATGTCGCCTTCATCGCCTTTATCCGCGATGAGCTGAAGTTCGATAGCGTCGAGCCGCTGGTGCGCCAGATGGATGACGACAGCGCCAAAGCCCGCGCCGCACTTGCGGCGGCGCCGGGGGCGTTTCCGAAGCTGGGGGAGATTGGGTGAAGCGGCGTAGGGTGGGCAAAGCCTTCGGGCGCGCGAATGCGCGTCCGGTGGCGTGCCCACCATTGCGCGCCGGAAGATGGTGGGCACGGCGCAAGCGCGCCTTTGCCCACCCTACAGGCTTTGCGATTCCAGCGGCCGGCTGCTATGGAGAGCCCATGTCGGCACGGCGCATCATAATCGGCATTAACGGCCCGGCTTCCGCCTGAGCTTCGCTCACGCGCAAGACCGGGGTTTTCCGTTTCGCGCCTTTCCCCCTTCAAGCTAACGCCTGATCAGAGCCGCCATGAACGACCAACCGAAGACCGCCGCCCCAGCGAAATCGGGCAGCACCGATTATTCCAAAACCCTCTATCTGCCGCAGACGGACTTTCCGATGCGCGCGGGGCTGCCGCAGCGCGAGCCGGAAATCCTTAAATCCTGGAACGAGATCGGCCTCTACGGCAAGCTCCGGCAGGCCGCCGAGGGCCGTCCAAAATTCGTGCTGCATGACGGCCCGCCCTACGCCAATGGCAACATCCATATCGGCCACGCGCTCAACAAGATTCTCAAGGACGTGGTGACCAAGAGCCAGCAGATGCTTGGGCACGATTCCAATTACGTGCCGGGCTGGGACTGCCACGGCCTGCCGATCGAATGGAAAATCGAGGAGGAAAACTACCGCTCCAAGGGCAAGCAAAAGCCTGATTTCAAGGATCCCGCGGCGATGGTGGCGTTCCGCCGCGAATGCCGCGCCTACGCGGAGCATTGGCTGGACGTACAGCGCGAGGAATTCAAGCGGCTCGGCGTCATCGGCGACTGGGACCATCCCTACGCCACCATGGATTATTTCGCGGAAGCCGCGATCGCGCGCGAGCTGATGAAATTCGCCGCCAACGGCACGCTGTATCGCGGCTCCAAGCCGGTGATGTGGAGCGTGGTGGAAAAGACCGCGCTGGCGGAGGCCGAGGTCGAGTATGAGGATTATACCAGCGATACGGTGTGGGTGAAGTTTCCGGTTAGGAAGCCCGGCGTTGTCGCAACTTCCGGTGAAGACAACGCAAGAAAGAGAGACGACATTCGTTCAGCGTCAGTTGTGATTTGGACAACTACGCCTTGGACGCTGCCGGGAAATCGAGCAATCTCGTTTTCGCCAAAAATCGGATATGGCCTTTACGTAGTCACGGAAGCACCGGACGGTAATTGGGCCAAGATCGGTGACAAGCTCATCCTCGCCGACAAGCTTGCAGCGGACGTTCTCAAACAAGGCAAGGTCCAAGAATACAAACGCCTTTGGGACGTACTAGAACACGAACTTAAAACCATGACATGCTCGCACCCACTAGCGCCGAAGGGTGGTGCGGGTTTCTATCTGTTCGATGTTCCCCTGCTCGAAGGCGATCACGTCACCGATGACACCGGCACTGGTTTTGTGCACACCGCGCCCGGCCACGGCCGCGAGGACTTCGACATCTGGACCGCGAATGCGCGTGCGCTGGAAGCGCGCGGCATCGCCACCACGATTCCATACACCGTCGATGAAAACGGCGCCTTCACCGATCAGGCCCCCGGCTTCACCGGAAAACGCGTCATCAACGACAAGGGCGAAAAGGGCGACGCCAACGAGGCCGTGATCAAGGCGCTGGTCGATGCCGGCATGCTGCTGGCGCGCGGGCGGCTCAAACATCAGTATCCGCATTCGTGGCGTTCGAAGAAGCCGGTGATCTTCCGCAACACGCCGCAGTGGTTCATCGCGATGGATAAACCGATCGAGGACGACGGCAAGGCAAAGCCCGGCGACACCCTTCGCGCCCGTGCGCAGCGCGCGATCTCGGTGACGCAATGGGTGCCGCCCTCGGGCCAGAACCGCATCAACGGCATGATCAACTCAAAGCCCGATTGGGTGATCTCGCGGCAGCGCGCCTGGGGCGTGCCGATCGCGGTGTTCGTCAAGGAGAATGGCGACGGGTCGGTCGAGATTCTGCAGGACGAGATCGTCAACCAGCGCATCGTCGAGACCTTCTGCGAATCCGGCGCCGACGCCTGGTACATGGACGGCGCGCGCGAACGTTTCCTCGGCGACCGCGCCGGCGAACCCTGGCAGAAGGTCGATGACATTCTCGACGTCTGGTTCGACTCCGGCTCGACCCACGCGTTCGTGCTGGAAGACCGCCAGCACTTTCCGCAACTCGGCCACATCGTCCGCAAGATCGACGGCGGCGACGATACCGTGATGTATCTTGAGGGTTCGGACCAGCATCGCGGCTGGTTCCAGTCGTCGCTGCTGGAAAGCAACGGCACCCGCGGACGCGCGCCGTTCGACGTGGTGCTGACCCACGGCTTCACGCTCGACGAGAACGGCCGCCCGATGTCGAAGTCGCTCGGCAACACCGTCAAGCCGCAGAAGGTCATCAAGGACTCCGGCGCCGACATCCTGCGGCTCTGGGTCTGCGCCATCGATTACGCCGACGACCAGCGGCTCGGTCCGGAAATCCTGAAAAACACCGTCGAGAGCTACCGCAAGCTGCGCAACACCATCCGCTGGATGCTGGGCACGCTGCATCATTTCAAGCCTGGCGACGAAGTCGCCTTCGCCGAGATGCCGGAGTTGGAGCGGTACATGCTGCATCAGCTTGCCGGGCAGGATGCCACCGTGCGCCGGGCCTATGCGGATTTCGACTACAAGACCGTGGTGGCTTCGCTTGCGGCCTTCATGAACACCGAACTGTCGGCATTCTATTTCGACGTCCGCAAGGACACGCTTTATTGCGACCCGCCGTCGTCGCCCGCGCGCAAGGCGGCGCTCACCGCCATCGACATGATCTGTGACGCGATCCTGAAATGGCTGGCGCCGGTGCTGTCGTTCACCACGGAAGAAGCATGGCGAATGTATAGGCCGGACGCCGAACCGTCGGTGCATCTCACGCTGTTTCCGGACCGTCTCGAGTCGTTCCGCGACGATGCGCTGGCCGCAAAATGGGAAATCATCCGCAACGTCCGGCGTGTCGTCACCGGCGCGCTGGAACTCGAACGCGCCGCCAAGCGCATCGGCTCGTCGCTGGAGGCGTCGCCGATCGTTTACGTCTCCGACAAGGCGCTGCTCGGCACGCTGTTCGACGTCGATCTTGGCGAAGTCTGCATCACCTCAAACTACGAAGTGAGAGAGGGCGAAGCGCCGGCTGACGCATTCCGCTTGAACGACGTTCCCGGGGTTGCCGTCATTGTTGAAAAAGCGGTCGGCATCAAATGCGCGCGGTCGTGGAAGATTCTCACCACCGTCGGCGAGGACCCGGACTATCCCGACGTGTCGCCGCGTGACGCCCAGGCGCTGCGGGAATGGAAGGCGCTGGGGACGGTGATCAGTTGATTTGGGTGCCGCATAAATTATCTCCGTCATGGCCGGGCTTGTCCCGGCCATCCACGTCTTATGTTACCTCACGAAGAAAGACGTGGATGCCCGGGACAAGCCCGGGCATGACGAGATTTTGGGCGGCATCGCGATGAGCCCTCACCTCCGCCCCGGCATCTTTGCGGCGATCGTCGTGCTCATCGCCGACCAGGCATCAAAACTCTGGCTGCTGTACGGTTTCGATCTGACCGAAGGCGTCGCGGTGAAGATCACGCCATTTTTCGACCTGATGCTGACCTGGAATACCGGCATCAGCTACGGCTGGTTTCAGACCGAAAGCGCGTTTGGCCAGGCCGTCTTGCTCGCAATCAAGGCAGTCGCGGTGATTGTTTTGGCAGTCTGGATGGCGCGCTCGCAGACCCGTATCGCCACCGTAGCACTCGGCCTGATCATCGGCGGCGCCATCGGCAACGCCATCGACCGCTTCGCCTATGGCGCGGTGGTCGATTTCGCCCTGTTCCACGTCCAGATCGGCGAAAAAACCTTCAATTGGTACGTGTTTAACCTTGCCGATACCGCGATTGTTGTAGGCGTTGCGGCCCTGCTGTATGATTCATTCTTCGGGGAACCCGCCGTAAAAGCGCCCTGATCCAAGCTGATACGAGCGGCGGGGTCGATTGACGGTCAACATGGGGCGGAACTGCGCCGACATCAGCAGTCCGCGGAATAGTTTGAGCAGGATTGACGCGATGCTTAAGACCGAAGCCAGCGGTTGGAATGTGCAGAACCCGCCGCGCGCCATGATGCGCGCGTTGCGCCTCGCCGCCATTGTTCTGGGTATCGGCCTTGTGATGTCGTCCAACGCCGCCCGCGCCGAGGACGACGAAGATGATTCCACCTTCGAGGAAAAAATCATCAAGCAGATCATGACCGGCATCGGCGGCACCAATATGGAGAATACCGGCATCGAGTATCGCGAGCGCTCGCCGCTGGTGATTCCGCCCAAGAACGAGTTGCCGCCGCCGGCTTCCGCCGTGGTTGAAGCGCCGGTGCCGAACTGGCCGAAGGACCCTGAAGTGAAGCGCCGCAAGGAGGCCAAAGCGGCGCGAAAGAACGACAACAAGGATCCGGTGCAGGCCGCCCGCCCGCTGTCTCCGAGCGAGCTTAATGTCGGCAAGACCAGCGCCGCCGCCACCAAGCGCTCGGCCGAACCCGAACTGCCCGGCAATCCGGGCGCCACCGCGATTCTCAGCCCGACGCAGCTCGGCTACGAAGGCGGCTTCATGGGCATGTTCAAGGGCAGCAAGACCGAAACCGTTCCGTTCAAGGGCGAGCCGACGCGCGACACGCTGACCATGCCGCCGTCGGGATACCAGACGCCTTCGCCGAATTACGCCTATGGCACCGGGCCGAAAGAGTCGCTGGTCAACAAGGAATACAACCCGGCCCAAGGCAAATACGGCGAATAGTCGCGCCATCCTTTCGGCTTTGTAACGGGTCACCGGCGGCCGCGCGGTATATGGTGCCGCGGCTTATCCCGAACGCTGCGTTTGGGCCGATCAACGGGTCATAATGTTTTCACACCGCTCCGTTTGCTTATTCGCCGCGTGTGCCTTGACGCTCGCTTTTTCAGGCGCCGGCGTTCGCGCCCAGACCACCGTCACATCCGAACGCCCGGCGACCTTCACGCTCGACAACGGCATGCAGGTGGTGGTGATTCCCGATCACCGTACCCCGGTGGTCACGCAGATGATCTGGTACAAGGTCGGCTCCGCCGACGAGACGCCGGGCAAATCCGGGCTCGCGCATTTTCTCGAACATCTGATGTTCAAGGGTACCGCCAAGCATCCCGCCGGCGAATTCTCCCAGACCGTGCTCAGGATCGGCGGCAACGAGAACGCCTTCACCTCCACCGATTACACCGGCTATTTCCAGCGCGTGCCGCGCGAGCAGCTGGCTAAGATGATGGAATTCGAGGCCGACCGCATGACCGGCCTCGTCCTGAAGGACGAAAACGTGCTGCCCGAGCGCGACGTCGTGCTCGAAGAGTTCAACATGCGGGTTGCCAACAATCCGGATGCGCGCCTGAGCGAACAGATCATGGCCGCGCTTTATCTCAATCACCCCTACGGCCGCCCCGTGATCGGCTGGCGCCAGGAAATCGAAAAACTCGACCGTGAAGACGCGCTGGCGTTCTACAGGCGCTTCTACGCGCCGAACAACGCCACGCTGGTGATCGCCGGCGACGTCGATGCCGGCGATATAAGGCCGATGGTGGAGCGCACCTTCGGGCAAATAGCGCCGCAGCCGGCGATTCCGCCGCGCCGCATGCGTCCGCAGGAACCGGTGCCCGCAGCACCCCGCACCGTGACATTATCCGACCCGCGCGTCGAACAAACCGGCGTGCGGCGCTATTATCTGGTGCCATCCGCCACCACCGCGGCCGCAGGCGAAAGCCCGGCGCTAGACGTGCTGGCGCAGCTGATGGGCGGCGGCAGCAACTCCTACCTCTATCGCGCGCTGGTGATCGACCGCCCGCTCGCCGTCAGCGCCGGCGCCAGCTATCAGGGCACCGCGCTCGACGACACGCAGTTCACGATTTCGGTGTCGCCGAAGCCGGGCGTCGAGTTCGCACAAGTCGAGCAGGCGATCGACGGCGTGATCGCCGATGTCGGACGCAACGCGGTCCGCGCCGAAGACCTCGAGCGCGTCAAGACCCAGCTCATTGCGGAGGCGATCTATGCCCAGGACAATCAAGCCACGCTGGCGCGCTGGTATGGCGCGGCGCTGACCACCGGCCTCTCCGTCGACGACATAAGAAGCTGGCCGGATCGCATCCGCGCCGTCACCGCGGAACAGGTTCGCCTGGCCGCGCAAAAATGGCTCGACAAGAACCGTTCGGTGACCGGCTATCTGATCAAGGACACCACGCCGAAGCGCGAGGAGAAGCGTTCGTGACATTTTTCAGGATTTTCACGCGGCGCATCGCATTTGCCTTCGCAGCCTGCATGGCGCTGACGCAACTCACGTCAACGCCTTCGTTCGCGGCGGCGAAAATCCAGCGTCTGGTTTCGCCCGGCGGCATCGAGGCCTGGTTCGTGCAGGATGCCACCGTGCCGCTGATCGCGATGGAATACGCGTTCGGCGGCGGCGCGTCGCAGGATCCCGCCGGCAAGGCCGGCGTCGGCAACATGGTCGCCGACCTGCTCGACGAGGGTTCGGGCGATCTCGACTCCAAGACCTTCCACGAGCGGCTCGACCGCCGCGCCATCGAATTGAGCTTCAGTTCGTCGCGCGACAGCTTTCGCGGCTCGCTGCGCATGCTCAAGGATAACAGGGACGAGGCCTTCGACCTGCTGCGGACGTCGCTGACATCGCCGCATTTCGACAGCGTCGATGTCGAGCGCATTCGCGCGCAGGTTATGTCCGGCTTGCGGCGTGAAACCTCTAACCCCAGTTCGCTCGCCAGTCGCAAGTTCCTGGAAATCGCCTATGGCAGCCATCCCTATGGCAGGTCGGCCAGCGGCACGCTTGAAAGCGTTCCGAAAATCCAGATCGCCGACCTCAAGGACTATGTCCGCCGCGTGCTGGCAAAGGATACGCTGAAGGTCGCCGTTGTCGGCGACATCGACGCCGCCACGCTCGGCAGACTGCTCGACCAGACCTTTGGCGGGTTGCCCGCGAAAAGCGACCTCACTCAGATCGCCGATATCGACGCCGCCAAGCCGCCGCAGCGTTTCTTCATTCCGCTCGACGTGCCGCAGACCGTGGTGACGTTCGGCGGTCCGGGTATCCGGCGCGACGACCCGAAGTTCATGGCCGGCTATGTGGCGAATCACATCCTCGGCGGCGGCGGGCTGTCGTCGCGGCTTTACCGCGAAGTCCGCGAGAAGCGCGGCCTCGCTTATTCCGTCTCCGAATACCTACTCTGGATGGAGCACTCCGCGCTGTTCGTCGGAAACACCGGGACCCGCGCCGACCGCGCCGGCGAGACCGTCGATGCCGTCAACAAGGAAGTCCGCCGCATGGCCGAGGACGGTCCGACCCAGCAGGAGCTGGACGAGGCCAAGTCCTATCTCAAGGGCTCGCAAATGCTGGCACTCGACACCTCGTCGAAACTGGCGGGCGCGCTACTGCAGTATCAAATCGACCGCCTCGGCATCGATTACATCGAGCGGCGCAACTCCATCGTCGATGCCGTGACCCTGGACGACGCAAAGCAGGCCGCGCAGCGGCTGTGGGGCCAGGGGCTCAACACCGTAATTGTTGGGCGCGAGCCGCAGGCCGCGGCCCAGCCCGCCGCCGCGACACCGCCCGCGGCAAACTAGGCTCTGTGTGTCCCGGACGCGGTGCAGCGTCCTTCACGCTGCTCCGCAGAGCCGGGACCGTACCAAAGACAGTGTTCGTGACGACCCCGGCTCTGCAGCGCACCGCTCCGCGAAGAGCTACGCGCTGCGCTGCGTCCGGGGAAGGCAGTCCTGAGCGAAGTGAGCTATCCTGCGTCACCCTGATTCCCCCTTGGTGACGCCATGCTGCGGATTAGCCGCGACCTTTCGATTGACGAGAACGACATCGAGATCGGCTTCGTCCGCTCCTCCGGGCCGGGCGGACAGAACGTCAACAAGCTCTCGACCGCGGCGCAGCTGCGTTTTGACACGCGGCGCATTGCGCTTGCGCCGGACGCCGCGGCGCGGCTCGATCGTCTGGCAGGTCAGCGCATGACCAAGGACGGCGTGATCGTGATCCACGCCCAGCGCTTCCGCACCCAGGAGCGCAACCGCGCCGACGCGATCGACCGCTTGCTCGAATTGCTGCGCGAAGCCGCGGTGCGCCCGACGCCGCGGCGCCCGACCAGGCCGACGCTGGGATCGAAAAAACGCCGCCTCGAAGGCAAAAAGCGCCGCGGCGACATCAAGGCCAGACGCGGATCGGCCGGGATCGAGGATTAAAGCCTGAACAGCGGGGATTTCCCGTTTCCCGGCATGCTTTTGGGACGCGGGTCGCCTAAATTAGCTCTCCATTCCACGAGTCGCCGTCCCATGCCCGTCCGCCAGTTGCCCGAGACCATCGTCAATCGCATCGCCGCCGGCGAAGTGGTCGAGCGGCCGGCCAGCGTGGTCAAGGAACTGGTGGAGAACGCGATCGATGCGGGCGCCAGCCGGATCGACATTTTCACCGATGGCGGCGGCCGGCGGCGGATCGGCATCACCGACGACGGCGACGGCATGACCCGCTCGGATCTGGCGATCGCGGTGGACCGCCACGCCACCTCGAAGCTCGACGACGAGGACCTGCTGCGGATTCGCACGCTCGGTTTTCGCGGCGAGGCGCTGCCCTCGATCGGCGCGGTAGCCAGGCTCGGCATCACCACGCGGCATGCCACCGAGCCGCACGCGTGGTCGATGAGCGTCGAGGGCGGCGCAAAATCCGCGATCATGCCGGCGGCGCTCTCGCAAGGCACCCGGGTCGAGGTCAGCGATCTGTTCTACGCCACGCCGGCGCGGCTGAAATTCCTCAAGACCGACCGCACCGAAGCCGAAGCGATCCGCGAGGTGGTGCGGCGCCTCGCCATGGCGCGGCCCGACGTCGCCTTCACGCTGGCCGGCGAGGAGCGTGCGCCGGTGACCTGGGCCGCCGCGCTGCCCGGCGCCGCGGGGCGGCTGACGCGCTTAAGCGATATTCTGGGCGCGGATTTTCGCAGTTCGGCAATCGAGGTTCGCAGCGAGCGCGAAGGCGTCGTGGTCGAAGGCTTCGCCGCCGCACCGTCGCTGACCCGCGCCAATGCGCTCGGGCAATACCTGTTCGTCAACGGCCGGCCCGTGCGCGACAAGGTCATTATCGGCGCGGTGCGCGCGGCCTATGCGGATTACCTGCCGCGCGACCGCCATCCGGTGGTGGCGCTGTTCGTCACGCTCGATGCGCAGGAGGTCGATGCCAACGTGCATCCAGCCAAGACCGAGGTGCGGTTCCGCAATGCCGGGCTGGTGCGCGCGCTGATCGTGCATGCGCTGAAGGACGGCCTCGCGCGCGAGGGTAAGCGCACGGCTGCAAATAGCGACGGCGCGGTGCTGGCGTCGTTTCGCCCGGCGTTCACGCCGCGCGCCAATTGGGACTGGCGGCGTTCGCCGGCCTATCCCACCGGGCCGCTCGCAGCGTTCGACGGCTCCGCTGCGACTGCCTTTGCCGAACCGGGACAGGCCGCGTTCGATGTCGGCACGCCCACCGCGGATGTGCGCTTCGAGCAGGCGCCCGCATCCGATTTGCTGGATCGTCCGCTCGGTGCCGCGCGGACGCAAATCCACGAGACCTACATCGTCTCACAGACCCGCGACGGGCTGATCGTGGTGGACCAGCACGCCGCCCATGAGCGCATCGTTTATGAGAAGCTGAAGGCGTCGCTGGCGCGCAACGGCGTGCAGCGGCAGATCCTGCTGATTCCCGAGATCGTCGAACTCGATGAAGCCACCGTGGAGCAACTGATCGCGCGCGCCGACGAACTGGCGACATTCGGGCTTGCGATCGAATCCTTCGGACCCGGTGCGGTCGCGGTGCGCGAAACGCCGTCTCTGCTGGGCAGGACCAATGCCGCGTCTTTGCTGCGCGACCTCGCCGAGCACATGGCGGAATGGGACGAGGCGCTGCCGCTGGAGCGCCGGCTGATGCATGTCGCCGCCACCATGGCCTGCCACGGCTCGGTGCGCGCGGGCCGTATCCTCAAGCCCGAGGAAATGAACGCGCTATTACGCGAGATGGAAGACACGCCGAACTCCGGCCAATGCAATCACGGCCGACCGACCTATGTGGAATTGAAGCTGAGCGATATCGAGAAGCTGTTTGGGCGGAGGTGAGACACGGCGCTTCCGCATTGTAAGTCGTCATCGCCCGGCCTGACCGGGCGACCCAGTACGCCGTGCCGCCCGAGATAAGTCTCCACGCCACCGAGTACTGGGTCCCCCGCTTTCGCGGGGGATGACGAGTCAGGATGGGGCAACCGCCCGCAAAAACACAAACTCCGTATCGTCATACGCGCGGCGCTCCAACTCCTCGAACCCCTCCGGCGCGGCGAACGTTGCTGCCTTCGCCTCCTCCACCACCAGCACCGCCCCCGGCGTCAGCCAACCACCGTCCCGCAACGACGCCAGCGCCTTCTCGGCAAGCTTCATGCGATACGGCGGATCGAGAAACACCAGCGAGAACGGCTCGACCGGATGCGCGGGGCCGAGATCCGTGGCGTCGCGGCGGAATACTTTTGTGACGCCGCCCAGGCCCAGCGCCTCGACATTGTTACGCAATAGCGCGCGGGCCTCGGCGCCGTTATCGACGAACAGCGCGAACGCCGCGCCTCGCGAGATCGCCTCGATGCCAAGCGCGCCGGTGCCGGCAAACAGGTCGAGCACCCGCGCGCCTTGGATCGGATCGCCATAGGCATGAATGAGAATATTGAACAGCGACTCGCGCAGGCGGTCCGCGGTCGGGCGGATATCGCGCGACGACGGCGACGCGAGATTGCGGCCTTTCAATCGCCCGCCGACGACGCGCATCAGTCGCTCGCGGATTCGTCTTTGGGCTTCAGGTCGCGCTTGCCGTGATAACCGCGCTGCGGGCGGCGCGGCGGGCCATAGCCGTTGGCCTCAAGCTCGTTGCGGGCGCGGGCTTCGTCGCTGCCGGTGCGCTGCACCAGCACGCGGCGGCCCTTGCTGTCGGCGATCAAGGCGTTTTTGCCCGAGGCCTTGAACGGCTTCTTGCCGCGCGGGGCAGCGTCATCATCGATGGCGGCCTCACCCGGCATCGGCCGTGCGAAATCCGCACCCGCCAATGCTGCGACCTTTTCACCGAGCTGCTCGCGCAGCACGCGGGTCTTCACTTCCTCGACCTGGCCCTCCGCAAGTTCGCCCAACTGGAACGGGCCGTAGGACACCCGGATCAGGCGGTTCACTTCGAGGCCGAGATGCGCCATCACGTTGCGGACTTCGCGGTTCTTGCCCTCGCGAATCGCGAACACCAGCCAGACATTGGCGCCCTGGTCGCGTTCGAGTTGCGCGTCGATCGAACCGTATTTGACGCCATCGACCTCGACGCCCTTCTTCAACGCGTCGAGCTGCGCCTGCGTCACTTCGCCATGGGCGCGGACGCGATAACGCCGCAGCCAGCCGGTGTCGGGCAATTCCAGCACGCGGGCGAGGCCGCCGTCATTGGTCAGCAGTAAGAGGCCTTCGGTGTTGAAATCGAGCCGGCCGATGCTGATCAGCCGCGGCAGGCCTTCCGGCAGATTGTCGAACACCGTCGGCCGCCCTTCCGGATCGGCATGCGTCGTCATCAAGCCGCGCGGCTTGTGAAACATGAACAGGCGGGTGCGCTCGCGCGGCGGCAATGGCTTGCCATCGACAGTGATGATATCGTTGGCGGTGACATCGAGCGCCGGCGAATTGATCACGCGGCCGTTGACGGTAACGCGGCCCTGCACGATCCATTCCTCGGCGTCGCGGCGCGAGGCAAGCCCCGCGCGCGACACCACCTTGGCGATGCGCTCGCCGGATTTCTTTTCGCGCGGCGGGCGCGGCGGACGCCGCTCATCGGGCTGGCGCTCGCGATACGCGCCGCGGCCGCCGAAGGCCGGGCGCTTGGCGAACACCTTGCTGTCGTCCTCATTGTCGCGGCGCGGACGCTCGTCACCTGCCTCGCTGCGCGGATGCTCCTGCCAGGCATTGCGAACCGGGCGATCCTCACGCGGACGGTCGAATTTCGGACGATCGCTTCTTTCGCGCGGCCGGTCGAACCGGGGACGATCTCCCTGCGGGCGATCCTCGCGCGGACGCGAAAACCGCGGACGCTCATCGCCGCCACGATCGTCGCGCGGCTTGTCGAAACGGGGTTTGTCGAAGTTGCGTGCACCATCGCGGGAGGGATGCGAATTACGCCCGGCGTGATCGGGAGAACTGGCATCGCGTTTTGCCCAAGGTTTTCGCTCGCCACGATCCGCGCCAAAATCTTTGCCGCGATCCGGGCGATTGCCGAAATCCTTGCGCGGGCCGCGATCCGGCGCACCGCGTGAGAATTTCTTGTCGCCGCCGAATTTCCTCTCAGGACGGTCTCCATCGCGTGACGGACGAGCGGTAAAGGGCCGGTCTCCGCGGGGACGATCACCATCCTTGCGAAAGCCCTCGCCGCGCGGCGTGTAGGGTCGCTTCTCTCCACCTTCGCCGCGCGGCGTGTAAGGCCGTTTGTCGCCGAATTTCTTGTCGGAGAATCGCGCCGCGGGACGTGCATCGCTGCGATCACCACGGGGTGCGCGATCGTCGCGATTGGTGTTCGGCCGATCGCCACGCGGCGTGTACGGCCGTTTTTCACCACCTTCACGCGGCGTATAGGGACGCTTCTCGCCGCCACCATCGCGCGGGCGAAAATCCTTGCGCGGGCCGCGATCGGGCCGATCGCCGCCGCTGCGTGCGGGACGATCATCGCGATTGAAACGCTGAGGTCGCGGCGCGTCGCCATAGTCACGGCGCGGCGCATCGCCGTCGCGGCGCGGCGGCGGACCTTCGCGCTTGCCGGCATAGGGTTTACCCGGACCCGAATACGGTTTCTTGCCATAGGATTTGGCGCCGTCGGACTTACCGGCATACGGCCGCTTGTCGCCCTCCGACCTGCCCGCGTAGGGACGTTTGTCGCCATCGCTTTTGCCGGCAAAGCCGCGTTTGGCGAATTTCTTGTCGGGTCCGCGGGCAGCGCCGGAGCGGCCCTTGCCGCCGGAGGGGCGATCACGCCGTCCGCGCGAGGAATCGTTGTTTTTATCGTTATCGCGGGGCATGAATGGTCTCGCTTTGTATCAATGAAATGGCGATCAGGCTGATGGGAACGGGCTCGCATGACGGCAACGCGCGCTCTTCGCTCGAGCCGCATTCTCACGCAAAACCGAGTTCCACTTTTGCTGAATGCGCTCTCTTACCAGAGTTCTCAGCGGGAAACGAGCCATGACTGCTCCATCTTTCATGGATTTGGCGCTGAAAGCGGCCGAAAACGCCGGAAAATCCGGCGAAGTGCCGATCGGATGCGTGATCGTGCGCGACAACGCTGTGATCGCATCCGCCGGCAACCGGACGCTAACCGACCGCGACCCGACCGCGCATGCTGAAATGCTGGCGATCCGCGAGGCCGCGCGCTTGATCGGCAGCGAGCGGCTGATCGATTGCGACCTCTATGTGACGCTGGAGCCATGCACCATGTGCGCGGCGGCGATCTCGTTTGCGCGTGTGCGGCGGCTGTATTACGGCGCGGCTGATCCCAAAGGGGGTGCCGTGGAATCCGGCGTGCGGTTCTTTGCGTCGCCGACCTGTCATCACGTGCCGGAGGTTTATTCGGCGGTCGGTGAGAGTGAGTCGGCGCTGTTGTTGCGGGAATTTTTCAAGGCGAGACGCTGACCGGCCCACATCGTCATTGCGAGCGAAGCGAAGCAATCCATGGCGAAGCAAGCGAGCTGGATTGCTTCGTCGCAAGGGCTCCTCGCAATGACGACCTACCCTGCCATAAAAAACTCCTTCAACGCCCTCGCCGTCGCATCCGGATTTTCTTCAGTGAGGAAATGCCCGGAATCGATCGGCGCGCCGCTCACATTGGTCGCCCACATTTTCCAGGTATCGAGCGGCGTTGCCGCGGCCTGGGCGATGCCGGTATCGCCCCACAGCGCCAGCATCGGAATCGTGATCTTCTTGGCCGCGTCGCGGTCGGCCTTGTCGATGTCGAAATCAGCCGACGCGCCGGCGCGATAATCCTCGCACATCGCATGCACGCGCGAGGGATCGCGGAACGCGGCGAGATAATGCTCCAGCGCGCGCGGATCGATGGCATCGAGATTTTTCTTTTTTGTCTGGCTCGCCATCTTCTGCTTGAGGAAGAAATCCGGCGCGCCGCCGATCAGGGTTTCCGGCAAGGGATATGGCTGCGCCAGAAACGTCCAGTGATAGATTTTCAGCGCGTAGCGCCAATCCATTTTCATCCAATAGTCGTAGGTCGGCAGGATATCCAGCACCGCAAGCCGCGACAGCCGGCCGGGATGATCCAGTGCTAACCGATACGACACCCGGCCGCCGCGATCATGCCCGGCCAGCGCGAAATGCACATGGCCGAGTTGCTCCATCGCCTCTATCAACGCGTTCGCCATCGCGCGCTTGGTGTAAGGCGTATGGTTCTCATCGCTGCGGGGCATGTCGGACCAGCCGTAGCCCGGCAGGTCGGCGATGATGACTGTGAACCTGTCCGCAAGCTGCGGCGCGACGCGGTGCCACATCACATGCGTCTCGGAAAATCCGTGCAGCAGCAGCAGCGGCGGCCCCTTGCCGCCGACGCGGGCGAAGATGCGGCCGGATTTGGTGTTGATCCATTCGGAGGCGTAGCCGGGGAAGAGATCGGCGAGATCGGGCATGGTGCTCACTCACGTCATCACCCGCGAAAGCGGGTGATCCAGTAGACACCAAGGTTTGTTATCTACAATAGGCGCCACCGCATACTGGGTCCCCGCCTTCGCGGGGACGACAATCGAGCTTCAAACTTTGTTTGTCGTTGCCGCCTTCGCTCCGCAGCTATATGCCATTTCACAACTGCCTATCAAGAAACCAAAAAACGAGGAAACACCATGGCGATCGATTTCGAAATACCTCCGGAAGCCAAAGCCATCCGCGAAAAAGTCCGGCAGTGGGTGCATGACGAATGCATCCCGGCCGAGAAGGCGCTGGACGACAAGCCGCTCAAGGAGGTGCTCGATCCCTTGCGCAAGAAAGCCCGCGCGCAGGGCCTGTGGTGCCCGTTCATCCCGAAGGAATATGGCGGCATGGGGCTCGGCCCGCTCGCCAACGCGCTGGTGCAGATGGAATTAGGCGAAAGCTCGCTCGGCGCGCTGTCGATGAACACGCAAGGGCCGGACGACGCCTCGATGCTGACGATTCTGGCGCACGGCACCGACTATCAGAAGGAAAAGTTCCTAAAGCCGCTGCTCAACGGCGACAAGCGCATCTGCTTCTCGATGACGGAAAAGGCCTCAGGCGCCGACGCCACCGGCATGCAGACCCGTGCGGTCAAGGACGGCAATGCCAATTACGTGCTCAACGGCGAGAAGTGGTTCTCCTCCTCCGCGTCCGTCGCCGACATCGCGCTGGTGATGGCCAAGACCGATCCCGATGCGCCGCGCCACAAGCAGTTTTCGACCTTCATCGTCGAGCTGCCGAACCCCGGCTACAACATCAAGCGCAATGTCAAGAACATGGCGATCGAGGGCCCGCATTACGACGAAATCCACGGCGGCCATTCCGAGATCGAGATCAAGGATCTGAAGGTGCCGGCCGACAATCTGCTCGGCGGCGAAGGCAACGGTTTCAATATGGGCCAGCACCGGCTTGCCTATGGACGCTTGCGCCACGGCATGCACAACATCGCAAAAGCCCAGCGCGCACTGGACATGGCGACCGCGCATGTGACGCAGCGCTCGACCTTCGGCGTGATGCTGTCGGACCGCCAGGCGGTGCAGTTCATGCTCGCCGATTGCGCCAGCGAACTCTACATGGCGCGGCTCATGCTGCTGCACATCGCCTACAAGGCCGAAAAGGGCCTCGACCTGACGCAGGAAAACTCCATCGCGAAAGTTTTCCTGGCGCACATGGTGCACAAGGTGGTCGATACCGCAATCCAGCTGCATGGCGCGCTTGGCTACAGCCAGGATACGATCCTGGCCAAGTGGTACACCCAGATCCGCTCGCAGCGGCTGGTCGACGGTCCGGACGAAGTGCACAAATGGCGGGTGGGCCGCAACGTCATCAAGGCCTACAAGAAGCACGGCACCACCGCGTCCGCGGCAGGCGGCGATTTGATTTAGCCGTCATTGCGAGCGAAGCGAAGCAATCCAGAAGCCACGCAGAAGGTCTGGATTGCTTCGTCGCTTCGCTCCTCGCAATGACGACAAGAACGACCTCATCCTGAGGAGCGGCCTCTTTGCCGCGTCTCGAAGGAAGGCAGCGAGTAGCGGCCCATCCTTCGAGACGCCGCGCAAGAGCGCGGCTCCTCAGGATGACGGCGGTGTTGTTAGCTTTTTTCCCGCGCCACCGCCTGCCAACCGATATCGCGGCGGCAAAAACCTTCCGGCCAATGAATGCGATCCACCGCCTCATAAGCGCGGCGCTGCGCCTCACTGACGGTCTTGCCCAACGCGCAGATATTCAGCACGCGCCCGCCATTGGCGAGAATCTTTCCGTCTTTCGCCATTGTGCCGGCATGGAAGATTTCGACGCCCTCGACTTTGGCGGCGTCGTCGAGGCCTTCGATCACCGAGCCCTTGCCGTAATCACCGGGGTAGCCTTTGGTCGCCATGATCACGGTGAGCGCGGCATCGTCGTACCAGCGCAGGCTGAAATTCTTCAATTGCCCGTCGGCGCAGGCGATCAGCGCCGGCACCACATCCGACATCATCCGGAGCATCAGCACCTGGCATTCCGGATCGCCGAAACGGGCGTTGTATTCGACCAGCTTCGGCCCCTGTTCGGTGACCATCACGCCGGCATAGAGCACGCCCTTGTAGGGTGCGCCCATCGCCATCAGCGCGCGCAGCGTCGGCATGATCATTTCATCCATCACCCGTGTGCAGATCGCGTCGGTCATGACCGGCGCCGGCGAATAGGCGCCCATGCCGCCGGTGTTCGGCCCCTTGTCGCCGTCGAAGACGCGCTTATGGTCCTGCGCGGTGGCCAGGGGCAGCGCGTGCTCGCCATCGCACAGCGCGAAGAAAGAAGCCTCCTCGCCGTGCATGAATTCCTCGACCACGACCTCGGCGCCGGCCTCGCCCAAACCGCCGCCGAACATCATGTCGACCGCGGCCAGCGCCTCCTCCAGCGTCATCGCCACCACGACGCCCTTGCCGGCGGCGAGCCCGTCCGCCTTGACCACGATCGGCGCGCTTTGCGAGCGGATGTAGGTTTTCGCCGCCTCGGCATCGGTGAAATGCTCATAGGCCGCGGTCGGAATATTGTTGGCGCGGCACAGCGCCTTGGTGAAATTCTTTGAGCTTTCCAGTTGCCCCGCGGCCCTGGTCGGGCCGAATGCCTTGAAGCTTGCGGCGTTGAGATCGTCGACGATGCCCGCGGCGATCGGTGCGTCCGGACCGACCACGACAAAATCCACAGCGTTGCTGCGGCAGAAATCGATCACCGCGGCGTGGTCGGTAATGTCGAGCGCGAGACATTCGGCTTCGCGTGCGATGCCGGCATTGCCCGGCGCGCACCACAGCTTCGTCACCAGCGGGGAAGCTGCGATCTTCCACGCCAGCGCATGTTCGCGGCCGCCGGAGCCGAGCAGGAGGATGTTCATGGGTTTCGGTTAGCGAACCGGTGGGCCAGATACAAGGGAATGGAGAAGATTCCGCACAAGACTCGTCATTCCGGGGCGCGCGGAGCGCGAGCCCGGAATCCATAACCACGATTTGGGGTTATGGATTCCGGGCCTGCGCCAAAAGGCGCATCCCGGAATGACGGTCTTCGATTAACCAGCCTTGTCGTCGGACGCGATGGCAGGTGCGCTTCGATAATCTCTGAGCACGCGAGCCAGCCAGCCGATGAAATATCCCGCCGACAGCCCGGAGACGCCGACATCCCAAGTTGCCAGCTCCGGCCGCATCGCCGGCACAATCGCCGACCAGGCCGCAAGCACAAACTTTGCGCAGAAGATCGCGAGATAGCGCATCAATGGCCACCAGCTTCCCGGCAGGCTGACCAACCCCTTGGTGCGATCTGCCTGCACGGCGAGCCGGACAGTCGCAAGTGCAAGCAGAGCTCCAAGCGCTGCTGCTGCAAACCAGACGGCCGCCAGGCTCGGCACGGCCAAAGCGCGGGTGACGAGATTGACCGTTCCCCAACCGATGAAGATCGCAGGACCAATGAATATCGCACGTAGCGGCATGGTGCGAGATTTCGACGCTTGCCAGCCGCGCCATACCAGCAGTGCCAATAGTGGAAATACCCACCATGGTACGTTACTGAGAAAGATGACTGGATTCACGACGGCGTTCCCGATCCGGCGTTATCGCTCCCGGTCTCGATAATCTCCTTCAGATACGCCACATGCCGCGCGAATGCGCCCCGCCCGGCCGCCGTGGCGGTCACCGTGGTCTGCGGCTTCTTGCCGACGAAGGCCTTGTCGATCGCGACATAGCCGGCCTTGGCCAGCGTTTCGATATGGGCGCCGAGATTGCCGTCGGTGGCGCCGGTCAGTTTTTTCAGCTTTGCGAATTCCAACCCGGTCGCTGGCGGCAGCGCGTTCAGCGCCGCCATGATTCGCAGGCGCAACGGCTGGTGGATGATATCGTCGAGTTCGGCCATCGGTCAGCTCCGGCGCATCCAGAGGCCGCCCAGGATCAGTCCGCCGCCATCGACGAACGCCATCCACAGGTCGAACGCATCGCCGACGAAGAAATAGCCGATCAGCGTCAGGGTGGTGATGCCAAGACCGATGGCGACGAAGGCGTAGCCGATCCATAGGCCGGCAACGGTGTAGACCAGCATGAAATAGATCGGCCAGAACGTCCCCAACTGCCGCGGCGTGAAATGGCCGAGGACGATTGTGCAAAATATTCCGAATGCGACGAACAGCACGAACGCCGCAAGCATCCGCAGGTCGAAGGTGCGAACTCCCTTGCGGGCCTGATCGAACCTTGAGATCAAGAACGAGCCCGCGGTCCCGACGATATAAATCGCGGTCCAGGAATAACCGGCGCTGCGTGGCCACAGATACGATCCGGCGTAACCCGCAAAAGCCAGCGCGCCCCACAGGATCATGTTCAGGCTGGCGAGGTTGTAGATTCTCGACCGCCGGACGCGGCGAACGATCTCGTCGATATCCGACAGTGCGGATGCAGCTTCCTGGCTGTCGATGCTCATGAGCTCAGTCCGACCGTTGCGACGTCGTCGGCAATGATCGACACCGCCGCGGGGTCGCCGACGATGCCCATGTGGTCGATGCCGTCGATGATCCTGACCGGCACCCGGTCTCCGACAATTTCCTGATACTTGCCGGGTAGCATCAGTTCGTCGGCGCCGCCCGCAAAAATCGCGACAGGCCGGCTCGCCGCGGCCAGGTCCTGGCGGAAGTCGCGCGAGGCGGCGAAGTTGCGCAGTAGCCGGTTCGAATAATTCGGGTTCAGGATCTTCGCCGAATTCGGCGCCACCGCGAAGGCCACCGTCGGCAGCGACTCGGCCCAGTCGATACCTAATCCGCGCAGCACCTGCAGCCCCAGCAGCCGCGGAATATCCGCGCTGGCCCAGCCGCCGGCATCCGGCCGATTGCTCGTCGCGCCATAGCCGAGATAGGGCGCAAGCAGCACGGTGCGCGCGAACAGGTTCTGGATCGGCGAGGCCGCTACCCGCAGCGCAAAGCCCCCGCCGGCGGAATGACCGATCAGGGTCAGCGGCTCGGCGGGATGGACTTTACGGATTTCCGCGACGAAATCGGCGAGGTCGTCGTCGAGCTGGCCGAAATAACGGATATCGCCGCGGGTGCCGGATTCGCCGTGGCCGCGAATGTCCACCGCGTAATTCTCCACGCCCCGCGCCGCCAGCGCTTGCGACAGCGCCTGCATCGGACCGCGGCTGGAGCCGGACGAGCCGTGCACCAGGATCGCGATGCGGCCGACCGGCGCCCCCCGCGCCGGATAGTGCCGATAGGCCAGCACGGTGCCGTCGCGAGACTGGAAGCGATCGACCATAGGCAGCGTGCTGAAATCCATCCATTTGCGGGATTCCGAAATCGACGCCAGCTCCGGCGGCTGCCGAAGCGGTGTGGCGATCATTCCGGCCAGCGCAAACCCGGCAAAACCGGCAACGGCAAGGCCCCAGAGTACGGCCTTAAAGCCGCCTGACACTATCGTGGCGATCATGGCGCAACCTTCCTTTGTGAGATCGATCAGATGCCGCTCAAGCAACAGCGCCAAGACGAGCGTCGGCAACCTCGTGGAGAAGTTGACGCCGATAGCGGCGCCCGCCAACAATGCGCATGGTGGCGTAGGCGATCAGGAACAGCGCGGCCTTGCTGACGATGCCGTAAATGGACATGGTCACCGACCAGGTCACCACGCTGAAGTTGAGGGCCACGATCACGTTCAGGACGGCCGAGAAGAACATCAGGCCCGACCAGACGTAGCCGAAAATGACGGCGATATCCGGCACCAGTTGGATCGCAACGGGCGGCAGATAGCGGTTCATCCATCCGCGCTTCAGCATCACGACGCCGACGATGATATAGATCACGCTCGGTTTGATCATCACGAACCGCGGATCGTCCGTGATCAGCGTGACGGTGCCCGCGCCGAGCACCAGAAACAAGCTCATCCACTGCATGGTGTCGATCGGCTTCCGGCCCGCGAGCTGCCAGCCGATCTGGGTTATGCCCAGCGCCATGCCGAGCACCACCGACAATGCGAGGTTGTGCGTCAGCAGATAAAGTACAAGAAAAAACAGCGTCGCCGCCATGTCGAGAAACAGCAGCTTTCCAGCTTCGAACAGGTTCTTCATGGAGGCTCTCCAACCCTTGCCGCAACCGACCGTACCAGTGCTTTCGGCAGGAGCTTTTTTTTCACCGCTACCGAACATTTGAAGAGCACTCTATATTACAGAGTTATCTGGATTGCAAATGCTGATTGGCGTGGATGGCCAAAAACCCGCCCCTTGCGCGCGGAAGCGAAAAGTCCGATTCGATATCGGGATGACCGCAGCCGAAGCCCTTATCAATGCCCCGGAATTCACGGTGTCCGAGCTCTCCTCCGCTTTGAAACGGACGGTGGAGGAGGCCTACGGCCATGTGCGGGTGCGCGGAGAAATCTCGGGTTTTCGCGGACCGCATTCGTCCGGGCACTGCTATTTCGCGCTGAAGGACGAGAGCGCCAAGATCGAGGCGGTGATCTGGAAGACCGCGTATAGCCGGATGCGGTTCAAGCCGCAGGAAGGCCTCGAGGTCATCGCCACCGGCAAGCTCACCACCTATCCCGGCTCGTCGAAATACCAGATCGTGATCGAGGCGCTCGAACCCGCCGGCATCGGCGCGCTGATGGCGCTGATGGAAGAGCGCAAGCGCAAACTGGCAGCCGAGGGCCTGTTCGACGAAGCACGCAAGCAGCTGCTGCCGTGGCTGCCCGAGGTGATCGGCGTGGTGACCTCGCCGACCGGCGCCGTGATCCGCGACATCCTGCATCGGCTTGCGGATCGTTTCCCCCGCCGGGTGCTGGTTTGGCCGGTCAAGGTGCAGGGCGAAGGCTCGGCCGAACAGGTCGCCGCCGCCATCCGCGGTTTTAATGCGCTGCCGGCAGGCGGCAAGATTCCGCGGCCCGATCTGTTGATCGTTGCGCGCGGCGGCGGCTCGCTGGAAGACCTGTGGTCGTTCAATGAGGAGATCGTGGTCCGCGCCGCGGCGGAAAGCATGATTCCGCTGATTTCCGCGGTCGGCCATGAGACCGACATCACGCTGATTGATTTCGCCGCCGACAAGCGCGCGCCGACGCCGACCGCCGCTGCCGAAATGGCGGTGCCGGTGCGCGCAGAACTGTTTGTGGAAGTTACCAGCCTCGCGCGCCGCACGATGGTGTGCTGGCAGCGCGGCCAGGACAGCCGCCGCAACGAATTGCGCGCCACGGTTCGCGCACTGCCGGCGGCGGGAGAGTTGCTGGCGATCCCACGGCAGCGGCTGGATGGCGCCGCGGCATCCCTGCCCCGCGCGCTGAAAGCGAATACGCATGCGCATTTCCGCCGTTTCGCGCAATCCAGCGCGCGGCTGACGGTACGGGTGCTGCGCGCGCAGGTCGCGCATGCCGCACAGCGCCTGACCGCGGGCGGCGAGCGGATGACGCTATCGGCGCGCGCGCAGGTCGCCCGCCGCCGCGATCGTTTCGCCGGGCTTGAGATTCGGCTGAAAGCCTCAAAATTCGCCAACGCGCAGGCGCAACGCAACATAATCGCGCGCGACCGCGAACGCGCGCTACGGCTGGCCGAACGCGCACGCCGCGCGCTGGCGACTGCGATGCAACGCCAGCAGGCCCGCATCGCGCATAGCGGACAGTTGCTGGCAGCGCTGTCATACAAAAGCGTGCTGACCCGCGGTTTCGCGCTGGTGCGCGATGCGCAGGGACACGCGGTTCGTGCCGCGGCAAGCGTCGGACCCGGCGCGCGGCTCAACCTGGAATTTTCCGACGGCCGCGTCGGCGCCACCGCGGACGTGGATCGGCCGGCGGCAACGCCAACACCAGCGCGCCAGCCAAAAGCTGCTAGCGAGCCAAAGCCCGCTGCACCCAGACGCGTCGCGAAACCTGTCGATCAGGGAAGTTTGTTTTAATAATTAGCGTCGTCCCCGCGAAGGCGGGGACCCATAACCACCGATGGTCATGATCCGGCACGTTGTTTCCGCAAGTCGCTGACACCTTTCGTATCACTGCCGACTGAGTGTATGGGTCCCCGCCTTCGCGGGGACGACCCCGAGCGTTAGTCGCTACCGTCCCAGCCACTCCGCGACGCGCTTTTGCGAATCAGCGCGCGCGTCGGGGTCGCCGCCGATATGACCGCGTTCCGGCACGCTTGCATCGGTCCCGGCAAGCGCATGCAGCGGAAGATTGGCGCGGTCGAAATCATGAACCGCGTTCGGGTACACCACGATCCGCGCCAGCGCGCTGCGCCCGCGCGCGCCATCGACCATCTGCCGGCAGGCCTGCGGCGAACTGACATCGTCGCCGGCGCCGATCAGGAGCAACGTCGGCACCCGCGCGCTCCAGCCGAGGCCGGACGAGATCCGGCAGTCCGGATAGAACGCCACCGCCGAGCGGAAATCCGGCTCTATCTTGCGCGACGCCAGTTGCGGCCGTACCGCCCACAACAGCGCGCTGGCGCCATTGGCCCAGCCGATCAGGCTGATGCGGTCGTGCGATACCCACGGCTGCTGCAGCAGCCATTGCCGGGACGCCATGATGTCGGCGACACGTTCGCGGCGCGCCAGCACGCGGCGCTCCTTGACCCGGCATTGCGGGCCGAGTTCGCGCGAGCCGTAGCTGTCCGGCAACAGCACCGCGTTGCCGTCTTTCAGCAATTGCTCGGCCCAGTCGCGGTAGCGCGGCTGGATCTGGTCGGACTGTCCGTTCAATCCGCCGCAGCCATGCAGCGCGATCACGATGGGAAACGGACCGGCGCCGTCGGGCCTGAACAACTGCGCATGCAGCACGCCGCTACTTAAGGGAATATCGACCTGCTGTGGCTCAGGCAACGGCGCGCCCGCGGCGGCGAATGTCGCCGCGAGCAAGGCCGCCAATGTGAGCGTCGAAAGCAGGCGCATCTGTTTTGCCGAAATACCGGCCCATTCCAAATCTATCACGCGCCGAAGCCCGAAATTCATCACAAAGCAGTGGGTTTGACGGGAGGACCGGACGGCTTATTTATGCTAGGTGATATCCGAACATATGATCCGGCCCGCAACGGCCGGAACGGTTTGAGGAGTTCAGCCTTGCTGAATAAATTCGGTCCGTCGGGCCATGGCGAAGCGCAGGTGCAATATCTGGACGGCGACTTCCGCGTGATCTCGCCGGGAACTTACGTGCGCTGCGCGGTGACCGGGGTGCAAATTCCGCTCGACGAGCTGAAATACTGGAGCGTCGATTTGCAGGAGGCCTACGCCGTTCCGACCGCGGTGCTGCAGCGGCATTATCCCGGCGCGGTGAAGGCGCAGGGTTAGGCGCGAAATTTCTTCGCGCGGGACTTGAACAACCGGTCGGTCACAAACCGCAGCAATTTTGCTTCGTCATCGAATTTCAACGTCACCGCGAACGGCACGATATCGCGTGCCGCCGGCAGCCGCGCCAGGTCTTTTTCCGTTGTCACCAGCGTCAGTCCATCGCGTTTTGCCGCGGCGGCGAGGGATTCGATCTCGCTTTGCGAAAACGGATGATGATCGGCGAAGGCTTTTTCCGCGACGACCTCGACTCCAGCGGCACGCAGCGTCCGGAAAAACCTTGGCGGATCGCCGATGCCCGCGAAGGCGAGCACGCGTTGGCCGCGCAACGCCGCGACCGAAGCCTCGTTCGGCACGAGATGCGCGCGTAACACCAACCCGCCCTGCCCAGCGACCGCGGCTTCGACCTTGCCGGCCGCCGCGCCGTCGCCGACGATAATGAGCGCATCGGTGCGGGCGAGTTGCGGCGGCAGCGGCGCGCGCAAGGGACCAGCGGGAAATACGCGTCCATTGCCGAGGCCGCGGTCGCCGTCGATGACGATCAGCGAGGCGTCCTTGGCAATCGCCGGATTTTGAAAACCGTCGTCCATCAGGATCACGCTGGCGCCCTGCGACCGCGCCAGCGCGACGCCTTCGATGCGATCGCGCGCGACCACCACAGCCACGGTCCGCGCCATCATCAGCGGCTCGTCGCCGACATCGTCAGCCGCATGCCGCTCGGGATCGACCTTGATCGGCCCGCGCAGTTTTCCGCCATAGCCGCGGCTCAGCACGATCGGCGCTTCGCCGGCGTCGCGAAGCAGGCTCACCAATGCCAGTACGGTGGGAGTCTTGCCGGCGCCGCCGACGTGATAATTTCCCACACAAAGAACTGGAATGCCGGCGTCAAACCCTTCGCGCGCCAGGCGCCGCGCCGTGACCGCGCCATAGACGGCGCCCAGCGGCATCAGCAATCGCGACAACAGCGATGATGGCCGGTGCCAGAAGGCCGGCTCATGCATTCGCCGCTCCCATCTCGAGCCGCAACTGCAGTAGATAAGGCTCGAGCGCCGCGAGCGTGCGGTCCAGCGCGCCGCCGAGCTCATCGACCACCCGCATCCCAGCCTCAACCGATGCCTGCCGCGCGGCAGGATCGGCCAGCCATTGCCCGAGCTGTTTCACCAGCGCTTCCTGGGTGTCCGCCTGTTTGGCGCCGCCGGCGCTATCCAGCGCGTCATAGACGTCGGTGAAATTGAACACATGCGGTCCATGCGCGATCGCCGCACCAAGCTTGATCGCCTCGATCGGATTCTGTCCGCCGTGCTCGATCAGCGAACCGCCCATGAACACGATCGGCGCCAGCCGATAGAACAGTCCCAACTCGCCCATGGTGTCCGCGACATAGATATCGGTGATCGCGGTCGGCAAATCCTCGTGCGAGCGCAAGCCGACGTGCAGGCCGGACGCCGCGATCATCGCGGCGATGGCTTCGCCGCGGTTGGGGTGGCGCGGCACGATCACGGTCAATAGCGATGGAAAATAACCCTTTAGGGCGCGATGCACCTCGAGCAGCACTTCCTCTTCGCCGGCATGGGTCGATGCCGCCACGATCACCGGCCGGCCGCGCGTCACCGCCATCAGCCGTTCCAGCTTGGCATTGTCGGCGGGCGGCGCCTGCACGTCGAGTTTCAGGTTGCCGGTGGTGACGACGTTGCGGCTGCCGAGCGCCGTGAACCGCTCGGCATCGGTGTCCGACTGCGCAAGGCAGACGTCGAAGCGGCCGAGCAGCGCCTCGATGGTCCCGAAAAACCTGCGCCAGCGCGGAAACGAGCGATACGACATCCGGCCGTTGATCAGAACCATCGGCAGCCGCCGCGCCGCGCCCGCCAGGATCAAATTGGGCCACAGATCGGACTCGATGAACAGCGCCAGCGACGGCCGCCAGTGATCGAGAAAACGCGCGACATAGCGCGGCGAATCGTAAGGAACGTATTGATGAATGACATCGGGCGGAAACCGCTTGGCGACGATATCAGCCGAGGTCACCGTACCCGAGGTGATCAGAATGCGCAGATTGAGCGCGCGCAAGCGTTCGATCAAGCCGGCCGCGGCCAGCACCTCGCCGACGCTGGCGCCGTGAATCCACACCAGCGGACCATGCGGCCGGACGTCTTTGGTCATGCCGCGGCGCTCGTTGACGCGCGCGACATCTTCCTTGCCCTGCTTCAGCCGCCGCTTGATCATCACGGATGTCAGCGGCACCGCCGCCGAGGACAGTTTCTGGTAGACACGCAGCGTCATCGGCAGCGGATTCGCCATCAGCCGTACTCCGGATACCCGACCTGCGCATAGGCGCGGCGGGTCGATTCGTTCAGATACTCCTCCAGTTGCAACCGTAATTGTTCCATGGTCTCGGCATCGGCGTCGGGCGGTACAACAATCGCGTCGATGCCCACCACTGCACCCCGTCCAAACGGCAAATTGATGGTGGTGCGATCCCAGTTTTTCAGGCGGATAAAACGGCTGGTCACCATCGCGAATGGCACGATCGGCCGTCCGGATTCGCGCGCCAGCATGATGATGCCGAGGCCGGCGATGCGCGAGCGCTTCGGCACGTCGGCGGTCAGCGCCATGTTGTAGCCCTCTTCGAGCGAGCGCACCATTTCCTTGAACGCGCCGACGCCGCCCTTGCGGTTGAACGCCGAGCCGTGGTCGCCGGAACCGCGCACGGTTTCGACGCCGAGCCGCTCGGCGACGATTGCGTTGAACTCACCGTCGCGATGCCGCGAAACCAAAACCTTGGCGCGGTGGTCGTCCTTTGTCTTGATAAAGGACGTCAGGAAGTGCTGGCCGTGCCAGAACGCGAAGATCAGCGGCTGATGCGGCTCGGCTCGCTCATAGACGTCGGGAGGATCGAAGATGAACGTGTTGGTGCGCCAAACCAGCCGCAGGTATTGTGCGACGAGGAAGCCAACGGCCTGCTGGAACCAGCGGGCGCGCAGCAGACTGCGAAGTAGTTTTTTCAACGGGGCTTCACGTCTTGACCAGGATCGAGCAGCCGGTGGAGATGCACGACGAAATAGCGCATGTGGGCGTTGTCCACGGTCTGCTGCGCCTTGGCTCTCCACGCCGCATAGGCGGTCGCGTAATTCGGGAATACGCCGACGATTTCCACCTGATCGAGATCCTTGAAAGTCGTGTGTTCGAGATCGGTGAGTTCGCCGCCGATCACAAGGTGAAGCAGTTGCTGCGGGGCACTATCTGGCATGACTCGTTTTCCTGTAGTGGGCCCGGCAAGCCGATTTTAGACGATTATTGAAACCGCTCAAGGCAGCGGGCGGCTCCGGAAATGCTCAATGATTCCAGCATGACGATCGCGCCCCGCTGCCACCAGCACCCCGTGCGTCACCTCCGGGCGATTATATGAGATCGCGTCCCCCGAGAGCGCGGTCATGTTACCATCCGCTTCGTGCACGATCAAATCGGCCGCCGCAAGGTCCCAGTCGCGGCTTTGGCCGCCCGCAAAAGCGGCATCGATCCGGCCCTCCGCGACCCGGCACAGCCGCAGCGCCAGCGAGCCTATTCGCGGATACAGTACAATGTCTTCCGCGGACTTCCTGAGCCGTTCGACCAGCGGCTTCGGGCCTGCGATACGGGAAAAATCCAGCGCAGTCCCGGACGTCGCGTGGAGTGCCATGCCATTGCATGAAGCGCCTTGTCCGCGCGCGGCGAAAAAGAACTCATCGGTCGCCGGCGCGAACACCGCGGCCAGCACCGGCTGCTCGTTTTCGACCAGCGCCACGCTGACGCACCAGTCTTCCTTGCCGGCGAGATAGCCGCGGGTGCCGTCGATCGGATCGACGATCCAGACCAGATGCTTGCCAAGCCGCGAGAGATCGTCGGCGCTTTCTTCCGACAGCCAGCCATACTCCGGCGTCGCGGATCGCAGCCGGCGTTCGAGCAGGTCGTTGACCGCGATGTCGGCTTCGGACACCGGCGACGACGCGCCCTTGGTCCAGTTCTTCAATTCGGTGCGAAACAGCGACAGCGCCAGCGCGCCGGCTTCCCGCACCGACTCCGTCAGCAAGGCGGCGTCGCGCTTGAGCAGCGCGGCGCGCGCCGGAACATCGCCGCTCACAGCATCGGCGCTAGCGTCCGCCAACCGTCAGCCCCTCGATGCGCAGGGTCGGTGCATTGACGCCGTAGCGGAATTCCAGGTCGTTTGCGGGGATCAGCGACTTGAACATCTCGATCAGGTGGCCGGCGATGGTCACTTCGCTGACCGCATAGGTGATCTCGCCGTTCTCGATCCAGAACCCGGAGGCGCCGCGGCTGTAATCGCCGGTGACGCCGTTGACGCCGGAACCGATCAGGTCGGTGACGTAAAAGCCCTGTTTGATGTCGGATATTAATTCCGCAGGCGTCGGTTCGCCGGCTTCGAGATGCAGATTATACGATCCCGGCGACGGCGACGACGACACGCCGCGATGGGCGTGTCCGGTCGTGACCAATCCAAGCTCGCGCGCGGTCGCGCAATCCAGCAGCCACGAGGTCAGCACGCCCTCGTCGATGATGGCGAGCTTCTTCACCGTGACGCCCTCGGCATCGAATGGCTGCGACCGCAAGCCGCGCACGCGCAACGGATCGTCGATGATGCGGATGTTCTTGTTGAAGAGCTGTTGGCCGAGACGATCTTTCAGGAAACTGGTCTTGCGCGCGATCGATGCGCCGTTCGCCGCGCCGATCACGTGACCGACCAGAGAATTCGAAACGCGAGGATCGTACACCACCGGCACCTTGCAGGTCTCGACCTTGCGCGGGCCAGAACGCGCCACCGCGCGCTCGCCGGCCTTGCGGCCGACGCTTTCAGGCGACGCCAGGTCGGAAGCATGCTGCGCCGACGTATAATCGTAGTCGCGCTCCATGCCGGTGCCGTCGCCGACGATGGCGGTCATGGAGATGCCGTGGCTCGAACGCAAGTACGCGCCATGAAAGCCGGTTGAGGTCACCAGCACCATGCCGCCGATTCCGGCCGAAGCCGAGGCGCCGCCGGATTTGGTTACGCCCTTGACGGCGAGACCGGCCGCTTCCGCCGCAACGGCGCGGCGTTCAAGCTCGGCAACCGACGGCGTCACCGGATCGAGCATATCGAGATCGGGGAAATCATGCGCCAGCAGCGACGGATCGGCGAGACCGACATATTGATCGTCGGGTGCCACGCGCGCCATCGCCACCGCGCGTTCGGCGAGTTTGGCTATGCCATCGCCGCTGATGTCGTTGGTCGAGACCACCGCCTGACGGCGTCCTACCAGAACCCGTAAGCCGACATCGTCGCCTTCCGAGCGTTCGGATTCCTCAACGCGTCCGTCGCGCACTTCGACGCCTTGCGACACGCCGCGCACCGCGACCGCGTCGGCAGCGTCGGCGCCGGCGCGTTTGGCGGCCTCCACCAACCGCTGGGCCAGCGTCGAGAGCGCGGTCTGGTCGAGCAGGTCGGAACTGGATGTCGGGGAAAGCGGCGAAGCGGTTGATGGTGAAGAGATCACGAACAAATTCCTGACGCTTGAATGCAAATCGGCTGACCCATGAGATGTGCCTGATTCACGCGGACTTCAAGCATTTTCGTGTGCCGGAAGCGAAAGAATTTCGGCAACCGTGCAAGGTCTCGTCAATCATGTGAGCCAAGCTCTTGTCAATCATGCGGAGGGGTGAGCTTCGATTAACCAGCCTTTTTAAGCCAATCCGGGCGCGGCTCCGCTAGGGTCTCAGCTATCGACCGGGAACATAATCCCGGCGGGGAGATCAAAGCCGTGAGGCGTCAAACAGCAACAAGCGGGATCAATCCCGCCGGGTCGAGCCGCGACGTGCGGCTCGACCCTCTTTCTCTGCCGGTCAGTTTCGCCGCGCACGACGTCCGTGCCGATGGCGGCGTGCGGCAAATCGAACTTCATCGCGAACGCGTCATCCTGCGCCGCGCCGTGCACGGCATGCGGATGGCGGTCAACGTCCGCGTCTGCGATTTTCTCGGCGTAGCAATGCGTCCTAACAGCGACGGGCAGATGCTCGTGCTGGTGCATCGCGACCCGTCCCTGTCGATTCCGTTGTGCGTCAGCGCCGATAGCGAAGAGATTGCCTCGGCGTGGCTGATGTGGAGCGATATATTCGCGCTTCCGCAGCTAAAGGACACCACACGCGAGCCCGCGCCGCGCCGCCGGCGCCGCAACGCGATCCGCGCAAGGCGTCCGAAATTCCTGGTGCGGCGGCGCGCGGGTGGTTTGCTCAACGCGGCAGGCAACTATCGCGGCGAACGCGAGATCATCGCGCGGAATTGAGATCGGTCGGACAACACCCGTGTCGTCCCCGCGTTCGTTCCCCGGAATCAGCTCTCTCGTTCCCCGGACGCAGCGCAACGCGCAGCACTTGCGAAGCGGTGCGCTGCAGAGCCGG